>OGPW01000990.1_pt1 | contig 20954 bp, 17 predicted proteins | sample 1553061 | NCBI WGS metagenome assembly OGPW01 (sample SAMEA2580292, study PRJEB22360) | human gut metagenome | biome: human gut; feature: human-associated habitat; material: faeces | place: Denmark | collected 2008/2010
AAAGATGAGCCTTCCGTAATCATTACCAGATGGCCATGTGTACTGAAGAAATTCTCACAGGCGGATTTGGATGAATTCGACAATCTGTTTAAAACCAAGAATAAGATTGATCCGGAGAAGTGTATCGGATGTAAAGCTTGTCTGAAAACTGGGTGCCCGGCTCTGAATTACGACAGAGTAAACAAGAAGGTACATATTAACCGTGCACAGTGTGTGGGCTGTGATGTATGTATGCAAGTCTGTAGGAAAGACGCCATTTCGAAGGAGGATTAAGGACGATGACAAAGAGTATCTTATTAGTTGGTGTAGGTGGCCAGGGAACCATCCTCGCCGCCGATTTGCTCGCTTTCAGCTGCATGAAGGCGAATCTGCAGGTGAAGGTGTCGGAGATCCACGGCATGGCCCAGCGCGGCGGCGCCGTCACCACGGTGGTTCGCGTGGGCGAGGACGTGAAATCCATGGTATCGGACGCGGGATGCGCCGATGTCGTCGTCGCCTTCGAAACCACCGAGGCCCTCCGCAATCTGCCCCAGCTCAAGGAGGGCGGCTCGCTCATCGTCAACGATGTGGCCATTCGGCCCCTGCCGGTACTCACCGGCGCCGCCTCGATGCCCGGGAACGCCCGGGAGCGCCTGCGCGAGGCGGGGGCGCTGCTCATCGACGCCGATGCCATTGCGCGCGCGGCCGGCAACGCCAAATGCGCCAATGTGGTGCTCGTGGGGGCCTTGGCGGCCCGGCTCGACATTCCCGTCGAGGTGTGGGAGGAGACCGTGGCCGAGCGCGTGCCGCAGAAGACCGTCGAGGCGAACCTCGCCGCCCTGCGCGCGGGCCGAGCCGTCATCGAGAACGAGGAGGGAAAATAGCATGACCGTTTCCCAGATCAGCGTATTCGCCAACAGCCGCCCGGGGCACATGAACCGGGTGCTCGACCTCTTCGAGGGCGCCGGCGTCTCCGTGCGCGGCTTCTCCGCCGCCGACACGGGGGGGTACGGCATCCTCCGCTTTATCGTCGATAAGCCGGAGGCGGCCATGGAGGCGCTTAAGGGCGCCGGCTGCGCCTGCGTCGTTTCGCCGGTCATCTGCCTGAAGCTCGTCGACGAGCCCGGCGAGCTCTCGCGGGTCATGGGTGTGCTCGCCAAATGCGGCATCAACGTGGTCTACAGCTATTCCATGATCTCCACCTATATCGTGCTCTCCACAAGCGAGCCGGAGCGCGCCCAGGCGCTTCTGGCCGATGAGCCGGTGGAGCTCATTTCCCAAGAGGACATCGCGCGCATCGTCGCCGAGCGCGCCGCGAAGGAGGCGTAAGAGCGCATGAGCGAGGCAATGGATCCCATCGACGTGACAAAGAAGGGCGCGGCGCTGGCCGCCGCCGAAGCGGGACGGTTCGACGCCCTGCCCATTTACAAGCCGGAAATCGAATGCGCCTCCCGCGAGGAGATTCGCGCCCTGCAGCTGGAGAAGCTGAAGGAGACCGTGGCCTATGCCTACGAGCGCGTGCCCTACTACCGCCAGAAGCTGGACGAGATGGGCGTGGCGCCGAGCGACATCCAGACGCTCGAGGACGTGCGCAAGCTCCCCTTCACCGACAAGGCCGTGCTGCGCGAGACCTTCCCCTTCGGCCTGTTTGCGGTGCCGCTGGACGACATCCGCGAGCTGCACTCCTCGTCGGGCACCACCGGAAAGCCCGTGGTGGTGGGCTACACCGACGACGACATGGACATGTGGAGCGAGTGCATCGCCCGCCTCGTGCAGATGGCCGGCGTCGTGCCCGGGGACATCGCCCAGATGGCCTTCGGCTACGGCATGTTCACCGGCGGTTTCGGCCTGCACTACGGGCTGCAGCGCCTGGGCTGCGCCATGATCCCCGCGGGCTCGGGCAACACCGAGCGCCATATCCAGATGATCGAGGACTACGGCACCACCGTGCTCGTGGCCACGCCCTCCTACGCCATGCACATCTGCGAGGTGGGGGAGAAGATGGGCTACGATTGGGAGAAGTCCCCCCTGCGCGTGGGCCTTTTCGGCGGCGAGCCCTGTCCGCCGGGCCTGAAAGCCGAGATCGAGCGACGCATGCACATCGTCTGCACCGACAACTACGGCCTCACCGAGGTCATGGGGCCGGGGGTGTCCGGCGAGTGTCTGGCCGAGCGCTACCAGCAGCACATCGCCGAGGATCACTTCCTGTGGGAGGTCATCGATCCGGAAACCGGTGAGCCGGTGGGCGAGGGCGAGATGGGGGAGCTCGTGCTCACGCCCCTTTGCAAGCAGGGCATTCCCGTGCTGCGCTACCGCACCCACGACTTGACCGCCGTGCACACCGAGCCCTGCGCCTGCGGCCGCACGCTGGCCCGTATGGACAAGGTGCGCTCCCGCTCCGACGACATGCTCATCATCCGCGGCACCAACGTGTTCCCCTCGCAGATCGAGGACGTGCTCACGGGCATCGAGGAGGTCACGCCCCATTACCATATCATCGTGGAGACCCGCGGCGGCATGGACGCGCTCATCGTGGAGACCGAGCTGCGCCCCGAGGCCTTCCGCGACTCCTTCGAGGCCATGGACGCCCTGCGCGCTCGTATCGCCGAGAAGCTCAAGGGCACGCTGCTCGTGGCGCCAGAGGTGCGCCTGGTCGAGCCCGGCGGCATCGAGCGTGCCATCGGCAAGGCCAAGCACGTCGACGACCGGCGCGAGAAGTAGCCCGGTTTTAAGACTGCGCCGGAAAGGTTTCATTGGCTATGACGGAAAGCGGCGCGACAGAGGCGACACCCGTCGTCGGCCGCTTCGCGCCGTCGCCGACCGGGCGCATGCACGCGGGCAACATCTACGCCGCGCTCATCGCATGGCTCGTGGCGAAGTCCCAGGGCGGCCGCATGGTGCTGCGCATCGAGGATCTCGACCGCGAGCGCTCGAAGGCCGCCTACATCGATCAGATCCAGCGTGATTTCGAGGCCCTGGGCCTCTTCTGGGACGAGGGGCCGTACTTCCAGCATGATCGCGACGAAGCCTATGCCGAGGCATTCGCGCGCCTTGAGGCCCAGGGGCTTTTGTACCCGTGCTTCTGCACGCGGGCCGACCTTCACGCCGCCTCGGCGCCCCACCGGGGTGAGAAGCTCGTCTATGCCGGCACCTGCCGCCATCTGTCGGCCGCGGAGATGGAGGCGCGCCGGGCAGCGGGGCGCACGCCGGGCTGGAGAGTTGCCGTGGACGGTCGCATGATCGCCTTCGAGGACCTCGTTCAGGGATACTACGCGCAAAAGCTCGACCGCGACTGCGGCGACTTCCTCATACGCCGCTCCGACGGCGCGTTCGCCTACCAGCTGGCAGTGGTGGTGGACGATGCCGCCCAGGGCGTCAATTCAGTCGTGCGCGGCGTCGATCTGCTTTGCTCCACGCCGCAGCAGCGCTACCTCCAGGATCTTCTCGGGCTGCCGCACCCCGCCTATGCGCACGTTCCGCTGCTCGTGGCCGAGCAGAATCGGCGCCTCTCGAAACGCGATCGGGACGCGGCCTTAGACGAGCTGCTGGCCCGGTTCGGAAGTCCGCGAGCCGTCATCGGACATATCGCGGCGGTGGCGGGGCTTGTTCCCGAAGAGGCGCCGGCGACGCCGGAAGAGCTGCTGAAGGACTTCTCGCTGGAGCGTTTTCGCGATGGACTGCCCGATCTCGTGCAGATTCCCTGGCGCTCCTAAAGCAGGAGGGCGGCGGCGTAGAATGCGCCCAGAGCCACGTTCACGCTGCAGATCTGGCCCATGGCGCTGATGCGCGTGGGCGCAGCGAGCGGATTTTTCCACAGGCCCATCATGAGGGGGTAGCAGCCGAGCGCCAAGAAGGGGAGCACGACGATACCCCGGGGGAACCAAATGCCGATGATGGCGAGGATGGCGAGAACCCAAACGACCATGAGGGCGTGGTAGAGGGTGCGCGCCTTTTCTCGGCCCAGCAGCACCGGCAGCGTGCGGCGGGATGCCTCGACGTCCTTCTCGATGTCGCAGGTGTTGTTCGTCATCATGATGAGGCCCACGCCGATGATCGTGGGCGCGGCCCAAAGGAGCGCCATGAACGTGAACGTGCCCGAGAGCACCTGGTAGCATGCCAGTGGAATAAGACCGCCCATAACGATGCCGCTCACCGCCTCGCCGACGGGAAGGTAGGAGAGAGGCGTCTTGCCTCCGGAGTACATCACGACGATGACGGCTCCGATAAGCGCGATGACGAGGGGAACGGGGCCTGTCTTCCAAACAACGTACAGGCCGAGCAGAAAGGCCACGGCCAGAAAGCCGATGGCCAGCCCGAGGGCCGAGCGCGGATTGACGTCGTTGTAGACGAGCACCGAGTCGGAGGCCTCCACGTTGTCCTCGGCCGTATCGGTTCCCTTGATGAAGTCGAAGTAGTCGTTGAAGGTGTTCACGGACGCCTGCATGAGGATGCAGATGAGGAGCAGAAGCCACGCCATGCCCACGTCCAGCGACCCGGTGTTGGCCAAGGCGCAGGCGGCGGCCACGAGCACGGGCATGATGGCCGCCGGCCAGGTATGGGGCGCGGCCAACTGAAGAGCGAGGCGAGGGGAGAGGGGAGTCGTCGCTCCCCCGCTGTTCGGTTTCGTATGGGAACCCATGTTCGATTTCTCTTTTCGTCGTGAGAAGCGTTATCGATTACCTGGCATTATAGAAGAAGGGCGCCCCAATGGAGCGCCCTTCAAGGGGTTTGCGCGTTGACGGCGCGTTTAGTTGGTCATCAGCGCGGCCGCGATGTCGCCCGAGGTGGACGAGGCCGGCTCCCAGGTGCCGTCGACCTTGGTGTAGGTGATGGTGATGGGCTGGGTGGCCGCCAGCTCGACGCCGTCGAGGGAGCCGATGACGATCTCGCCGATCTTTTGGTTGATCTCATCGTTGGAGAGAGCGGCAAGAGCATCGGGATCGGCGGTGACCTCGTCCACGGCCGTCTGCAGCGCCTGCAGGTAGCCGGTATAGCTCTTGCAGGTAAGGGTGATCTGGGCCGTGGCGCTGTCGCCGTCGACATTGATCGAGTCGATCGTGTAATCGAAGCCGCTCAGGTAGGACTTCATGAACTCGACGCCGTCGATGCCGTAGACCGAAAGCTGGCTCATATCGATGGACTCGGAGAACTCGTTGACGAACGCGTCGTCGATGTTCTTAATGCTGTCCAGTTCGGACGAGAGTGAAGCGCGGATGGCGTCTTCATCGCTCGTGCCGCTCGAGCAACCGGCCAACCCGACCATTCCAATGGAAAGCGCCAAAAGAGCAGCGAGGGTCACTATAAAACCCTGTATAGTTGATCGTGATTTCAATTTTACATAATCCATATTATCAGCCTTTCTTGTCAATCTTTTCAGAAGCCCTCCAACTTGGAACATTTTACCTTATATGGGGTATGTAAAACAAGTGGTTGGAAATTGGTAAATCTCTGGTTGGTTGCTGTTGAGTCTAAATCAACTCATCCAACCATCTTTCTAACAGCTGGAGCTGCAATAATCCAACCACTTATTTAACGTCTCTATGTATCATGTCGAAGTCAATCAGCTCTAGTTGCTCTACGAACTTCTCTAGATATGAGGCGACTTCCTCGTCATTCACGAAGAGCGGCCTATCCTGCGTGAGCCTTCCTGAACTGTCCTGCGGATAGCGAAGACTGATGCCGTTGTCGTCGATGTCGGCTACGGCCTCTACGAATGCGCCCATATTTTTGATGGCCCTGTTGTCCTCACGGCACCTCTGCCCTGGGAACCTCGAGAGCAGTGAGCTCCACAGCTTCGTGAGGCTGTGCTCTCTCTTGGGCTCGACTCCGCACTTCCTAATCACCCTCTTGATAGCTAGTTCCATGCAGTGTCTCGTGAGGAACAGGACCGGGATCGCATAGGAGTGCTTCAGCATCACGTACATCCCAGGTCGGTCGATGGCCCTTCTTCCGGCGGCCGCCAGTTCCTTCGCGGCGTTGAGGAACGAGCGGATGAACTCCTCCTCGAACATCTCGCCCTTGAGTTTTTCCTTCATCAAGACGGATGAGTCGAGCAGGGAGAAATCCCTCAGGGTGGGGTCGTTAAAGCCGTTCATCTGGGGCTTCATCACTTGACGCCCCACGTATCTAGGAAATACATGCTCGGTGAATATGCTCCCCATTAATGGACCTCCCCAGTCGTTGCGTCGACCTTCACTCCCGACCTCGGGTCTATGAACTCGTCCACGGCCTCGTCCTCGCGGTCGGGCTCGGTCACGAAGAGCGGGCCGGGAGCATCGATGCGAGGGCCGATCGTGAGCCCGTTGCTCGCGATGATGCGGTCGAGGTTCTGCCTGCGGTAGAGGGTCCTTGCCCGAAGCGTCTCGAACGAGTATCCGCGCCCTCTCATGTCCGTTTCGTTGATGAGCCGGTTCGCGCACTCGGTGTAGCCGTTCGAGATGCGGCTGGGGCATTCCCAGTAGTTGAAGATGAACTCGCGGTGGTTCTGGACGGTCCGAGCAAGGGCTCTGAACGGATCGAACTCCCTGCCATCGGGAATTTCCCGAATCCAGGCGTCGAACGCCGCCTCAGCCTCCTCGCGTGAGGACGGATGGTCGTCGTAAATGCCGAAGAAGTCCTCCTTGAGGTCGTACGCGGTCATCAGCGTCGAGTAGGAGGGGTCTTCCCGTAGCGCCCTTAGGGCCGACGCCTCGTAGGGGCTGAGGTCGCGTGTCCGCTTCCTGAGGGCGTAGGCGAGGCCCTTCTTTAGCTCAAGGCGGCCCTTCCTGTCGAGGGCTCCCTGGAGGCCCTTGCGGACCGCGTCTAAGGCCTCGTTGGCTCCCCTCACGACATGGAAGTGGTCGATGACCCATGTCGCGTTCGGGGTGTACTTGGCTATGCTCCTCCAGAACGGCCGGTACATGTCGCTCGAGACCCATCGTACGCGCTCGAGGCCCTCCAACGAGGAGAAATAGGCGTCGAGGTCGGACTGCGTCCTGCCGGGCACCATGTCGAAGACCGTCCTGTGCTCGAGGTCGGTGATCACGGTCACCATGCCGACCCTCTTGAGGTTCTTCTCGTCTATGCCCAGGAACGCCGGCACCTTGAAGCGAAGCCTCGAGGCGTTCTCGCGGACGTAGTCCTCGAAGACGTTCTTCACGGTGACGTGCGAGAGCGGGTACTCCTCGGCGACCTCGCGGAAGGTGAGCCTGAGTGAGCGCTGGGCGATGTCGGCGTATGCCGCCTCCGTCATTCGGTGACCCGCGTCGACCCCGCCTATCGCCGGGCGCCACACGTAGCCGCACTCCGGGCATCGCATCCGCGGGAACCCTATCTCGAGCCTCGTCGGGATGCCCAAGTGTGGCGTCGACACAACGCCGACGGTCCTCGCGCCGTGGCTGTGCAGCGTCCCGCCGCACTCGGGGCACGATGCGGGGACGGGCCCGCGGTATCTCAGGTCGAACTGCTGGAGCCTCCTGCCGCAATCGACCTTGGTCGCACTGCCGATGAGCTCGCAGCCCCGGACGCCGAGCAGCTCCTCGACGTAGCCCGCCGCGCCCATCTATTCCCCCTTCGAGAGGTAGGAGGCGAGCTCGGCGATGTCGTAGCGCTTCCCCTGCGAGATGAGGTCGTACACCTGGTCGGCCAGGGGCTCGATCGCCTGCGGGTCGTCGAGCGCCTGCTCGGCGAGGTCTCCCAGCTCGTTGCTCATCATCGACATGAGGGCCCTGATGACGATGTTGCGCAGGCGCCCGTCCGCGAGGACAGCCTCCTTCGTGTTGCTCGTGTTCGTGATCTGCGTGTTGGTCACGGGGTCTGCCGCCACGGCGTCGGAGACCGCATTGACGGCTCGGGCCTTCACGAGGGGGTCGCCCTCGTCGCCCCACGTGCGGTTCAGCCTCTCCACGATCCTCGCCATGGTGTCGCGCTTGGGAGCGGCGCCTGAGCCGCCCGCGCCCATCGGCATGAGCTCGCCGCCCTCGACCCCCTCGGGGACCTTCTGGGCCGATATGCGGAAGTCCCGGAGCACGAGGCCGCGCACGTCGACGTCGTCGAGCGAGGTGCCCGCGATCCTGTGGCCGAGCAGCTTTGCGAAGCTGTAGAACACCTCGAGGTCGGGGTCGCCGAAGTCGAGCGCCTGGGACAGGAACGTGTAGGCGGAGCAGTACTTGGAGAGCTTCTTCCTGAAGGTCATCAGCTCCGCGACGCGTCCCGCCGCCTCGTCCGCGCTCCTCTTGGCCCTCTCCGCCTCCTCGGCCTCGCCGGCCGCCTCCGCCCGGTTGGCGCACTCCAGCCAAGTCTCGTAGGAGTCCCTGGCCGCCGCGAACCTCTCGCGGAAGATCTCGGCGGGCCCGGAGACGGCGGAGTAGAGGGCGGTCCTGTAGGCATCGCTCTCCCCGCCGGCTGCGAGGCCCTTGGACCTGTAGAGCGCCTCCTTGAACCCCTCGACGTCTCGCGTCGCGAACACGTCGGCCGCGTCGAGGGCGTCCTTCAGGTCGTAGACGACGTTCGGGTCCTGGGCCGCGCTCATCGTCGCGCCCTTGTCGTAGGTCTTGAAGGCGGCGAGAACCGTCTCGGGGTCGTTCACGAAGTCGACGACGAAGACCCTGTCCTTGCCGGAGCACGTCCTGTTGACGCGCGAGTAGGTCTGCACGATCTCGATGGCGTTGCCGAGCGGCTTGTCGACGTAGAGGGCGACTAGCTTCTTCTGGTCGAACCCGGTCTGGAACTTGTTGGCCACGATGAGCAGCCTGCTCTCGGGGCGGTCGAACGCCCTCTCGACCGGGCCCTGCCCGGTCGGGTTCATGTTGGCCTCGGTGTACTCGTATCCGCGCTCGATGAGGGCGAACGGGTTGTCCTCGAGGTACTCGTCCTCGGGCAGGACGCACCTGTCGCCCAGGACCTTCTGGGAGAAGGCGACGAGCGGCTCGCCGGGCACCTTGAAGCGCAGCCTCGGCTCGACCTTGGCGGGGTCGAGGTCCGGGCGGGCGCGGAGGTACGCCTCTATCGCGTACTTGTAGCGCACGACCTCGGGACGCCCGGAGGTGACGATCATGGCCTTGGCCTCGCCGTTCAGGAGCGGCGCCACGTTGTCGACGAAGTGGTCGATGATCCACTTGGCCTTCTCCATGACGTTCGTCGGGTGGAGCGAGCGCCACTTGGCGATCTTCCTCCTGGCGCGGCGCTCGTCGACGAGTCTCCCGTCGGCGTCCTCGGACTCGTCCTCGATTCTCGTGAGGGTCTTCAAGGGCACGTATCCCGAGAGCGGGTCGATGATGTAGCCCTCCTCGATCGCCTGCCGCATCGGGTAGAGGTGGAAGCTGCCCATGACCGGGTTGCCGTCCTCGTCCTCCTCGCCCGTCGGCGTGCCGAAGAGGGTCTTGGTCTCGGCCTTGGGGGTCGCGGTGAACGCGAGGAAGGAGACGTTCGGCGGCATGAGGTTGCTCGCCTGCATCTGGGCGAAGTAGGCGTCCATGACCGACCCGTCGTCGCCCGAGTCGTCGTCGAAGTCGAGCATCCTCTCGAACTTCAGCTTGTCCGCCGCCGCGTTGAAGGCGGTCTTGAGGGACGCCGCCGAGCTGCCCTCCTGGGAGCTGTGCGCCTCGTCGACGATCACCGCGAAGCCGGCGCCGTCGAGCTCGGGCAGCACCGCGATGTCCGGCCAGGCGTAGAGGAACGTCTGGATGGTGACCACGACGATCTCCCTCTTCTGGCGCAGGGCCTCGACGAGCTGGGAGCTCTTTGAGCCGTCCGAGACGGCGTTGCCCCTCTCGTCGCGGCCGATCATGACGACCTGTCCCGTCACCTTGGAGAGCTGGGAGATGGTCTTCTTTATGTTCTGGTCGAGCGACAGCCTGTCGGTGACCACCACGACGCTCGAGAACATCTTCTCGCCGTCCGCGCGGCGGAGCCTCGCGAGGTCGTGCGCAGCCCATGAGATGGTCTCGGTCTTGCCGGAGCCGGCCGAGTGCTCGATGAGGTAGCGGCGCCCCGCCCCGTGCTCGCGCGCGTCGGCCAGGACCTTCCTCTCGGCGTCGAACTGGTGGTAGCGGGGGAAGATCTGGGTCGCCTGTCTGCGCCACCGGCCGCTCGCGTCCTGCCTGTCCTCGACCTCCTCGAAGACGAAGCGGTCGAAGATGGACAGCCAGTTGTCGCGCTGGAGGATGGTGTCCCAGAGGTAGTGGGTCCTGTACTCGCCCTCCGGCGCGTCCGGGTTGCCCGCCCCGCCGTCGCGTCCCAGGTTGAACGGGAGGAAGCGGGGCCTCGCCGACTTGCTCGGGAAGGGGCCGAGGTTCGTGCACATCCAGACCTCGTCCTCGGAGACGGCGAAGTGGACCACGGCGCCCCTCTTGTACATGAGCAGCGGGTTCTTCCTGCCGCCGTCGGGCTCCACCGGCTTACGCTCGTCGGCGTACTCGTCGATGGCGTCACGCACGGTCTGGGTGAGCTCGGTCTTGACCTCGCCGGTGGCGACGGGGATGCCGTTGACGAACAGGACGAAGTCGAGAGACTTGCTCCCGGCGGTCTGGTAGTGGACCTGGTGCATGAAGCGCAGGATGTTGGCGTCGTAGCGCTCCCTCGCCCCGGGCACGCGCTCGTCGTCCGGGTAGCCCGCCATGCACTCGATGGTCTGATAGCCCGCCATCTGGAAGCCCTTGCGCAGCGTGAGGACGGTGCCGTTCCTCTCGAGACTCTTCACCAGGGCGCGCTTCAGCTGGTCGGCCCAGCGGGCGCCCTTCTCTCGGCGCATCTTGTCGAGCTTCTCCGGCGCGGTGGCCTCGAGCCAGGCGACGAAGTCGTCGAACACGAGTGCGTCGTTCGGGTCGAACCCCGTATCGTCAGGTGAGAGGGCCCAGCCCGAATGCTCCAGCCCTGCGACCTTGCGAGATATGTAGCGCTCGAACGGCGCCTCCTGATGGATCTTCCGGCTGCCGTCGAAACTGACGTCGAGATCGGATTTGCCTGGGATATGCATATCGACCTTTGTCATGGTTAGGCCTCCATACAGTCGATTTTGCCGGTCACGGCGTGGTGGATGACGGACTTGCGGTACTCGCCGAGCTTCTCGATGAGCTGCTCCTGGCGGGCGATTGCCTCGTCGATGGCCGCGCAGCGCTCGTCGAGGTAGTTCGCGACGGTTATTTGCGTTTCAAATGGGGGTTCAACTATGGTGATGCCCTTCATCTCTGCCCATTTTGTGGTCCAAAGGTCGTCTACTATTCCGTGACCGTTCTTATAAAACTCATCAGCAAATAGGGTCGTGTGAAACAACCAGTCATAGAAGCGTGGCTCCATATGTTCTCGGGGGATAAGTACCGTATTGATAAGGGATACGGAGCCATCTTGTCTTGCTATTCCGCATGATCCACGTCTATCTGACCTGCTGTTGATTACGAAGTCTCCCTCCATAACCAACTTCCTATCGTCATGCGCATCGGTCTTGGCAGCGCTATCAAGTTGAGGAACGATGCCTTGCATGGTTACGGACAATGGCTCGTAATCGCAATCGCTGACTTTCGTGTTGCGCAGGTCATAGACCTGTCCGATTTTCGTTAGACGCCAATTCGCCGGCACCTCGCCGATCCAGTCGACTCCGCTGTCCTTCATCTCTGTGTTCGGGTCGAGGCCCTTCGTCACGGCATGCGCAATGAGTGACTTCTTGTATTCCTTGAGCTTCCCGATGACATCGCGACGCTTCGCGACATCCTCGTCGATGGCCGCGCAGCGCTCATCGAGGTATGAGATGATTCGTCGCTGCTCCGCAAGTGGAGGGCGGGGGATTCTCGAATTGTCCCAGTCAAATTGAGTCATACTCGGCTTAGCCGTGTTGGTCATATATGGCTTAATGTCAACACAGGTTGCAGCATAGTAGAAGAACTTCAGTGAGAGCTTTTTACTTGTGATTTTCGCATCAAAAGCTGTATCGACGTTCCAGTAGAGCCCGGTAACAAGTTGGGGGCAATCTAATGTTCCCTTTCGTCCAAGAAGCACCGCTGGCCCATTCTTATGCTCGCCACAGGTTTTAAAGGGTTCGCCCCCGCTGCCCCAAACCGGAATATCACCAGGCGTTGTGGGGTCGGAGCCATGTCCAATTGAAACATCCGCCTTTATCGGAACGATTTCCCAGTTGACCGGCACCTCGCCGATCCAGTCAACGCCACTGTCCTTCGTCTCCCTCATGCCAGGAACCCCCTCATGAGCTCGCCGAGGCCGTCCTCGAGCTCGAGGATCTCCTTAGCGATGACTTGCGGGTCGCGAGGCTTCTCGTACTTGTAGAAATACCTGTTGAACGAGATGGTCGTTCCGACGACGCCAACCCCGCCGTCGCCGAGCGGGTTGGCCGTGAGCCCGCTCTTGGCGTCGTACTTCGGCTCGTCCTTTACGGACTCGTCCACCACGGCGTCGGGAGCGTAGGGCAGCACCTCGGTCGCCATGTAGTCGTTGATTTCCATGCCGATTGGAACGTTCTCCGTGTCCTTGAGCTCGGGGTCGAACACCGGATTGCCCTTCGCATCGATTGCGGGAGTCGCGGACGGGTCTCGACGTCCGAAGACCTTGACGAGGGCGTCGGCGAGGGCGGCCTTCTGTGGCTTGGGCTTTTCGATCGCTTTGTGAAGCTTCTCGGTCGCAGCCAGGACCTCGCTGTATGTGAGCGAGGCGCCCTCGTTCTTCTCAACCCAGGAGCGAATGGCGGCGCGGCTCGCGTCCGACAGCTTCTCCATGGGCTTGCTGAGGGTAAAGAGGGCATCCAGCCCATCGACCGAGGGCTCAATGACAACGCGCAGCGGGCGCTGCGTGGTCACCTTGCGGTACATGAAGTTCTCGACCGGGACGATGACCGACCTGCCGTGGTCGTGCCCGTCTACGTAGGTGCGCACGATCCACGCGGCCTGGTCCTCGCCGATCTCGTAGCGCTTGTTCCCTTGGCTCTTGCGCAGGGCGGTCTTCTCCTCCGAGGCGTCGATGAGCTGCACGTACCCCTTGCGGTTCTCCGGCTTGTGGTTGTTGAGCACCCAGATGTAGGTTGCGATGCCCGTGCGGTAGAAGATCTCGGTCGGCAGCTTCACGATGCAGTCGACGAGGTCCTCGCTGAACAGCCAGCGGCGGATGCCCGATGGCCCGCTGCCGGCATCCCCGTTGAACAGAGGGGAGCCCGAGAGCACGATGGCGGCCTTCCCGCCGCCCTCCTTGGGAGGGGCCATCTTCGCCGCGACGTTCTGCATGAAGAGCATGCTGCCGTCGTCGATGTCGGGCTTGCCGGCGCCGAACCTGCCATCGAACCCACGGCCCATCTCCTCGAGGACGGCGTCCTTCTCCTTCTTCCACTCCTTGCCGTAGGGCGGGTTCGTGAGCTGGTAGTTGAAGGTGCGTCCCTCGAACCTGTCGTCGTCGAGGGTGTCGCCGAGCATGATGCCGGCCGACAGGTCGGTCATCTGGTCGAGCACGTCTCCCGAGCCCCCGGCGATATTGCGCAGCATGAGCGCGGCCTTGCCCATGGCCCAGGTCGCGTCCTCGAGCTCCTGGCCGTAGGGGACAATCTTGGTTGGGCTCTTGAAGTGCCCCTTGTCGTGCCACTCGTCGAGCTGGTCGAGCGCGTCGCAGATGAAGCCGCAGGTGCCGCAGCTGCCGTCGTAGAGCGTGCGGATGTCGCCGTTGTCGGCGTTGAGGAGCGTGTCCTCGTTCGCGAACAGGAGCGCCGTGGCGAGCCTCGCCACGTCCTTCGGCGTCATGAAGTCCTCGGCGTCCTGCGAGATCTCCTCGCCGTATCGCTGGATGAGGTGCTCGTAGATGTCGGTCATCATGCGGTCGGAGACCGTCTCGGGCCCGAGGTCGAAGCCCGAGAAGCGTGTGCACACCTCGTAGAGCATGCCCTTCTCATCAAGCTTCTCGCAGGTCTGGCGCATCTCGAAGCGCTGCAGGACCTCGCGGGCGTTCACGGAGAAGCCGTTGATGTAGGCCATGAGGGCGTCACAGGTCTTCGTCGCCCCGAGGTTGGAGAGCGTGAAGCTCGTGACGTTGTAGAAGCAGTGGCCGGAGAGGGCGCAGTACTTCGGGTCGTCGTCGTCCCAGACTCCCTTGGCGGCCTGTCTGCTCACGGCCGCCCGCGTAGGCTCGAGGGCGCACTCGAAGCGCCTCAGCACAGCGAAGGGAAGGATGAGCTTGTTGTAGTCGGCGGGGCGGATGACGTCGCGCACGTAGTTCGCGATGCTCCATATCTCATTAACGTAGTCGAACGCGGTCTTATCGGCCATGGTCGGACCTCTCTGCGTAAAATACATTCCCAACCATGTATTTTACAACCTAGGTCCCTCATTTGGGTTAATGGCCAACCAATTGTTCAACAAATCTGGTAAGTGGTATCACCAACCACTGATTTAACGAACTCAACCAGTATATTTACATACCCCTTATATGGAGGGCGCTTAGCCCCAGGCATTGCCACTGCCGCCGGATGGTTGCGCGGTGATGGTGGCGCCCTCGCCGAGGATCGAGGTGAAGTCTCCCGTTTGCATGGCCTCCATGAGCACGGGCATCATGAGCGCGATGCCGACGATGTTGACGATGAGCGCAATGGCGCTGATGGCGAGACCCCAGATAAGCGTTTGACGTACCGTGGTGGCATAGACCTTCTGGCGACCGTCCACATCGTCTATCACGTGCTTGATCTTGACGAAGCCGACAATGGCGCAGACAAGGCCCACCGTGCTCAGCATCACGCCGCCGATGATGAAGGAGACCGGACCTGCAATGGCCGCTACCGTCGAGAGCGTGCGGGCGGATTTCAAGTCGGCGTCGATGAGCACCTGTCTCTGATCCTGCGAAGGCTCCGTCGACGGCTCGGGTCGCTGGGGATTTCCGGGAGTCGCCTCCGGAGCTCCCAGCTGCTGGGGTTCGGGCGTTTCTTCGGGTTTCGAATCGCGATGATCGGTCATAAAGGACACTCTTTCTAGGAAAGGCCGCTGCTTCCGAAGCCCTGCGCGCCGCGCGAGCTCTCGGGAAGCTCATAAATGTTATGTAAAGTAATAGAGGGGGTAGCGATGATCACGAGCTGGGCGATGCGCTCGCCCTTCTCGTAGTTGAACGTCTCCGTTGGATCGAGGTTGATGAGCGGAACCTTGATTTCACCTCGGTAGCCGCTGTCTATGAGGCCCGGGGCGTTCACGATGGAGATGCCCTGTCGTGCCGCCAGGCCGCTTCGGGGAATGATGAGCCCCGCATAGCCCTCGGGAATGGCCAAGGCGATACCGCAGGGCACGAGCGCTCGCTCGAAGGGCAAAAGCGTGCCGCCCTCGGCAGCGCGCAAATCGAGGCCCGCATCGCCCGGACGGGCGTAGGCGGGCGCTTCCAGGGTCTCGTCGAGCTGCTTGAAAAGAACCTCCATGGATCAGCCCAGCTCTTTCAGGGCCTCGGAGAACTCCTCCACATTCTGGAAATCCTTATAGACGCTGGCGAAGCGGATGTAGGCGACGTCGTCCAAGGTGGCCAGACGGGCCAGTACCAAATCGCCCAAATCGCGCGATTTGATCTCGTTGCGCTGGCTCGATCGCAGCTCAGATTCGATGCTCGTGATGAGCCCGTCGATCTTCTCGGGCGTGATGGGGCGTTTCGCGCAGGCGATGAGCAATCCTCGCATGAGCTTCTCGCGGTTGAAGACCTCTGAAGAACCGTCGGCCTTGATGACGAGAATGGGATTTTCGGCGAGCCGCTCGTAGGTGGTGAATCGCGTGCCGCACTGCAGGCATTCGCGACGGCGCCGGATAGAGGCGCCGTCGTCGGCCGATCGCGAGTCGACGACTTTCGATTCCTGATAGCCACAGGAAGGACAGCGCATGGGTTCTCCTTCTCACTTTGATAAGTTGATTGCTTATCATACCCTATCAGACCTAGTGCGCTCCCCTCTTCAAAACATTGCTACCTTCGCGACACTCGCCCCCGACGCTCTAGGCGAAGAAGATGAGAAATGACGCGATGGTGCTGAGCGTGAAGGCTATGGAAAATTCGATGCGTGCCATTTTTTACTCCTGACCTCTTGCGTAGAACCTTTGTTCGCAGTTATAATAGAGCGAACAAAGGTTCACGTCAAGAGATTTTTCAAACAAATGTACGCTTTTGTGAAAGGATGCGCTATGACCCAGAAAGTGACCAAGCGGCAACAGGCGGTTCTCGACTGCATCGAAGCGTGCATTCGCGAGAAGGGCTACGGCCCTACCGTGCGCGAGGTGTGCCAGAGTTTGGGGCTCTCCTCCCCTTCCACCGTCCATGTCCATTTGAAGGCGCTTGAAGACAAGGGCTTCATCAAGCGCGACCCCCTTAAATCCCGCTCCATCGCGCTTACCTATCCCATCGAGGAGGTTCCCTCCCCTGTCACGGCCTTCGCGGCCGCCTATAGCAAGCTCGTCAATGTGCCCTTGGTGGGCAACGTGGCCGCCGGCTCCCCTATTCTCGCCGAGGAGAACATCACCGATACCATCACGCTGCCCACGGACATCGTCGGCGACGCTCCCTCCTTCATGCTCTCGGTGCGCGGCGAGTCCATGATCGAGGCCGGCATCAACGATGGCGACTACGTGGTTGTGAAAGAGCAGCCGGTGGCCAACAACGGCGATATCGTCGTGGCCATCATCGACGACGGCGCCACCGTCAAGCGCTTCTTCCGCGAGGCCGACCATATCCGCCTGCAACCGGAGAACTCGGCGATGGACCCCATCATCACGACGGACTGCTCCATTGCCGGCAAGGTGGTGGCCGTGTTCCGGCGCCTGTAGCGCTTTCGCCTCACGAACAGATCGCGAACTCCCCCTTTCGCAAATTAAGAGCGCCCCTGCCCAGATCGCTTTGCGTATCTCGGGCAGGGGCGCTCTTCCGTTTTAAATGCGCTCGCTTTCTCAGGCATCGCCTTCAGGGACGAGATAGGAGGAGAATGTGCTGACGAAGGCAGGGGCAACGAGCAGCTGCAGGCGCGTCCCCGCCTCCCCGTGGCTCTCGGAGATGATATGGCAGGGGGGGGGGGGCGGGCGAACCCACCCCGCCGGAGTTCGAGCGCTCGTGGGCCAGCGACACCAAGTCGCCCCGCTGATAGGGAATAAGCACGTCCAGCTTGGTATCGGCGGCCGAGGCGGCCTGGGCAATGGCGCCCACGAGCCTCTCTATGCCCTCGCCGGTGCGAGCGGACACGAACTGGGCGCTCGGATAGCGCCTTTTAAGGCCGGCCAGCGTCTCGGCGTCCAGCAGATCGCATTTGTTGAAGGCAGCGATCGTGGGAATACTCTGGGCCCCTATCTGGTCGAGCACCTCGCACACGGCCTCGATCTGCCCCTCGAACTCCGGCGAGGAGGCATCGATCACATGCAGGACAAGGTCGGCTCCGGTGATTTCGTCGAGCGTCGACTTGAAGGCCTCGACCAGCGTGGTGGGCAGCTTTTGGATGAAGCCGACGGTGTCGGTGACGGTGACCTCGCGGCCCTCGGGCAGCTCGAACTTGCGGGTGGTGGAGTCCAGCGTGGCGAAGAGCTTGTCGTAGCTGAGCACATCGGCCCCGGTGAGCCGGTTGATGAGCGAGCTTTTCCCGGCGTTGGTGTAACCGGCCAGCGCCACTTTGAACATGCCGCTGCCGTACCGGCTCTCCCGCTGCAACGAGCGCACGTCGGACAGGCGCTCAAGCTCGCGGCGAATGCTCGTGATGCGCTTGCGCACCATGCGGCGGTCCACCTCAAGCTGGCTTTCGCCCTCGCCGAAGCGGGATCCCACGCCGCCGCCCATGCGGTTCGAGGCGAGGTGGGCCCACATGCCGCGCAGGCGCGGGTACAGGTACTGGTTTTGGGCGAGGCGCACCTGCAGGCGTCCCTCCTTGGAGGTGGCGTGCAGGGCGAAGATGTCCAGAATGAGGGCCGTGCGGTCGATGACCTTCACGGACTTGTCCATGATCTTCTCCAGATTGGCCTGCTGGGAAGGTGTCAGCTCGTCGTCGAAGATGACAAGGTCGGCCTCGCGCGACCGTGCCAGCTCGGCGATTTCGTCGGCCTTGCCCGTGCCGACGAAGGTGCGCGGGTTGGGTGCGTCCAAGCGCTGGGTCGTCGTGGCCACCACGTCGGCTCCGGCCGTATCGGCCAGACGTTCCAGCTCGGCAAGGGAAGATTCCAAGGGCCACGGCAGCCCCGGGCGCTCGACGCCCACGAGAACGGCGCGCTCTCGGCGCTCCTCGGCCTTGGTGGCAGGGCCCTTTTGGATGACGGATTCGTATTCGGTCATAGCATGCTCCTTTGCTTCAAGTAACGACGGGACCCCATGAGGGGAAGGCGGTGCAAGTGGTCGTTACAGGCGCATGAGCATCACTCCTTAATCGTGGCGCGGCGTTGCGCCGGGGAAACGGGGGCTATCATAGCACAACAGCAGCATCGGAAAAGCTCACGGCAGCACAATGGTTCCCGAGAAGCTCTCCGTTGCCGGCCCCGTCATGGATATCGTGCCATCCTCGTTCCAGCAGATGTGCAGTAGGCCGCCGCTCAACATAAGATCGTTCTCCCTGCCGGCCCGGCCAGTGAGGCAGGCAGCCGTGTTGGTGGCGCAGGCGCCGGTGCCGCAGGCCAAGGTCTCTCCGCAGCCCCTCTCCCACACGCGCATGGCGATGCCCTCATCGGTGACGGAGGCGAACTCGACGTTGGTTTTCTCGGGAAATGCGGGATGCGTCTCGAAGAAGGGGCCGGGAAGATCGATGCGCAGGGTCGAGAGGGATTTCTCCGCACCTGCGGGGAACAGCTCGTCGGGCAAGGCCGCCCAATCGTCCACGAGGCAGACGGCGTGGGGGTTTCCCATGGAGACGCAGGCGAATTTGAAGGCTCCCCACGGCGAATCGAGGCGCAGATGCCCCACATAGGGCGTACCGTCGGCCATGCGGGAGTCCGGCGCGGCGTCGACGGGCACGAGCGCGGGATCCAAGATGGGCGCGCCCATGTTCACGGTCGCCTCGGTCATCTTTCCCCCCGCATCCACGGAAAAGGCGATGGGGCGCGGACCGGCCAGGGTGTCGGCCAGAAGATGTCCCGAAGCAACGTCCGCCAGCTCGCGATCGACGAGGTACTTGGCGAAGCAGCGTACGCCGTTGCCGCACATTTGGGCCAAGGTGCCGTCGGCGTTGATGTAGTGCATGTAGCCGTCTCCCTCTTCCGAGGTTGCCGGCCGCACGAGGATGACGCCGTCGGCGCCGATGCCGAAGTGGCGGTCGCACAGATACGACACCTGGGCATCGGTCAGCTTGAGAGCACGGTCTCGATCGTCAATGAAGACGAAATCGTTGCCGAGACCGTGCAATTTGGCGAAGGACAACTCCATGGGACGCTCCTTTGAGGCGGCAATTGAGGGGGCGGAAGCTCTCCTCGACGACCCGGAAGGGCCGCTTCAACCATGGTAGGCGTCCAATGTTTCCAACTGGGAAAGAATCTCGGCGGCCACGGCCTCGGCATCGCCGGCATCGGCGTTCACCCAGCGGATGCGCCTGTCGCGACGGAACCACGTGCGTTGGCGCTTGCCGTAGCGGCGCGTGGCCGTCTTGATGGCCTGCACAGCCTCCTCCAGCGTGGTGTTCCCATCCAGCGCCTCGACGATCTCCTTGTATCCGATGGCCTGGGGCGCCGTGACGCCGTCGCGGAATCCGGCGGTCAGCAGGCCCCGCACCTCGTCGACAAGCCCTGCGGCCACCATGGCATCGACCCGGGCGTCGATGCGCTCGTTCAGGATAGCCGGCTCCACGGCCAACCCGAATTGCACGGCTGGAACGAAAGGCGCCACGGTGGCGAGCCGCTGTTTCTGCTCGGCGTAGCTGGCGCCCTCCTCCAAAAGCTCGAAGGCGCGCACGACGCGCCGCACGTTGTTAGGGTGGATGACGGCGGCGCTTGCGGGATCGCGCGCCTCCAGCGCCTCCCACAGGGCCTGGTTGCCGTATTCCTCCGCGTAGGCGGTCCAGCGTTCGCGGACGGGGTTTTCCACCTGGTCGCCCTTGGGGAAGGCGAAGTCGTCGATGGCCGCCTGCACGTACTGGCCGGTGCCGCCGCCGAGCACCGCTCTCTTGCCGCGGGCGTCTATATCGCGAAAGCAGCGCCGGGCGAACGCCTGGAACAGGGCCGCCGAGTAGGGTTCGCCGGGATCAACGAGATCGAAGCCGTGATGGGGCACGCGGCGCTCAGATGCGGGAAGCTTGCCCGTGCCGATGTCCATGCCTCGGTAGATCTGCATGGAATCGGCGCTCACCACTTCCCCGCCGAGGCGCTCGGCGACAATTTGGGCCGCGTCGGTCTTGCCCGAGGCCGTGGGCCCCACGATGGCGATGGCAGGTGCGGAAAGCTCAAGCATGGGCGATCGTGCCCGAGAGATACCAGGTGCGGGCTTCCTCGATGGTCACGGGCACGATGCGCCCCACCAAAGACGCCGCCTCCGTGCCGGAGGGCACCGGAGCGTGAACGGTCTGGTTCTTCGGGCTCTTGCCGGCCAGGATGGAATCGTCGCGCTTGGACGTGCCCTCGACCAGCACAGGCACCGTGGCGCCGAGCTCCGCCTGGTTCGCCTCGAAGGCCTTGCGCTGGACGAGATCCACGAGCCGGTCGAAGCGCTCCTGGATGACCTCGCGGGGCGTGTCGTCGTCCATCTCCGCAGCAGGCGTCCCCTCGCGCTTGGAGTAAATGAACGTGAACACCTGGCTGTAGCCGACTTCCTCCACGAGGCGATAGGTGTCCATGAAGTCCTCTTCGGTCTCGCCGGGGAATCCCACGATGATGTCCGTGGACAGGGCGATGTCGGGACGGGCGCGGCGAAGCTTCTCGATAAGGCCGAGGTAGTGCTCGCGGGTGTAGCGGCGGTTCATGGCCGAGAGGATGCGGTTCGAGCCCGACTGCACGGGAAGGTGCAGCGCCGGCATGAGCGAGGGCAGCGTGGCGAACAGCCCGATGACCTCGTCGGTGAGATCCTTCGGATGGCTCGTCGCGAAGCGGAGCCGCTCGATGCCC
>OGPW01000993.1_pt1 | contig 20889 bp, 10 predicted proteins | sample 1553061 | NCBI WGS metagenome assembly OGPW01 (sample SAMEA2580292, study PRJEB22360) | human gut metagenome | biome: human gut; feature: human-associated habitat; material: faeces | place: Denmark | collected 2008/2010
CGCTGTAACTGAATAATTTTTATAATTTTGTGTCCAAAATATGTTGACTAGTGCAACTTTAATTATCGTTCTTCTAATTCAAGTCACTCGCAAGCTTTTCTTATGTTGACTTTAATTAAGGTTTTCTTGTTTCAAGTCATCCATGACCTTATTTCAAGATAATCTGGATCAGCTTTTTCAAATACACTTTAACTTAAAAAAGGTGTTATCGCCTAATAATCATTCATTAAGCAACAGCACCTTTTTCAAACTTCTCTTCTTATTATTTACAAATAGGAGTATCCCATCAGTGATTCATCCACCGCTTTCGCAGCTTCTCTGCCTTCACGGATTGCCCATACTACCAAGGACTGGCCTCTGTGCATGTCTCCTGCTGTGAAGACTTTGTCTACGGAGGTCTGGTACTGATCTGGCTTTGTATCTACGTTAGTTCTTCCGTTGATGGCTACCTTAAATGCGTCTGTTACATATTTCTCACTGCCAAGGAATCCGGCTGCGATAAGAACTACGTCTACAGGGATGACTTCTTCTGTTCCTTCTACAGGTACCATCATCATACGTCCTGTCTTTGGATCTTTTTCGCTCTTTAATTTCGTGAGTTTTGCCTGGCAGACGTTTCCGTTTTTGTCTTTGATAAACTCGGTAACCGTAGTCTGGTATACTCGTGGATCATGTCCGAATACAGCAATGGCTTCTTCCTGACCATAGTCTGTTTTGAGGACTCTGGGCCACTGCGGCCATGGGTTGGATGGTGTTCTTTCCACTGGCGGCTTGGGCATCATCTCTAACTGGATTACAGATTTGGCGCCCAGACGGATAGATGTTCCTACGCAGTCATTTCCTGTATCACCGCCACCGATGACCAGAACATTTTTGCCTTTGGCAAATTCATATGGAACTTTGGCAAAATCAGAGTCCAACAGCGCTTTTGTTACCTGTCCCAGGAAATCTACTGCGAAATAAATTCCTTTTGCATCCCGTCCCGGAACTTTAATGTCTCGTGGATTGGATGCTCCGCAGGCAAGGATGACGCGGTCGAACTGTTTCAGAAGTTCTTCTGCTTTGATGTCCTTTCCTACGTTTACATTTGTAACGAATTTAACTCCCTCTTCTTCCATAAGATGGATTCTTCTGTCAACAACAGCTTTGTCCAGCTTCATGTTAGGAATACCGTAACGGAGAAGTCCGCCTACACGGTCTTTTCTTTCAAATACAGTTACGCTGTGGCCTCGTCTGTTTAACTGCTGAGCTGCTGCCAGTCCGGAGGGACCACTTCCGATGACTGCTATAGATTTGCCTGTACGTACTTCCGGGATCTGCGGGGTTACCCATCCGTTCTCATAGGCTGTCTCAATGATCGCGCGTTCATTTTCTTTGGTGGATACCGGTTCTCCGTTTATATTACAGGTGCAGGCTGCTTCACAGAGTGCAGGGCAGACACGGGAAGTAAATTCCGGGAAGCTATGTGTCTTGCTCAGTCTTAAGAATGCCTGTTTCCAGTTGCCTGTATAAACCAGATCGTTTGTCTCAGGTACCAGGTTGTGCAGAGGGCAACCGGATGCCATACCGCCGATCATCATACCTGACTGGCAGAATGGGACACCGCATGCCATGCAGCGTGCGCCCTGAAGTTTCTGTTTCTCTTTATTTAATGGGGTCCTGAATTCTTTGAAGTTTGCGATGCGGACCTTTGGCGGCAGAACTTTTGCCGTCTCTCTCTCATATTCTAAAAATCCTGTTGGTTTGCCCATGATTTCCTCCTCTTCACCGCACTTGCTGCGGCAATAATGGTATGGCCCACGCCACCTTTTTATTTATTCTAAAAGATGACGGGGCAACATTGATAAGTTCACACGATATATTCAATTATTATCAATGTTTAGCGCCAATACTTTCATAGAACGCTTCCATCTGTGCCTGCTGACTGTTGAGTCCTTTTTCTTCCAGTTTCGCACTTAAAGTGATCATCTTCTTGTACTCATTCGGAATGAGTTTCTTGAAGTGTGGCAGATAGTAATCAAAGTCAGCGAGAACTTTCGCACCGAGTTTGGAGCCTGTAGCTTCTACATGGGCTTCGATCAGGTCGCGGAGTTCTTTTTTGTCATATTTGTTTTCCACTTTTTCGATGGAAATCATAGCCTTGTTCAGGTTCTTATAGAGGACATTGTCTACATCCAGTACATATGCGATACCGCCGCTCATACCTGCTGCAAAGTTCTTGCCAGTCTTACCAAGTACGACTACGCGGCCGCCTGTCATATATTCACAACCATGCTCTCCCACGCCTTCTACAACTGCGGATGCACCGGAGTTACGGACTGCGAAACGCTCACCTGCAACACCATTGATAAATGCGGTACCGCTGGTTGCACCGTAGAGGGCAACGTTACCTACGATAATGTTCTCTTCTGCTTTGTATGCAGCTTTTTCCGGAACTTTCAGAATCAGTTTACCACCGGAAAGACCTTTTCCGAAGTAGTCGTTGCTGTCACCGGTCAGTTCCAGTGTCAGACCTTTCGGAATAAATGCACCGAAACTCTGTCCGCCGGCACCGTTGCAGTGTACAGTGATAGTGTCATCTGCAAGTCCGTCTTTGTTCTTTCTTGTGATCTCTGCACCAAGGATGGTTCCGAATGTACGGTCAATGTTCGTCAGGTTTACAGAAAGCTCTGTTTTCTGACCTTTATTGATGGCATTTACGCATTTCTTAACCAGAACTTTTTCATCCATGGTTTTTTCCAGTTCGAAATTATATACAGCCTTCGGGTCAAAGGTAACTTTCTGATCTTTGCCTGCAAATGGATTGTTCAGGATTGCACTTAAATCTACTTTACCCTGATGTGGTTCTGGTACATTGTCTGTCTGAACCAGAAGATCTGTACGTCCAACCATTTCGCTGACTGTACGGAATCCCAGTTTAGACATATACTCTCTTAATTCCTGTGCGATAAAGCGCATGAAATTCTCTACATATTCCGGTTTACCTTTGAATCTTTTACGAAGTTCAGGGTTCTGTGTTGCCACACCAACCGGGCAGGTATCCAGGTTACATACACGCATCATAACGCATCCCATGGTTACAAGCGGAGCTGTTGCAAAACCAAATTCCTCGGCACCCATTAATGCTGCGATCGCAACGTCACGACCACTCATAAGCTTACCGTCTGTCTCAATGCGGACACGGTTTCTCAGACCATTCTTGAGCAGTGTCTGATGTGTTTCTGCAAGTCCAAGTTCCCATGGAAGTCCTGCATTGTGGATAGAACTTCTCGGAGCTGCACCTGTACCTCCGTCATAACCAGAGATCAGAATAGTTTGTGCACCGGCTTTTGCAACACCTGCTGCAACTGTACCGACACCTGCTTCAGATACCAGTTTGACAGAAATATCTGCATATTTATTTGCATTCTTAAGGTCATAAATTAACTGTGCCAAGTCCTCGATAGAATAGATATCGTGATGCGGTGGCGGGGAGATCAGGCTGACACCTGGTGTAGAATGACGGGTTTTGGCAATCCATGGATATACCTTCTTTGCAGGAAGATGTCCGCCTTCACCAGGTTTTGCACCCTGTGCCATCTTGATCTGGATTTCTCTTGCAGATACAAGATAACGGCTGGTTACACCGAAACGTCCGCTGGCAACCTGTTTGATTGCGGAGCATCTGTCATCGCTGCTTCCTGCAGAATCCAGTCTCTCGTCACTTTCACCGCCCTCACCTGTATTGGATTTTCCATGGAGGTGATTCATGGCGATTGCCAGTGTCTCATGTGCTTCCTGTGAAATGGAACCATAGGACATAGCACCTGTCTTAAATCGTTTTACGATATCATCTACGCTCTCCACTTCTTCAAGTGGAACCGGAGTCTCAGCAAACTTAAAGTCCAGAAGTCCTCTTAAGTTTCCGTGATTTTCTTTATCCACCAGATCCGTGTACTGTTTGAACAGATCGTAGCTTCCTGTCCATGTGGACTGCTGCAGAAGATGGATAGTCTGAGGATTGTAACGATGTTCCTCTCCCTGGCTTCTCATCTTGTGTGCGCCTACGCTGTCCAGAGTCAGGTCTGTAGGAAGTCCTAATGGGTCAAATGCTTCTGAGTGAAGCTTCTCTACATTCTCTTCGATGTCTTCCAGTGTGATTCCGCCTACACGACTGACTGTACCAGTAAAGTATTTCTCGATCACATCTGAGGAAATACCGATTGCCTCAAAAATCTGAGATCCCTGATAGGACTGAATGGTGGAAATACCCATCTTGGAAGCAATCTTTACAATTCCGCTGATAACTGCATGGTTGTAATCATCTACTGCTGCATAGTAATCTTTGTCCAGCATATGGCTGTCGATCAGCTCATGGATTGTCTCAAGGGCAAGGTATGGGTTGATAGCGCTTGCACCATAACCAAGTAAAGTTGCGAAATGATGTACTTCTCTCGGTTCTCCGGATTCCAGAATGATGGCAAGAGAGGTACTCTTCTTTGTTTTTACAAGGTGCTGATGAACTGCGGATACTGCCAGAAGTGACGGGATTGGCATATGATTTTCATCTACTCCCCTGTCTGAAAGAACAAGGATGTTTGCACCCTCACGGAATGCTTTATCTACTTCTACAAAAAGACGGTCAATTGCTCTCTCAAGCTTGGTGCTCTTGTAATATAAGGTAGAAACAACAGCTGTCTTGAAGCCCTCATGCTTGAAGCTCTTGATCTTCATCATGTCTGTATTTGTCAGGATCGGATTGTTGATTTTTAATACCTGACAGTTTTCCGGTTTCTGCTCCAGCAGGTTTCCGTCTTTACCTACATAAACACTTGTGCTGGTAACGATTTCCTCACGGATCGCATCGATCGGAGGGTTGGTAACCTGTGCGAAGAGCTGTTTAAAGTAGTCAAATAATGGTCTGTTCTGTTTGGAAAATACTGCAAGCGGGGTATCCACACCCATGGCACCGATGCTCTCTGCTCCGTTTAACGCCATGTTTCTGATGGAAGTACGGTACTGCTCATAAGTATAGCCGAATGCTTTCTGCAGACGTGCTCTCTGCTCAGGTGTATATTCTTCCGGTCTTTCGTTAGGAATCTTGATGTCTTTTAACTGCACCAGATGACTGTCGAGCCATTCACCGTATGGCTGCATTTTTGCGTAGCCCTCTTTCAGCTCATTGTCATCGATAACTTTTCCTTTTACAGTATCTACAAGAAGCATTTTTCCAGGGTGGAGACGCTCTTTTAATACGATCTTCTCTTCCGGGATCGGCAGAACACCGACTTCTGAGGAAAGGATCATGTACCCGTCGGAAGTAATATAATATCTGGATGGACGAAGACCGTTTCTGTCAAGAACAGCGCCCATCACATCACCATCTGAGAAGAGGATAGATGCAGGTCCGTCCCATGGCTCCATCATAGTTGCATAGTACTGGTAGAAATCACGCTTTGCCTGTGAAATAGTATCATTGTTTGCCCATGGTTCAGGGATTGTGATCATCACTGCAAGAGGCAGCTCCATGCCACTCATTACCAGGAATTCCAGTGTATTGTCAAGCATTGCAGAGTCGGAACCATTTCTGTTTACAACAGGGAGCACTTTATGAAGCTGTCCCTCCAGATATGGTGATTCCATATTTTCTTCTCTTGCAAGCATCTTATCTGCGTTGCCGCGGATGGTGTTGATCTCACCGTTGTGTACCATAAAGCGGTTCGGATGTGCTCTCTCCCAACTTGGGTTTGTGTTGGTACTGAAACGGGAGTGTACCATAGCGATAGCAGATTCATAATCCGGGCTCTGGAGGTCTTCGAAGAAAGTACGAAGCTGTCCAACCAGGAACATACCTTTGTAAACGATGGTACGGCTGCTCATGGAAACTACATAAGTATTATCATTACTCTGTTCAAACTCACGTCTTGCAATGTAGAGCATACGGTCAAATGGAAGACCTTTTTCCACATCTTCCGGCTTTTTGATAAATGCCTGCATAATACATGGCATACATTCTCTTGCCTTGTGTCCAAGCACTTCCGGGAATACCGGGACCTGACGCCATCCAAGAAGTTCCAGGCCTTCTTTCTCAAGAATGATTTCAAACATCTTCTTTGCCTGTGCGCGTTTGATCTCGTGCTGCGGGAAGAAAAACTGTGCGATGCCATATTCTCTCTCATCGCCAATCTCAAATCCCTCTTTCTTACAGGCTTTCTTGAAAAATTTATGGGAAATCTGGAGAAGGATACCTACACCGTCACCGGTTTTGCCTTCTGCATCCTTACCTGCGCGGTGTTCCAGATGTTCTACGATCTTTAATGCATTTGCAACAGTATCGTGGGTTTTCTTGCCTTTGATATTGACAACTGCTCCGATACCACAGTTGTCATGCTCAAATTCAGACCGGTACAGACCTTGCTGTTGCTGCTGTTCTCTCACTTCTTTCATAATCTCCTCATCCTTTCTATTTTTTCTGCTGTTCTTCACTTATTAGTATCAAGTACGCTCCAGCGTACTTGCTGCGAGCTGCGCGTCATGCTTTGCATGACATTTACCTCTGCGCAGTTCTGCAATCCGCCGGAGGCTTTCAAAAGTAATTAATTACTTTTGAAATCTACAGCCGCCTGAATAAATCCTCTGAATAAAGGATGTGCATGATTCGGGCGGGATTTGAATTCCGGATGGGCCTGAGTTCCTACATAGAACGGGTGCCCTGCGATCTCGATCATCTCTACGATATGATTATCAGGGGAAGTTCCTACGATATTCATTCCCTTCTCCTGAAGTTCTTTACGGAATGCATTGTTTACTTCATAACGATGTCTGTGGCGCTCATGGATTTCTTTTTTGCCAAAGAGTTCATAGGATCTGGAACCTTCTGCAAGAATACATGGATAGCTTCCAAGTCTTAAGGTTCCACCGATATCTTCGATATCTTCCTGATCCGGCATTAATGCAATTACCGGATGCTTTGTCTCCGGATTCAATTCAATACTGTTTGCATCTTCGTATCCAAGTACATGACGGGCGAATTCTACAATTGCCATCTGCATTCCCAGACAGATTCCAAGATATGGAATCTTATGTACTCTTGCATACTGTGCTGCCAGGATCATTCCTTCTGTACCTCTGTTTCCGAAACCACCCGGAACCAGAATACCATCTACATTGTGAAGCTGCTGATCCAGATTCTTCTCTGTCAGTTCTTCGGAATCGATCCAGTCAAGCTCTACCTTGGCTCTGCAGGAAATTCCGCCATGTTTCAGTGCCTCTACTACACTGAGATATGCATCATGAAGCTGTGTATATTTTCCTACAATTGCGATCTTTACTGTTTTATTCGGATTTCTCAGACTTTCTACCATTTCCTCCCAGTCACTTAAATCCGGTTTTCTGTTTTCCAGACGGAGACTTGAAAGAACTACATCTGCAAGCTTCTCTCTTTCCATTGCAAGAGGAGCTTCATATAAATATTCTACATCCAGGTTCTGAAGTACATGTGATACAGGTACATTGCAGAATAAAGCGATTTTTTCTTTAATGTCCTCTGTCAGCTCATGTTCACTTCTGCACACCAGTACATCCGGCTGGATTCCCATTCCCTGAAGTTCCTTTACGCTTGCCTGTGTAGGTTTTGTTTTCAGTTCTTCAGATGCTTTTAAATAAGGAATTAATGTTACGTGGATCAGGATTGCATTGTCATGTCCCACATTGAGCTGGAACTGACGAATTGCTTCCAGGAACGGTTGGCTTTCAATATCACCGACTGTTCCTCCCACCTCGATAATGGCAATCTTGTTTTCCTCCGGTGATTTGGCGCGGTAGAAACGGCTCTTAATCTCATTTGTAATATGAGGAATTACCTGTACGGTACCCCCGCCGAAATCCCCGTGACGTTCTTTCTGAAGAACAGACCAGTAAACCTTACCGGTTGTCACATTGGAATTTTTATCAAGACTCTCATCAATGAATCTCTCATAATGTCCCAGATCCAGGTCTGTCTCTGTACCATCGTCTGTTACAAAAACTTCTCCGTGCTGAATCGGGTTCATGGTTCCGGGGTCGATATTGATATAAGGATCAAACTTCTGCATGGTTACCTGGTATCCTCTCGCTTTCAGAAGACGCCCCAGAGATGCAGCTGTGATCCCCTTTCCAAGACCGGAAACAACTCCTCCTGTAACAAATACGTATTTCACTGCCATTTTGATTTCCTCCTCCATCATCCTTTGTTAATAAAAAAGCGTCAGATGCAGCTATCAGAGGGCACTTGACCCATCTGGTATTCTGCATCTGACGCCTTTGTCAGATCATCATATCTTCTATAATAATATGTTCAATTGGCTTTCTTTAAAAATATGCTATACTATAAAACATTTTTTTTCGTTTGTCAATAATGAATTTCCCGTTTTTAAGCAAAAACAAATCAAATAAGTTCCTTCTGATAAACTATGAAGCAGTTATATTTTATGGAATTACTCTGAACACAGTCATAATACAGAAAAAACGAATCTGTAAAAATTCATCTTTCAGACCCGTCTTCTCTGCGATAATTATTCGGTTATAAAAATGTAAAATTTATGCAACTGCAAATTTCTTCAATGTACGATCAAATTCTCGGCTCTCCCCGTGGCAGTCTACTGTCAGTTCTCTGGTCAGATCCAGACTAAGTACACCAAGGATTGATTTAGCATCAATTAAAAATCTGTTGTAATAAACATCAATATCAAAATCACATCTGCTTGCAGCATTCACAAATTCCTGCACCTCTTCAGTTGCATTTAACTTGATTTTACTCTGTGACATCGTGATCACCCTTTCTGAAAACATTCTTTGTTTTTTTTATCAGACGCCCATATTATGTTCCACATTTCAGAATTTGTCAAGTTTTTAAATTTATCCAATTTTTATAAAGCGCAGGGGTTTTATTGTGTATTTTGTTCGTTTATATATGTTTTCACAGCATTGTTTTATATATTATGTATAACTTCATCCTATATTGGTTTTACCATTATGTGAGATTGATTCCATATATCATCGACAGGTTTCTGCATTTTTTATGAATTTTTGCGACTTAACACTTCACAATATCTGCAAACTCCGCATTTGTATAATCCGGAATCTCCATCGGATAATTTCCATCGAAGCATGCCTTACATAAGGGCAGGCCGCCCGCCATTCCTTCCAGATAATCTGTCTGCATGTAGCCAAGAGAATCTGCTCCGATCATTTTACAGATTTCCTCTGTGCTGTGGCTGGCTGCAATGAGCTGATCATTTGACGGCACATCCGTTCCGAAATAGCATGGATGTAAAAATGGCGGTGAACTGATACGTACGTGCACTTCCTTTGCTCCCGCCTCTTTTAACATGTGGATCAGGTTTGCAATGGTTGTTCCACGAACAATAGAATCATCCACCAGAACAATCCTCTTATCTTTTACAACAGATTCCAGCACACTCAGTTTCAGATGAACACTGGACTCACGTTCTTCCTGAGTCGGTTTGATAAATGTTCTTCCAATATAGCTGTTTTTATAGAACGCAAATGCAAACGGGATTCCTGATGCTTCGGAGTATCCCTTTGCAGCAGGGAGTCCGGACTCCGGTACACCTGTTACAATATCTGCCTCTACAGGATAAGACTTGGCAAGAGATTTACCGCCGCGGATTCTGGCATCATAGACCTTCACCCCATCAATGGTACTGTCAAGTCTTGCAAAATATATATACTCAAACACACAATGCGCGCGTTTTGCAGCAGCAGACGCAAGCTCTTTATTTGACTTCAGTCCGTCTTTTGTGATCGTAAGAATCTCACCCGGCTCAATGTCACGGATAAATTCCGCACTTACAGATGTCAGAGCACAGCTCTCAGAAGCAATAACATAAGCATTTCCTCTTTTACCGAGACACAATGGTTTCAGTCCATATGGGTCGCGGACTGCGATCAGTTTTCTCGGGCTCATAACTACCAGACCATATGCACCTTTGATCTTCTTTGCAGTCTTTAGCACTGCCTCTTCTACTGTTTTAGAATGCACACGTTCTCTTGCGATATGGAACGCAATAACCTCTGAATCTGTAGTTGTATGGAAAATCGCTCCATTCTGGATCAGTTCCCATTTCAGTTCCGGTGTATTAACCAGATTTCCGTTATGTGCAAGTGCAAGAGTTCCCTTTACATAAGACAAAACAAGGGGCTGTGCATTCTCTGCAACAGAAGCTCCTGTTGTGGAATATCTTACATGACCAATACCAATATCCCCCTCATATTTACGGACAACATCCTGTCTGAGAACTTCACTTACAAGTCCCAGATCCTTATGAAACTTCACATTTCCACGCTCTCCCTTAGTATCAGAAACTGCAAGTCCGCAGGATTCCTGTCCTCTGTGCTGCAGGGAAGTCAGTCCATAATATATGGACGGAACTACATTGCCGCCATCCAGATCATAAATTCCAAAGACGCCGCACTCTTCTTTTATTCCAGCCATCTGATTTCCTCCGATCGTATTCTCTTGTCTGACTTTAACTTTACTTTCAAAACCCGCTGACATTGTTTTCTTATGTTTGGCGGGTTCCAAAATCAAATTATAATAATAGAAACAAATTTGTCAACCTATCCTTTTTTTGCCATATCTCAAAAATTTTTTCTGAATTTTTTCAAAAAAAGTGCTTGACATCTGTTTTCATTTCGTTTATAGTACAGCACATAAAGCAAAGGCGCTTTGGAAAGATCTACAGAGATCTCATCCAGGGCGCTTTTTTCGTTTTATAAAACTTTCGTTTCATAGAAAATGTTCGATGAGGAATTTTCTATGAGACGAAAACCGCAGGCAGTCACAATGGTGATCTGCAGCGGCACTACACATATTCAGAAAATATTGCAAACCGAAAGGAGAGTACCTATATGGCACAGAGTATCCCTGAACTGTACGGCAGCCTGGTCTTCAACGACAAAGTAATGAGAAGTAAACTGCCAAAAGACACGTACAAAGCATTAAAGAAAACAATCGAGAGCGGTACACACCTTGAACTTGATGTTGCCAACTCCGTTGCTGTTGCAATGAAAGAATGGGCTACCGAGAACGGCGCCACTCATTATACTCACTGGTTCCAGCCAATGACAAACGTAACTGCAGAGAAACATGACAGTTTCATTTCTCCTACAGGAGATGGTCAGGTGATCATGGATTTCTCAGGTAAAGAACTTGTAAAAGGTGAGCCGGATGCTTCCAGTTTCCCGTCAGGCGGTCTTCGTGCCACATTCGAGGCAAGAGGATATACAGCATGGGATCCGACATCACCGGCATTCATCAAAGACGGAACTCTTTACATTCCTACAGCATTCTGCTCCTACAGCGGAGAAGCTCTTGATAAAAAGACCCCTCTCCTTCGTTCCATGCAGACACTTGATAAAGAAGCTACAAAACTTCTCCATATAATAGGTAATAAAGATGTCAAACACGTAAATACAACTGTAGGTCCTGAACAGGAATACTTCCTGGTAGACAAGGAATTATACAAACAGAGAAAAGACCTTGTATTCTGCGGACGTACATTGATCGGTGCTCCTGCTCCTAAGGGTCAGGAAATGGAAGATCATTACTTCGGTGCTCTGAAACCTCGTGTTGCAGCTTATATGCATGACCTGGATGTAGAGCTCTGGAAACTTGGTATTCCTGCCAAAACAAAACATAACGAAGTTGCTCCTGCACAGCACGAGCTGGCTCCTGTATTCGATACAACAAACGTTGCAGTTGATCACAACCAGTTAACAATGGAAGTAATGAAGAAAGTTGCCGACAAGCATGGACTTGTATGCCTCCTTCATGAGAAACCATTTGAGGGAATCAACGGAAGCGGTAAACACAACAACTGGTCTATGATCACAGATACTGGTGTAAATATCCTTGATCCGGGAAAAACACCTGCTGAAAATACACAGTTCCTGATTTTCCTGACAGCTGTTATCAAAGCAGTTGATGAATATGCAGATGTACTTCGTATTTCTGTAGCAAGTGCAGGAAATGATCACCGTCTCGGTGCAAACGAGGCTCCGCCTGCTGTTGTATCCGTATTCCTAGGCGATGAACTGACAGAAGTATTAAAATCTATCGAAAATGATGAATACTTTGCAGGAAGCCGCGCAGTCCAGATGGATATCGGTGCAAAAGTACTTCCACATTTCGTAAAAGACAATACAGACAGAAACCGTACTTCACCATTCGCATTTACAGGAAACAAATTTGAATTCCGTATGCTTGGTTCCGAGGCTTCTGTTGCAAACCCGAACATTATCTTAAACACTGCTGTCGCTGAGTGTGTCCACCAGTTTGCAGAACAGTTAAAAGATGTACCGGAAGACAAGATGGAGGATGCAATCCACGAGCTGATCAAGAAGACAATTATTGATCATAAACGTGTTATCTTTAATGGAAACGGTTATACAGATGAATGGATCGAAGAAGCTGAGAAACGAGGTCTCTTTAACCTGAAATCTACACCAGATGCTCTTCCTCAGTGGATCGCAGATAAAAATATTGAACTCTTTACCAAATATCATATCTTCACAAAAGAAGAAATTGAATCCCGTTATGAGATCTGGCTGGAATCCTATTCCAAGATTCTTAACATTGAGTCCAATACTATGGTTGAAATGGTACAGAAGGATTTCCTTCCATCTGTATTCGCATATATCGACAAAGTTGCAGCTACTGCTGTTGCTAAAAAATCAGTTGTTTCAGATGTCAGCACAGCTTCTGAAGGAAAACTGATCAAAGAGCTGTCACAGCTTGCTGATGAGATTTCCACAGGTCTTGAGACCTTAAGGGCAGACACTGCCAAAGCACTTGCTACAGAAGATCCTCTGGCTAATGCAAAAGCATACCAGACAGTTGTTCTTTCTGATATGGATGAACTCAGAAAATCTGTAGACGCAGCAGAAACTCTGATCCCGGATGCACTGCTTCCATATCCTACATATGACAAGCTTCTGTTTTCCGTTTAACTAACAGGTAATAACAGGGGAATATCTTTATGAACTCTACTTCATAATTCATTATCGATTTCCTCATCCATTAATCACACGATATTTTGATGTTCCCCTGTTTTACATATAATTTTGATTTTAATCTGTATTGCATACGGTCGCACGAAATGTCTTTTTTATTACATCAGCTATACAATACAGTATAAATATGGATTTTATATTCGCAAAAGCGCGATGAACTGGTTACATTTCCAGACATTGCGCTTTTTGCATTTTATAAAATATGAGGAAATTTTTATGAAGGAGGAATATTATTATGGAATTTTCCGCAGTAAACACAATATGGGTGTTGGTCGGCGCCGCGCTGGTCTTCTTTATGCAGGCCGGATTCGCAATGGTAGAAACAGGCTTCACACGAGCCAAAAACGCAGGTAACATTATTATGAAAAACCTGATGGACTTCTGTATCGGAACCCCGGTCTTCTGGCTGGTCGGCTTCGGTCTGATGTTCGGTGCAGGTAATGGATTTATCGGAAAGATCGGTGGTATTGCCACAGAAGCACACTATGGTTCAGGAATGCTTCCTGACGGAGTTCCTTTCTGGGCATTCTTAATCTTCCAGACAGTATTCTGTGCAACATCCGCAACAATTGTTTCCGGTGCAATGGCAGAACGTACCAAGTTCCTTTCCTATTGCGTCTACAGCCTTATGATCAGTCTTGTTGTATATCCGGTATCCGGACACTGGATCTGGGGCGGTGGATTTATCAGCCAGATGGGATTCCACGATTTCGCAGGTTCCTGTGCAGTACATATGGTAGGTGGTGTGGCAGCTCTGATCGGCGCCATCATCCTTGGACCTCGTATCGGTAAGTATACAAAGGACGGCAAATCAAAGGCTATCCCAGGGCACAACCTTACAGTTGGTGCTTTAGGTGTATTTATCCTCTGGTTCTGCTGGTTCGGATTTAACGGTGCTTCCACAGTCAGCATGGAAGGCGATGCAATCGTAAGTGCAGGTAAAATCTTCGTTACTACTAACCTTGCAGCGGCTGTTGCAACTGTAACTGTTATGCTCATCACATGGGTACGTTACAAAAAACCGGATGTTTCCATGTCTCTGAACGGTTCTCTTGCAGGACTTGTAGCAATTACAGCAGGATGTGATACAGTTTCTCCTACATCTGCAGCGATCATCGGTGTTGCTTCCGGTTTCATCGTAGTATTTGGTATTGAATTTATTGACAAAGTCCTGAAAATCGATGACCCTGTTGGTGCTGTCGGTGTTCATGGTTTAAACGGTGCTTTCGGTACTCTTGCAGTTGGTCTTTTCTCCGATGGATCAGGCACAGACTGGAAAGGACTTCTTACAGGCGGCGGCTTCCATGGATTTGGTGTTCAGTTCACAGGTATGATCATCACAATCGCATGGGTTGTTGTTACTATGACAATTATCTTCCAGGTAATCAAACATACAATCGGACTTCGTGTTTCAGCTGAAGAAGAGATTGCAGGTCTTGACTCCAAAGAACATGGTCTTGCAAGTGCTTATGACGGTTTCGCAATGGCTGGCGTTCCGACTCCTATGGGAACTTCCATAAAAGCTCCTGTTGTCACAGCCAGGCCTTCTGCTCCTGCTGAATCAGTTCCCGAACTTCCGAAAGAAGGCGTTCATAAACTTACAAAAGTTGTTATCATCACCCGTCAGAATAAGCTTGATGAATTTATGCAGGCAATGAACGAGATCGGTGTTACAGGTATCACTATTACGAACGTTCTCGGATGCGGTGTACAGAAAGGTGCTCCATCCTACTATCGTGGTGTTGAGATGGAAATGAATCTTCTTCCTAAGATCAAGATTGAGATTGTTGTCAGTCTCGTACCTGTACAGAAAGTTATTGAAACTGCCAAGGCAGTCCTTCATACAGGCCAGATCGGTGATGGTAAAGTATTTGTATATGATATTGAAAATGTAGTGAAGATCCGTACCGGAGAAGAAGGTTATCTTGCTCTCCAGGATACTAAATAAGCTTTCCACTCATAATAAATATCCTAAAAGGAAGAAAGCCCCGGGGTTATTCCCGGGGCTTTCTTCCTTTAATTTCTGTTTCTGTCATTCTGTTCTTCATGTGGAGACAATCTGGGTAAATTCCAGTGATAATGCGCAGCCAGATATCGGATCAGCACTACCACGATTGACGATACCACCATCGCTTCTACATTTCCCACAAACCGGTTCATGTATACGCAAACGATCGCACCAATGATTGATGCACAGGCATAGATATGCTTTACAAAAATATACGGCGGCACACTTGCCATCATATCTCTCAAAAGACCGCCTCCCACTCCTGTGATCGTTCCGAGAAACACAAGCAGAAATGCATTATCCATATGTCCCTGACGGATTCCCGCATTTACTCCTACTACTGTAAAAATCCCCAGTCCCACAGAGTCCAGCACCAGCATAAATTTGTCATAGGTTTCTCTTCTGTGTCCCTCCAAAAGCTCTCTTTTGAAATAAAAAATAAAGAACACAATACAGGAAGCAAGCACAGATACCAGTGCATACACCGGATTTCTGAATACAGCCGGAGGTATCACTCCCAGAACAATATCCCTGATCATTCCTCCTCCCACTGCTGTTGCCACTCCCAGAACACTGACGCCAAAAATATCCATATTGCGCTCTACTCCCACCATTGCTCCGGAAGCTGCAAACGCCACTGTTCCTGCCATTTCCATAATAAATGTTGCAATCGACTGATAATCCATATATAAATCCCAACTCCTGTTTTCTTTCTGTCTTTTCCTAACAGTATATATAAGATTTCCCTCTATGGCAATAACCGTCTTACAGATGCTCCCTTAAATAAAGTACCATCCACAGTAAAACGGTCGATCAGCGTAGTCTTTGGATTCTCAATCAGATCGATCAGCTTCTCTGCCGCTATTCTGCCGATCGCAACGGTATCCTGACAAAGCGTAGTCAGTTTTGGTTCCAGTATCTTTGCAATTGTAATACCGTCATATCCCGCAATAGAGATATCCTCCGGAATCCGAAGCCCTCTTTCCCGGATTTCATTGATCCCGCCTATCGCAGCATAATCATCCGGATAAAGAATACAGGTTGGAGGATTGGGAAGATCCAACAGTTCCCCCGTAACCTTTGCAGCGCTATCTGCATCTCTGTACGGACATTCTTTAACGTAAGCATCCGGTATCTCCACTCCCAGCCGCTGTAAAGTCCGATAAAAACCGGAAAGACGCATTCTGGTAACAGACGTATTATCTCCATGAATATATGCAATGCGTCTGTGCCCCTGGTTATAAATATAGGTAACCAGTTCTTCCATTCCCTGACTGTTATTGGAAACAACTGCAATATTTCCGTCAAATACATGGTCGATCGTAACTACCGGAATCTCTGAACGAATCAGTTCCTGCACTTCATCCGCATAAAAATCCACACAGGCAATGACTACACCATCCACCCCTCTGTAGCGGCAATGTTCATAATAACTCAGTTTCTGTCCGGAAATCCTTCCGCTTGTGAAGGTAATATCGTACCCTCTTTCCTCTGCAGTCCTCTTAAAGCTCTCCAGCACATGATTAAAATAATCATGGGTAAGCCCGCTGGCAGCTTCATCAACAAACATTACTCCGATATTATAGCTTCTTTTAGTCTTCAGCGTTCTTGCTGAAGAATTAGGCAAGTATCCCATTTCTGAAGCTGTTTTCAGAATCATTTTCCGTGTTTCCTCACTGATATCGGAATAACCATTCAATGCTTTGCTGACACTGGCCACAGAGACATTACACTTTTTCGCAATTTCTTTCATCGAAACCATAGGTATGCCTCAATCTTTCCTAAAATTTTCGTAAACGTTTTCGTGTTTTTATTATATAACTATTCGTATATTTTTTCAAGTTTTTGATTTTATTTTTTGTGCATCTTTGCCACTTTTCGTATGATTGCACAATTTTCAATCCTTATTTTTCCCTTTTATCACAAATTCATTTCATCATTTTACCAAAATTTCGCTCTTGTTTTTTGACATTTATTTTTCTGCAAAGCAGTTGATTTTGCCACTGTCTTCCGCTATACTAAAGGAAAATAGCAGTAATGCCACGATAACCGCATATTTTATTCTAAACTTATTCGTTTTCGTGTCTTTATTTTCTGTACATTCAGAATAATCACTACAAATTATTTATAAAACAGGAGGACTTCATATGAAATTCGGTTATTTCGATGACAATGCCAAAGAATACGTCATCACTACGCCAGACACTCCACTCCCATGGATCAACTATCTGGGTTCTCGGGATTTCTTCTCACTGATTTCCAATACCTGTGGCGGATACAGTTTCTACAAAGACGCCAAACTTCTTCGTATCACCCGTTACCGCTACAATAATATCCCGGTAGATTCAAACGGAAAATATTACTATATCCATGACGGCGAAGAAATCTGGAATCCAGGTTCCATGCCATCCAAAACACCTCTGGATTCTTATGAATGCCATCATGGAATCGGCTACAGCCGTTTTCTTTCTTCCAAAAATGGATTAAAAGCTGATCTTCTTGCTTTTGTTCCTGTTAACTCAACCTGCGAGATCAACAAACTGACTCTCACAAATACAACTGATGCTCCGAAAACATTTTCCCTTTTTTCCTATGCAGAGTTCTGTCTCTGGAACGCAGTTGATGACAGCACAAACTTCCAGAGAAATTTAAGCATCGGAGAAGTCGAAATCGAAGGCAGCACTATTTACCACAAAACCGAATATCGCGAACGTCGCAGACATTACAGTTTCTTCAGCGTAAACAGCCCTGTTGATGGTTTTGATACAAGCAGAGATGTTTTCCTTGGTATGAATAACGGAAATGCTTTCCCTGCTGCCGTAAAAGAAAATAAAGCAGGAAATTCTGTAGCAAGCGGCTGGTATCCAATCGCAAGTCACCAGATTAATATAACACTTTCAGCCGGAGAATCCAAGGACTTTATTTTCATTCTTGGTTACAGCGAGAACCCACAGGATCAGAAGTTTGTTGCTCCGAACGTAATCCGCAAAGACGGCGCACATAAAATCCTCGAACAGTTCCAGACAACCGAACAGGTTGATGCGGCATTCGCAGAACTGAATGCTTACTGGGATAAACTGCTCTCCCGCTATCATGTAGAAAGTAATGACGAACATGTAAACCGTATGGCCAACATCTGGAACCAGTATCAGTGCATGGTCACTTTCAACATGTCACGTTCTGCTTCTTACTACGAATCCGGCACAGGCCGCGGAATGGGATTCCGCGATTCCTGCCAGGATCTTCTCGGTTTCGTACACCTGATCCCGGAACGCGCAAGAGAACGTATTCTGGACATCGCAGCTACTCAGTTTGAAGATGGCAGTGCTTATCATCAGTATCAGCCGCTTACCAAAAAGGGCAATTTGGACATCGGAAGCGGATTTAATGACGACCCGTTATGGCTGATCGCAGCAGTTTCTGCTTACCTGAAAGAAACAGGTGACTTCTCTATCTTAAACGAAATGGTTGACTTTGATAACCAGAAAGAAAAAGCGGCACCTCTGTATGAGCATCTGCGCCGTTCTTTTGAATATACAGCCACTCATCTCGGACCACACAAGCTGCCATTGATCGGACGTGCAGATTGGAACGACTGCCTGAACCTTAACTGCTTCTCCACAGAACCGGGAGAATCCTTCCAGACTACAGGACCTTCCGAAGGACCTATTGCAGAGTCTGTATTTATCGCAGGTATGTTTGTAAAATACGGCAGAGAATTCGCAGAGATCAGCCGTCATATGGGGGACACCACAGCCGCAGACAGAGCCGAAAAAGAAGTCGATACCATGTATCAGGCAGTTCTGGATGCCGGCTGGGATGGAGAATGGTTTGTACGTGCATATGATGCAGAATCAAAAAAAGTTGGTTCCAAAGAATGCAAGGAAGGTCAGATCTTTATCGAACCGCAGGGCTTCTGCGTTATGGCAGGAATCGGTGTGAAAGAAGGTCTTGCCCAAAAGGCTCTGGATTCTGTCAAAGAGCGTCTGGATACCAAATACGGTATTATGATCCTTCAGCCGGCCTATACCCAGTATTATCTGAACCTTGGAGAAATTTCCTCCTATCCGCCGGGATATAAAGAGAACGCAGGTATCTTCTGTCACAATAATCCATGGGTTTCTATCGCAGAAACCGTCATCGGACGCGGCAACAGAGCTTTTGAAATTTACAAGAAGACCTGCCCGTCCTACATCGAAAATATCAGTGAAATCCACTGTACGGAACCATATGTATATTCTCAGATGGTTGCAGGCGCTGACGCAGTTTTCCATGGTCAGGCAAAGAACAGCTGGCTGACTGGTACTGCTGCATGGACTTTCTGGAACCTGTCTCAGGCTATCCTGGGTGTACAGCCATCCTACAACGGACTGTGTATCAATCCATGTATCCCGGAAGGGTTTGGTGATTTCAGACTTACCAGAACATTCCGCGATGCTGTTTACCACATCGAAGTCAAGAACCCGGATAACGTTCAGAAGGGTGTTAAGAAAGTGGTTGTAGACGGCAAAGAATATGAAGGCTGCCTGATTCCATTTGAAGAAGGCAAGAAGGAATATCATGTAACTGTTTGCATGGGATAATAGTTCAATTATTTTTATGTGCCCTTATCCTGAACATTTCTTATCTTCGCATATTTACTTTATGATATAGTGAATTAAAGATATAACCGAGTCTACATATACTGCCCGAGACTTGGAATGATTAAGAAAAGATTTGGAAAAATTACAATAAAAAGGGAGCTACTCAATTAAGAATAGCTCCCTCATTTTTATCACTTTTTACTACTCTGTTTGGACACGATAAATGCTTATTTTAAGCCATTTATTAGAATTTACCAGCTTTAGCAGCTTCCTCGATGGAAACAGCTACTGCAACTGTCATACCAACCATCGGGTTGTTACCAGCGCCGATGAGACCCATCATCTCTACGTGAGCCGGTACGGAAGAAGAACCAGCGAACTGTGCATCAGAGTGCATACGTCCTAATGTATCTGTCATACCGTAGGAAGCTGGACCTGCTGCCATGTTGTCTGGGTGAAGTGTACGTCCTGTACCACCACCGGAAGCAACTGAGAAGTATTTCTTACCTGCTTCAAGACGTTCTTTCTTGTATGTACCTGCAACCGGATGCTGGAAACGTGTCGGGTTTGTGGAGTTACCTGTGATAGAAACGTCAACGTCTTCTTTCCACATGATAGCAACACCTTCCGGAACGCTGTTAGCGCCGTAGCAGTTAACTTTTGCACGAAGTCCTTCGGAGTATGCTTTTCTGAATACTTCTTTAACTTCGTTCTTGTATGGATCGTATTCTGTCTCTACATATGTAAAGCCGTTGATACGGGAGATGATCTGAGCAGCATCTTTTCCAAGACCGTTCAGGATAACACGTAATGGTTTCTGACGAACTTTGTTAGCTTTCTCAGCGATACCGATAGCACCTTCAGCTGCTGCGAAGGACTCATGTCCAGCCAGGAAGCAGAAGCACTCTGTTTCTTCTTCAAGAAGCATCTTGCCAAGGTTACCATGTCCAAGACCTACTTTACGTGTATCAGCAACGGATCCAGGAATACAGAATGCCTGAAGTCCTTCACCGATAGCTGCTGCTGCATCTGCTGCTTTCTTGCATCCTTTTTTGATTGCGATTGCAGCACCTACTGTATATGCCCAGCAAGCGTTCTCGAAACAGATTGGCTGAATGCCTTTGATCTGATCGTATACATTAAGACCTGCGTCTTTTGTGATTTTCTCAGCTTCTTCGATAGAAGCAATGCCATAGCTGTTTAAAACAGAATTGATCTTGTCAATTCGTCTCTCATATGATTCAA
>OGPW01000997.1_pt1 | contig 20842 bp, 23 predicted proteins | sample 1553061 | NCBI WGS metagenome assembly OGPW01 (sample SAMEA2580292, study PRJEB22360) | human gut metagenome | biome: human gut; feature: human-associated habitat; material: faeces | place: Denmark | collected 2008/2010
GATCGCAACCAGGCACGCAGTGAGTTTCTTGATTCGTACGTTTTCCATGTTCACCACTATCTCTCGATGTTTACCGTATTCGATCCTATTGCCTTGAATCCAGCTCCATCGCGAACAACGACAGAGACCGAAAGCGTTGACAGACCCTCATAATCGCTTGCATCCAAATACGCAAGGAAGGCATCTTGGCGCTGTTCAGTGAGGAGATTATAGCATTCATAGAGCACTCCTGAATCTTCGCTATCAGAAACGAAGAGATAGACGGACGACGAACTTTTGGCAAGTTCATCATTCATAAGCCCACTCACCTCAAGATAGAGTGGAGAATTCTCGCTCTCCTTCACGCTGAGCTCGAAGCTCTTATCGGTACTCAGATCGATCTGTTGCGCCTCGATGATGGGCGCACGCATGAGCGGCGGTTGGGTCAGGAACCACTCGATGTTGCGCTCGGCGATCTCGAACACGACATCGTTTGGCTGGTATTGCTCGAGCGCGAAGTCGAGCATGATCGGAAACGATTTGCTGAAGACCGCATCACCGAACGCTGAAGCAAAGAATGGCAAAAGCGCATTGCCGAACGAATCGCGGTACATGAACAAGGTGCCCTGCGCGTTATCGTTGTTGGTTCTGATCAGCGGCTCTTCGACCGAAGAGGTGTCGGTCGCATAGCGATAGGTCCCTTCGGCATCATAGTAATAGTTCAGCTCTGCGACAGACGACGATGGGTAGATCATCTTATTGAGGTCTCCCACGAAATCTTCGCGTTGACTGGGGGTCGTGCTCGAAAAATCATCATGAGGCTTTCCGAGCTTCGAGAGGATCGTGTTGTAGGCAAGGAGCGCGCCTTTGCTGTTCCAATGCGAATCACGCGAAAAATAGAGGATCTCATCCTGCTTCTCGAACACAGGGAAGAGGTTGCAGTACTCCACGGAACTATGCGCGAGCGCAGCGTTGAGCAAGTCGCGATTGCGCTCAGCAGACTTGTCCGCATGATAGTAGTTCGGCATATGTTCGGGATAGAGCGTATTCTTGTTCGGCGCCACCGTGAACAAGAATTCTGCATTATGCTCGCGGACACGTTGCTGCACGAGCGTGAGATTGTGAACGATGCCCTCGATCTGCTGTTCGCTGAGCGCATTCTGTCCCATATAATCATCGAGCGTTGAGGCGTAATAGAGCCAGCCATCCTTGCCTGCGATCACCGAATCAAGATTCGAAACGCCGAACACCTTGCTCTGTATCTCCGCATCCGCCGTGATGATCTCGGATCTGAATGCGAAATGCTGCTCGAAATAGTTGCCCAGATCGGAGAGGATATTCGTATTGAAGCTGCCGTCTTCGTTCGTGATGCTGGGAAGTGCGCTGCTCTCTTCGTTGCCGATGGCCTCAGCGTTCGGCTTGAAGAACATGCCCACCGAAGGGATGAGGCACACCACGAGGCATGCGATGATGAAGATCACTGCACCAGTCTTTTTCACGATCGCCCCTCCTAGAACCTAAAGTAGATGAACGGATGGTAGCCACCCGAAGATAGTCGTACGATGCACCAAACAAGGCCGATGAACGCCAACACGTAGAGCGCAACTGAAACGATCTTCCACGGAAGGCTCAAACCTGAAGGGTTGAAGATCATCTCTTTGACCTTCTCGGCAAGAGGTCGGATAGGCGCACAGCCAATGATCGCTACCACGAACATGACCAAGAACCACGGCGTGAGCTGTTCGAAGAAGAGCGCCATATGAGCGCTGGAGAAATCGAACCCGAAGAACATGGCGCCAAAATAGCCGAGCGCATACGAGAAGGTATCCGCTCTGAACAGAACGAAGCCCAGCGTTACCACGAGCATCGTATAGAGATGCCCGAAGAACTTCGGCAGCTTCTTGAGCCCAGGGACATATTCCTCGATCAAGAGGAATAGGCCATGCCAGAGACCCCACACCACGAACGTCCAGCTTGCACCGTGCCATAAGCCGCACAGGAAGAAGACCGTGATGCGATTGAACGCTGCGCGCGGTTTGCCTTTCCTGTTGCCGCCCAAGGGGATGTAGAGGTATTCCTTGAACCAGGTCGAAAGCGAGATATGCCACCTGCGCCAAAAATCTTGGACGTTCAGCGCGCTGTAGGGGTAGTTGAAGTTCTCTTTGAACTTGAATCCGAACATCATGCCAAGACCGAGCGCCATGTCGGAATACCCGCTCTGTGCGGCTGAGATCGGGAAGTTGTAGCAGATAGCCCCCAGCCATGCCGTCAAGACGCACAACTCTGGCACCGGCGTCGAATACATGATATCGACGACCTGTCCCATGGTATCGGCAATGAGGACCTTCTTCGCCAAACCGCAGATGAAGCGCCTAAATCCGCGCGCGATGTTCGACACATCTTGTCGTCTATCGATGATCATGTCCTGGATGTCACGATATTTGACGATCGGGCCTGCGATGAGCTGCGGGAAGAACGAGATATAGAGCAGCACGTAGAAGAAATTCCGCTGGACTTTTACCACACCGCGGTACACATCGATGACATACGAAAGCGCCTGGAATGTGAAGAACGAAATACCGATGGGAAGCGCGATCTGAGGTGCGGGCAGCGAAGAGCCGAAGAGCGCATTCATTGTCTCGACAAGCATGCCCGAATACTTGAAGATGACCAACAGGCCCAAGTTGGCAACGATGGCGATGACCACCGCAAGCCTGTTCTTGCGCTCAGGCGTTCGGGCGATCCAAAGCGCGTAGAGGTAGTTCATCACCGAACTCAAGAGCATGAGGAACACATACACCGGTTCCCCATAGGCGTAGAAGCCGAGGCTTGCGATGATGAGCAGCGCGTTCTTCACCTTCAGCGAAGGCATGACGGTATAGAGCAGGAACACTCCTACCAGAAAAACGCACAAGAATACTAACGAACTAAAGACCATGGGCTAACTCAGGAATCTCTGATGACGAATCAGCGCTATCAGATAGCCACACGCATCCAGGGCTCACCCTGCTTATTGGTATATCCTGGGCCACCACTCGCATTGATAGCCCTATTGAAGTAATTCTCTGATCGATGGTTCTTTTCCCATTCAGGATCGTACACGCGCCCATCGATCTCGACCCATGCATGGCCGCGATTGCACGCATAGACGTTCTCGTACCCGATCGCTTTAGCCATGAATGCGAACGCTGCTGCATAGCTCAAGCAGTTTCCACCGCGCCCGATGAAGACGTCATCCGCATAGATGGTCTCCCAACCAACACGCTTCATGTGCGGGATGCGCGGATTGTATTCGCGGAAATCATCGCGAATGTGATTGAAGGCTGCACGAAGCTTTTGCTCTTTGGTCATCGAAGCGTTCGTGCAGCGTTCGAGTTCCTTGACCGCGCGTTCGAAAACAGCTGCATGAGCTGCAGAAACAGGAACGTACGCGCCCGAGGGGCTGAACACATAGCGCTTGCCATCAATCGTGCGCAGGCCCGTGGCCATCACGCCGTTATCATCGAGCCAATACTTCTTGCCCTTGAGGGTAAGCCAACCCGTATGAGCAACGCCGCCTTCGTCGCCACCGAACTTCTGCCAGCCAGTGAGCGGTGCGCCTTGGGCACTCCTTAAAACGAGCTTGCCGTTTTCTTTCGCGCCAACAGGAACGATCGCGCCTGATGAGGTTGCATAGCCGACCTTGTTATCTTCAAGATCCACCGTGGTGTTCGTGCGCATCGCACCTGAATCGGTGAAGGAGTAGAGCGCACCACTAATGGTGAGGTTCTCATTGGCTGCCATGAGGCCCTGCTTGTCTGTCTGCAGCCAGTACCACTTGCCACCCGACTTCACCCAGCCATTCTGTAGAGCACCAGACTTATTGGCGTAGTACCAATCGTTGCCAACATGGATCCACTTGGTTGCCATGACTCCGTTACCACCAAGGTAGTAGCGCTTACCCTTATCGGTGACCCAAGCACTCGTGGCCATCTTGCCGTCTTGCGCGGCATCGAGCCAGTACCACTTGCTGCCCGACTTGACCCAACCGCTCATCTGCTGGGCACCGGAGTTGTTAGCGTAGTACCAATCTTGGTCGATCTGGATCCATTTGGTGGCCATGGCGCCAGAACCAGTAAGGTAGTAGCGCTTGTTCTTATCGGTGATCCATTTGCTGGCCGCCATCAGGCCCTGTTCATCGCCTTGTAGCCAATACCATTTGCTACCTGATTTGACCCAACCTTTTTGCTGAGCACCAGACTTGTTGGCGTAGTACCAGCCTTCATCGGTCTTGATCCAGCCGGTCTTCATGACGCCCTTGCCATCAACGTAATAGCGCTTTCCCTGATCAGCAACCCAAGCGCTCGTGACCATCGCACCGTTCTGATCGGGCGCGAGCCAGTACCATTTGCCACCTGATTTGATCCAACCGGTCTTCGGGGTGCTGTTCACAGAGGTGAAGTAGTACCACGTGCCATCCGTATCTTTCAGCCAACCAGCTTTCGTGGGTTTGTTTGCAGGGAGAGAAGTCTTGTCCGAAGGCTCAGTCGTTTCTCCGGTATCAGCTTTGGTAGCTTCATCATCGTCGCCACCCTGCTGGTCATTCGCTTGAGCTTTGATGCTCTGATCAGAAGCATCCGCATCGCCTTCAGCCGCAACAAGCACGCCATCGTCAGAAGCAGTGCCGCAAGCTGATAAGCCCGTTTCGTCGCCAGCAGGAGCGATCGAGGCCTGAGGGGCGGTTGGCTCAGAAGCCGAATCGGCAAAAGCCTGTGTCGCGAATACCCCAAAGCAAGCGATCGAACATGCTAGGATGAACGTTATTCCCAAAAGCCTACTACGAATCGATCTACTCATCGAACCTTCCCACTCCTGTTTAAACCTTGCGTTCATAGCGCAGAGATCGGAAATCCCGATCTCAACACGCTCCATTTCTATGAACTAGATGAACTAGATAGCTACGCGCATCCAAGCTTGGCCTGAAGAGATCGCGCTGGCATAACTAGGGCCACCACTCTGGCTATACGGACGAGCAAAGTAGTTGCCCGCATTATGACGAGTCCACTCAGGATCGTAGACGAGCCCATCGACCTCAGCCCATCCATGGCCGCCGCTATTGCACGCATAGACGTTCTCATAACCTGCGGCCTTTGCCATGAATGCCATAGCTGCCGCACAGCTCAAGCAGTTTCCACCGCGACGAACGAAGATATCATCTGCATAAACGGTTTCCCAGCCCACGCTCTTCATGTGCGGGATACGGGGATTGTACTCACGGAAATCATCGCGGATATGATTGAAAGCGGCACGGAGCTTCTGCTCCTTGGTCATCGAAGAATTCGTGCATTTCTCGAGCTCTTTAAGAGCACGCTCGAATGTTGCCGCATGAGCTGCGGAAACGCGCGTATACGCACCTGACGGGCTAAACACATAGCGTTTGCCGTCGATCGTGCGAACGCCCGTGGCCATCACGCCGTTGGAATCCATCCAGTACTTTTTGCCCTTAAGATCGAGCCAACCGGTGTGAGCAACGCCGCCTTCATCGCCATAGAACCACGCACCACCGAACTTCTGCCATCCAGTGAGCGGCGCTCCTTGAGCGTTCCTCAAAACGAGCTTGCCATCTTCTTTTACACCGACAGAGGCAATAGCGCCCGAAGAGGTAGCGTATCCAACTTTATTGTTATCGAGATCGACAACGGCATTCGTGCGCATCGCACCATTGCTATCGAAGGAATACTGCTTGCCTCCTATGGTCTGCAGCGCATTTGTGAGCATAAGGCCCTGCTTATCGGCTTGGAGCCAGTACCATTTGCTACCTGATTTGACCCAACCATTCTGCTGAGTACCAGACTTGTTGGCGTAGAACCAATCGTCTCCGATGTGGATCCACTTGGTGGCCATGACACCACTGCCGCTGAGATAGTAGCGCTTGTTCTTGTCGGTGATCCACTGGTCGGCAGCCATAAGACCCTGCTTATCGCCCTGCAGCCAGTACCACTTGCTGCCTGACTTCACCCATCCATTCTGGTTGACGGCGCCCGACTTGTTGGCGTAGTACCAGCCTTCATCGGCCTTGATCCAACCAGTCTTCATGACACCCTTGCCATCAACGTAGTAGCGTTTGTTCTTATCGGTGATCCAAGCGCTCGTTGCCATCGCGCCATCCTGATCAGCCTGCAACCAATACCATTTTCCACCGCTCTTCTGCCAGCCGCTCTTGAGCGCACCAGAAGCGCTTGCATAGTACCAATCTGAATCGAGCTTCACCCATTGCTTGGCGTACATCGCACCAGAGTTCGCAGCGATATAGGTAGCTTTCCCATCGCTGAACTTACCGATCTTCATCTTGCCGTTATCAGCAGGATCGAGATAATACCAAGTCTTATGGAGCTTGATCCATCCCTTAGAAGGAGCTGCGTTCACGCTTTTGTAGTAGTACCACGAACCATCCGCATCCTGCATCCAACCTACACGCTCTGGTTTATTCACCGGTGTTGTGGCTTGATCGGGAACATCGGTCTTATCGCCCGTTTGATCTTCGGAGGCATCGGTCTTATCGCCTGCTTGGTCATCCGCTGCCTGACCGCCCGTCGAATCGCCTGCTGGCTGATTCCCTGCTTGATCGCCCGTTTGAACGCCAGCCTGATCGCCTACAGCTTGATCTTGAGCAACGAGATCGTTTGTACCCTGGCCGAGTGCGCCAGCTTTCTCCGTGAAGGCTGCAGAAGCTTCGGTCGCGGTTGTGGCCGTGGAAGCATTTGCGCTGGTATCGAGGGTATCTGCATAAGCATACGCACCACACGTTGCGAGACAGATGATCGAAAGAACAGAAGCTATCAGAAAACCTGATGCTCTTTGGGTCAACGATCTTGCATCTTCGATCTTCCTGATCATATTCAGCGCTCCATTCTGAAAAACGAACCAACACTCTTAAATCAAAACTGATTTTTACACAGCTAGCGAACAGGTCGAGACAACAGATATTTCCAAATCGACCTGCGTATTCATAAGAGTTTTTAACGGTTTATAAACAAAGTTCATCTTATCACGCCAAACGGAAGGTGCTCAATATGGCAAAGCGCAAAAAAGCGCCTTGAGCAACAACGTACCCAAGGCGCACCGTAAATAAAACAGTATATGAAATAGGCTAGTCCACGATCTCTTCAAGAGTGATCTCGAAGTTCAGATCCTTACCTGCCATCTCGTGATTCATGTCGAACACCACATCATCATCGGTGATCTCGACCACTTTGACCGGGAATGCCTGTCCACCAGGAGCCTGCATGTAAACGGTCTGTCCAACAGGCAGATCGTCAACATCGGGCACGTTTTCCTTCGGGATGCGCTGAACAAGCTGCTCGTCGCGCTCGCCATAAGCATCAGCCGCAGGAATATGGACCTTTTTGGTCTCGCCCACTTCCATCTCGTTCACCGCGGCATCAAAACCGGGGATCATCATGCCTGCCATGCAGGTGAATTCCAAGGGCTCACCACGCTCGACTGAAGAATCGAACACCGTACCGTCATCGAACGTGCCAATATAGTTAACGCGTACCTTTTTTCCTTCGTTGCTCATATCGTTTCCTTTCACGAGGAGAACAGGATCATCTCTGCTGATCTGTTTGCGAGATTTCTTTTCGTTTGAGTAGTGTAGCGCAAGTTCGTCTGTCTTCTTGCGGCCGATGCCTTCTCGACATAGAGCTGTCATATTGACGGCGCTAAAGCACGTCGGCCTTCTTTCTGCATCATTGCCCACTTGCTGCGCGCAGGACACATTCGTTCGCCTAGAATGGTCGCATGTCTTCCCCGCACGAACAGCCCCAAGGAACTCAAGCCCAGCACGCGACCCCCACGCGCCAGCAGGTCATGGCAACGCCCGCGTTTCTCTATGCGACCGTCCTTCTGATGGGCGCGATCGGCGCGACGCTCCGTTACCTGATCGAGCTCATCATCCCGACTCAAGGCTTTCCGTGGGCAACGCTGCTCATCAACCTTGTGGGATGCTACATCATCTATATCGTCTATCAGTGGTTCGACCGGCGCGTGCATATCCCGCACTCCATCGCGCGTGGCATCGGCGTTGGCTTGGTGGGCGCATTCACCACGCTCTCAGCGTTCTGCACGGAAAGCCTCGCGCTCTTGCAGACCGGCGAATACCTCATGTTCGCGCTCTATGTATCCGCGACTGTTTTCGGCACCTTCATTGCCTCGCTTGCAGGCTGGGCAACCTGTTCGCTGCTCGCCTATCGCCGACTCAAACGCATCCAGCGCAGACGCATCGAACATCGTCTTGAGATGCAACGTGCTAAGAGCGAAAACACCAGCGATGCCCCTGAAGAGAGGCGCTCATGAACATTCTTGCACTCATAGGAATCGCAATCGGTGGTGCGATCGGCGCGCTTTCACGTGGACTTTTGACTCGCATGCTCAAGCGCCATCTGCCTGAGCAATTCCCGTTTGCCACGCTCATCGTGAACCTGATCGCCTGCTTTGCGGCAGGCATGATCATGCCCCTCGCTCTGAATGAAGTATTGTATTTGACCTTGACCGTCGGTTTCCTAGGCGGATTCTCAACGCTGGCCACGATGAACTTCGAAGCAGTGAGCCTCTTTGCGACCAAACGCTACAAATACTGCTTTGCCTACCTGGCCATCACCTACGCGAGCACACTGGGCGCAGCAGCGCTCGGCTTCGCACTGGTGAGCTTTTTCATCGGTTGATCGACCAGCAATATCTGCTGCCTAGATGAACAGAAGCACTGCCTTAGAGACTATTCAGGATCGCCGGGATGAGGGTGATTGTCGAAATATCCCGTCTGACCACGAACGTTCCAAGCGCAGGCCACCAAGAACATCACGATGATAAGCGAGATGATAGCCGCCGGATTCACCTGCCCTTGCGAGATCTTGCTGGCAAGGTCCCAAAGTTCGAGCAAGCCGTAAAGCGTTACGATCCAGAAGAATAGCGTGATCTTGCGGGGGTCCTTCGCGCCGATGATCCCCGACAACGCCACAACGATGCCCACGATCCCTGCGACCAGCGTCTCTCCACCGAGCACCACGCCAGGCATCAGATCGATCGACTTGATGCCGAAGAATTCCGCGAGCACCACGAAGACCACGCCAACCGTAGCAAGAACCACCGAGAGCACGAACATGAATGCGCAGCAATAGAAGGTACGCCGTTGCCAGGGCGAATACTTTTTGGGATCGAATGAGAGCAGTTTCCCCACAAGCTTCCTCTCTCGCATCAAGCAAAGAACGATCGACACGCACTCGATCGTTCTCTTCGCTGTGACTCAAATAGGCTTTCCAATGCGCACAGGATATTCGCTACCCGCGAACCTCGGCACCTGTTGCTCCGCAAGTCTTCTTGATCAGGCGTTCATGCTGCTTATTGACCTCTTCAGCAGTAAGCGTCTTGTCGGGCGAGCGATATTCGAGTGCGTAGGCCATCGATTTCTTGCCTGCGCCCAAACGCTCTTCATCGCGATACACATCGAAGAGCTGGATGCTCGAGAGCAGCTTGCCCCCTGCAGAACGCATGACCTGCATGAGCTTTTCGTTGGTCACGTCTTCATCAACCACGAGCGCGATATCCATCGTGACTGCCGGGAACAGCGGCACATCCACGTAGTCGCGCGCGGGCTGACTCGTTTTCACGAGCGCATCAAGATCGAGCTCGAATGCAACAACAGGCGCAGTAGCTTCGAAAGCATCAGCTGCAAGCGGATGGATCTCGCCGACCCAACCGAGTACCGTGCCGCCTGAAAGCACCTGTGCAGCACGTCCTGGCTGCAGGTGCGGAGCCTCTTCAGCAGAAAGCGCTTTGAAGCGCACTTTGGGCGTAGCGAGCTCATGCAAAAGGCTTTCGATGATGCCCTTGCCATCGAAGAAATCGAATGCGGCCGGTGTGTTGTTCCAAGCAGGATCGCCCATCGCGCCGGCGAGCACTGCCGCAACACGCTCTTTCTCCTTGGGCTTCTTCTTGCCCTCTGCCGCGAAGAACACGCGTCCTGTTTCATAGAGCTGAACATTCTTCACGCCGTGATTCTGGTTGTACGCAAGAGAATGCAGCAACCCTGGAATGATGGATTGGCGCATGATGGACTGTTCTGCATTGAGCGGATTGAGCAGCTCAACCGGCATACCCAACCCTTCTTTATCCATGCGCAGCTTATCGAGATCGCCCGGTTCAGCGAACGAATACGTTACGGTCTCATTGAGCCCCGCCGCGCGCAGCGTATCGTTGATCTTCTGGATCTTCTGCTCAGCCACCGTGCGCTTGCCAATGCGGCCAGCACCACCTGGCAGCGTCGGTTCGATGCGGTCCATGCCGTAGAGGCGCAGCACCTCTTCATAGAGGTCGATCTCGCGTTCAAGGTCGGGGCGGAACGTGGGCGCGAGCACATGGAGCAGCTCGCCTTCAGCACATGATGCCGCCGCAGATTCAGCTTTATCGGCCACCGTTACCGCACAACCCAAGCGCGTGAGCGTCGAGATGATATAGTCGCGATCGATCTCGGCACCCATCATGGCGTTGAAACGCGGAATGCGGAAATCGAGCATGATAGGCTCGGTCTTCTGCTCCCACACATCCACGATGCCCGGGCGTACGGTGCCGCCCGATACCGCCGCGATGAGCGCAGCCGATGCATCAGAGAACGCACCGATCGGATTGTCGTCTACGCCGCGTTCATAGCGCAGCGAGGCCTCGCTGATAAGACCCAAGTTGCGGCTCGTGCGGCTGGTGTGACCGCTGCTGAACGTAGCTGCTTCGAGCAAGATCGTGGTCGTTTCGTCGGTCACCTCGGAATCGAGGCCGCCCATCACGCCTGCCAGCGCAACAGCCTCCGTAGGCGTAGCGATCACGCTCATATCAGACGTGAGCGTGCGCTCCTCCCCATCGAGCGTGGTGAACTTCTCGCCGTCTTCAGCAGGACGCACGATGATGTGGACCTTGCCATCCTTGTTCGTTAGCTTGTCATAGTCGAAGGCATGGAGCGGTTGACCGAGCAGGAACAAGATATAGTTCGTCGCATCAACGATGTTGTTGATCGAACGAGCGCCCGCTGCAGTAACGCGCTGCGCCAACCAATCGGGGCTTGGACCCACTTTCACGTCCTCGATCACGCGTGCAGTATAGCGATCGCAACGTGCGGGATCCGATATGGTCACCTCGACCGAATCCGCAGTCGGCTCAAGGTCTTGGTTTTCGCCCAAGTTGAAGATCGGATCATCGAGCGGATCGGTAAAGTCGCGCTCATACATGGCCCCCACCTCGCGCGCCATGCCCTTCATGGAAAGGCAATCAGGGCGATTCGGCGTGATTTCAAGATCGAGGATCTTGTCGTTGAGCTTCATATAATCCGCGAAGGGCTCGCCTACGGGCGCATCAGCAGGCAAGATCATGATGCCATCGTGATCGGAACCGAGCCCCAACTCACGCTCGGAGCAATTCATGCCGTTGCTCACGACGCCACGTAGCTTGGATTTCTTGATCTTGAAATCGCCGAATTCAGCGCCCACCAGCGCCACCGGGATCTTATCGCCTTCGTTGAAGTTCTGCGCGCCGCACACGATCTGCAGCGGTTCGGGCTTGCCGTCTTGCCCGAGGTTGCTCTCGCCCACGCTCACCTGGCAGACCCACATGTGGTCCGAATCGGGATGCGCTTTCTTTTCGATGATCTGGCCCACGACCACCTTATCGTAGGTGGCGCCAGCGATCTCGACACCTTCAACGCCCGTGCCGGTCAGGTCCAGACGATCGCAAAACGCCTTCAGATCAGCAGGTATCTCAACATATTCACTTAACCATTTCAAAGAAACTTTCATCGTTTTTCCTTCGGTTTTAAACCTTTATCTTGACCATTATCGCTTGTTCGATCTAAAGCGAATTTTTTATTATTTCAAACTCCCTAAATTAGTAAGGCCAGCGAGGGTTCGTCTCGTGTGTATGATCGCCGTGTTGCGCGGCCGAGCGTACTTCGTACGTGAGGGTAAGCGCAAAAGCGGCGAGCATATGGGCGAGACGAAGCCGCAGCGTCAACATAGTCCCTAGAACTGCCTCAAAAAACGCATATCGCCCTCAAGCAACATCCTCAAGTCGGGAACGTTATATTTGAGGCACGCCACGCGCTCGACACCTACACCGAAGGCGAAGCCCGAATAGACTTCAGGATCGATGCCCGAATAGCGCAGCACGTTCGGATCAACCATGCCGCAGCCCAAGATCTCGAGCCATCCCGTTCCCTTGCAGAAGCGGCAACCTTCACCGTGACAAATGCCGCAGCTCACGTCCACTTCAGCCGAAGGCTCCGTGAACGGAAAATAGTGAGCGCGGAAACGCGTCTTGCGTTCTTCGCCGAACATCTGCTTGCAGAAATAATCGAGCGTGCCCTTCAGATCGCCGAACGTGATGCCCTTATCGACCACGAGCCCTTCGATCTGGTTGAACTGCGGAAGGTGCGAAGGATCCGCCACATCGCGGCGATACACCTTGCCCGGCGCGATGATGTAGATGGGCAACTCCTGATCCTCCATAGCGTGCACCTGAACGCCAGAAGTTTGCGTTCGCAGAAGCACGTCAGATTCGCCCTTCACATTCGTGGTATCGCCCGAAAGGTCGCGCACGTAGAAGGTGTCTTGCATGCTGCGCGAAGGATGATCAGCAGGGGCATTCAGCGCTTCGAAGTTGTAGTAGTCGGTCTCGACCTCAGGACCAGTTGCCACCGAGTAGCCGATGCCAAGGAACACCTCGGCAATCTCATCGGTAATGCGGTTGATCAGATGGCGCGTACCCATCTGCTGCACACGGCCAGGAAGCGTGATGTCGATCGCATCGGCCTCCATGCGCGCAGCGAGCTCCGCACCGGCAAGCTCCTTCTTCTTCGCCTCGAGTGCACCTTCGATTTCGTTGCGCGCGGCGTTCACGGTCTTGCCCACCTGCGCGCGCTCTTCAGGAGCAACTTGTCCCATCGAACGCAGATAGCTGGTAAGGCTACCCGATTTTCCCACTACCTTGATGCGGATCGCCTCGAGCGCATCGCTCGTAGCTGCCTGATCGATCTCGGCAAGTGTTGCGGCTTGCAACGCCTGAACTTCATCAATGACTGACATACGATTGCCTTTCTCCATACTCGAAAAGCCCGTGCGGCTTCTGTTCACCTTCTTTTGAGCAAAGAAAAAGAGCTCTCCTCTTTGCCCTATCCAAGGACGAGAAGAACTCTCGCGGTACCACCCTGGTTACCTTCGCGCTGCGTTTTGTGAACAGCGAGCGAAGATCACTCATATCTGCTCTGTAACGGGAGCACCCGATGAAGCTTACTGAAGGCCTGCTCATTTGAGCATTTGACCCGTTCGGCAACACTGCTGGTGAAGGGAATCACATCTCACATCGCTAGGCTCTTTCAGCAACGAGCCCTCTCTGAAAACGATGCAGCCGAAATGTGCTGTCTTCGTCATCGCATTTGGTGTAGAAGAGTATAGCGCATGTTCGCGGCAAGCGATGTGGTTCATCGGCGAATTTGCTCGAAGCGCGCTCCCCTTCCGCTCCCAGGAAAACACGAGCGCCAAACAAGCCTCTGCTTCCAGGAATGTACGCAAGGATCGCTCGCGAAAGCTGCTCACTCGCTTTTGTTACAATGAGCCTACTTCATTCGCTTCCCCCCCCTCTTCCGGAAGGAACCCACCATGAATTTGGCAGATCTTACTTACAACGAAGCCGGTCTCATCCCCTGCATCGTACAAGATGCGAACACTCACGAGGTGCTCATGATGGCCTGGATGAATGAAGAGGCTGTCCGCCGAACCCTCGAAGAGAAGACCACCTGGTTCTGGTCGCGTTCGCGCAACAAGTTCTGGCACAAGGGCGAAGAGTCTGGCAACACGCAAGAGCTGGTCGATCTGCGCTACGATTGCGACGAGGACACGCTGCTCGCGCTCGTGAATCCCGCAGGTCCTGCCTGCCACACTGGGGCGCGTACCTGCTTCTATCGTTCGTTTCTCAAGTAAGGGTCACGTGAGTCAAGGGGACGGTTCTCCTGACTCATAAAGCTTTTTGAGCTAGTTCGTTCACTAAGATATGAGTCAGGAGAACCGTCCCCATGACTCCCTAACTTACCCGTGTCACCAGAAGACAACACAGCAGTAGCATATTACCACTAATCAGGCTACCTGATGCTTGCTGAACCAGCGCCTGGACAGCACCGTTCCGATCGCGAACAATGCCGCGTAGAAGATAGCCAACGCAACGGGATATTCGACAACAAGAGGTCCTAGCGAATAGGAGACCATATCGAAGAAGTTGTTCGCATCAAGCGCCAAATACGGGAATAGGAACAAGATATGGTTCGCGATGTTGTTATGCAAGTTGGACATCATCATCGGCACGATCACGATCGCAGCGATGATGGCAAGTATTCCCATAGAAGAGCGCATCCGAGAAGAGAGCAGCAGAGTGACCCCGAGCAGCCCCAGCATGACAAGGTAGCCAACAACGCAAATGAGCAGCACCGCCGCACCTAAGCTCAAACTGTAGGCATTGCAAAGCTCTCGCAGTTGCAGGGGCAAACCCGCACCCTCCGTTCCGAAGAAAGCAAGAGGAACTCCAAGCAAGACTGCAAGCAAGACCAGGTAAACAACGCTCGCCACTATCACGGATGCGATCACCTTGGCGCTACCAAGCTTCGATTTCCCAAGCTTCGTCGAGAGCAAGACGGCATCCGTTCTTTCACGATATTCCGTATTGAACACGCTTGCACAGGCAATAGCGCATACGATCAGCGCGAAGATAAGGAACGCTGACATGTCGAAGAAATCGAGCCAGCCACCTGCATATCCATATTCAACAGGTGTCTGAACATTGCTTGCTTTCTCTTTCCAAAACGCCTGCTCATCCTCAGTGTAGACAAAGACATCGTTTCCAGCCGCCAAATCCGAGGCCACTTTTTGGCGCGCTTGTCCGTACAGATCGAGCGTCGTGCTCGTGTTGATGCGCGAAGCAACCGATACGGGCATCTCGAAGCCTTGCATCCAAGGGCCGACGATAAGCGACAGGTAGCTTCCGCGTGGAGCGTAGAAATCCCAATACTCCTTCGCATCTGCGCTCACATTGGCATCTCCCCATTGGTAACGCTCAGCTATCTCATCTCCTACCATGAAGGTCTTCCATTCGCGGATGGCATCCGTTGCCGCTTTGAAAGCGCAGGTCAGATACGGAAAACTGAAAACACCTAGAAAACACCGAACTTCATTTTACCTGCTAAATATAGCACTTCATATCATGTCGAAAACCTAAAAAATGATTCGAGAATGATCGGGTGGGGTAATCGGTGGAGTACTCCACCTAAGCATCGAGCAGATCCACCGCCCACCGCATGTCATCAAGATCGACATGTGTATAGGTCTCTTGTGCCATACGTGTGTCCGCGTGGCGCATAAGCTCTTGGATAATCCTTGGAGACACCTTCTTTCTGGCGAGAGATGTCGAGAACGTATGACGAAGCTCATGTAGCCCGAAGTCTGGGAGACCTAACTCTGTGCGCCTCTCGCGCCATAATCTGCTGATGCTATTCGGTGCGAACGGATGCCCCATCCAGTTAGAGATAATCGGCGTGTCCTCTGTCTGCTCCACCTGAAATTCTGCAAGCTGCTTTCGTTGGTACTCCTTCCATTCAAGCAAGAAAGCAACGAGAAAGCTGCTCAGAGGCGCAAGTGCAAATGATGCTTCTGTCTTGGTTCCCGGGACTAACGCCTCCCCTTCGATCAGATCTACATGCTTCCAAGCCGATAGCGCGATCTCTGATCTACGATACCCTGCTTCAAGGGCTATGGCGCATATGACATCTGCGATATTCGAGGGGTCAAGCCGTTGTTTCAAGGTGGATACCTCGCGAGGTTTGAGCGCGCGCTTCTCTTTGGTATCCACCTTTGGCTTCGAGACCTCTACCATCGGGTTTGTCGGACAGTAACCCTGCTTCAAGCCCCACTTGAAGAGCATGTTGAAGGTGACAAAGACGCCTCTTAGGTAGGTATCGCTAAGATCCTTCCCGCTTGGGCAATCGCCACGCCTGCAGTCATGGAACATCTTCATGATGTGCTTGTAAGTAACCTGCTTAACCAAGGCATATTCAAGATGGTGGTTCAGGATGTTGATATGAGTCTGATACTTCTCGAGAGTGCGTTGTGCTTTGGCATCGCTAAGAGCCTGCTCTTCAAACCACGCTTTAGCTAGCTCCCCTACCGTCTTTATCTTCTTCTTTTCGGTTGATGCTGCTTGAGAATCAGATGATGAAGTGAGCGCCTTCAAACGGTCCACAGCCTGTGTATAAGTGCCCGAGAACCATTCTTCTGATGGGAATACCCTCTTGCCTGTTCTTAGGTCTTTATATGACTTAGGGCGCAGCCTCCACTTGCGACAGAGCCTGACTTCCTTGTCTTCAAGCAATACGACAGAGCCATAGCCCTCGATCTTGATAGATCCATAGGTTGATGTGGACATGGTACAATACACCTGCCTTCCACTTCGGTGGTTGGTATTTCGTCCGAGCCCCGCTGCGTCCGCCAAGATTTAGCGGGGTTCTTTTTCTCTCTTTCTGACGGTCTAAATCATTTGTCCGTCAAAAACGGTATTTTCTGACGGTCTAAATCATTTGTCCGTCAAAACCTAGATACTAAGTGTTAGTCCCTCAGTTATCTTAAGTAGCTCAGGAAAGGCAAGAATGGCTGGCGTTCTCCCCTTATGGGGCTCTAGCTCTATAATTCGACCTTTTTCTTTTAACGTAGCAACAAGCCTGCGTGCTGCGGACTCATTCATTCCTGCTTGCTTAACAAAAATATTTCCAGGAAAAATGGCGCTTCTAAACAAGCAATTTATCGCTTCTTCAACGCCTTTTGATTTTGTGGAAGCAACAGCTTCAAGAAGAACATCTCCATAATTGCTCCCAAAGCTTCTCGCAGCTAAATTTTACTGAAGCTGCATCTCTTCTTTGAGAGCTTTCTGCAAAAGCTGTGAGAAGTTCACGCCATTCTCCATCGCTTTAGCGTTCAACCACGCAGGAAGGGTCACCGTGCGGTTGACGGACTTGTTCGACTCTGCTTGGCGCACCGAGGGCATATACACATCGATGAGGGCTGTATGCTCGTTCTCATCGATGGCAACATCCATGAGCTGAGAAGGGGCGGGGATCTCTTCTCCGTCTTCTTCTAGCCCATAGAGCACGCACCCTAGAAGCTCACGTGCAGAGAGCAGCGCATCGTCATCGTTCTCCCCGCTCGTGGCAACGCCTAGATCGGGAAAGGTCACCGCTATCTCGCACCCAGGCTCATAGGTGAACACTGCAGGGTAAAAATATCTATCTGCCTTCTTCATCGCTATCTCCTATCTAGCCGAAGGTTCAGGGCTACTTGAACTGTAGCCCTGACTGGTTCTCTATGCTCTTCAAGGTCTTCGGCGGAATGTCTTTGTCAGGATGCTTCACCGTCACGCGCCCTTTCTTCGCTGGATGCTTGAACTGGTGATGGCTCCCGACTACGTTGACCTCATACCATCCATCTTCCTTGAGTCGCTTGATTACCTCCCTCGAACTGTAGCTTTTCATTTCCTGTCCTTTCGACAAGACTATTATAACAAATATTATTATATGTGTCTATAACAAATAGTAAAATAATCGTCCTACTCTAAAACACGCCTTGCCTGATTCCAAATGATCATCATGTATCAGTAACTCCAATCAAACGGCAGCACGTGATACACCACGCGTCCGATCACGGTGATGGTCTCCGTGTCCGGCTCACCATAGTCGAACAGCCGTGGCTTGAATGTTGGGTCGGTTGAGTCCGGGACAAGTTCAAAGCCGTTCTCCAGCTTATGCACACGCTTGATGGTCGCATCATGGCCATTCACGCACACTGCATAAGGCTGGTTGTCTCGTTCTACTTCCTCGCAGGGGTCGACGAGCGCATAACATCCATCGGGCAGGATTCGGTTCATGGAGTGGCCCTTCACCTTCAACAGCTTCGCATCGGGGTACTGCTCCATGACCTTTGCTGGTACGGGATGAGACTCCTCAGTCTCGACCATCTCCATCGGAGTGCCAGCAGCGATCGAGCCCAGGAGCGGAACGTCAACAAAAGACGACATCTCCACATCGACTATCGCCATAGATGTGTCGCCAAGGATTTCTGATTTCTTCACGTTAAAGACTGTCGCCAGATTCTCGATTACTCCCATTCGAGGAATGATTTTCCCAGACTCATATTGAGAAATAGCTGATCGCGTTTTACCAATCTTTTTTCCTAAGTCTTCCTGAGAATATCCAGCATGCTCCCGTAGTGCTTTTATGTTGTCGTGTATGGCAGCCATGCCCCTCCCTTCGTAAGTCTTTCTAAACATTTTAGTAAGTTTTGCTTGACATGACTAGACCGTAAGTTATACTTAACTCACCCCACAACAAGAGAAAGGCGGTGAGATTTTGAAGACATTGAGGGAAGCTCGTGAAGACCGCGGGCTGAAACAAACCTACGTTGCTGAAAAACTCAAGATTACACGGCAGACCTACTCAAAATATGAGGACAACCCCAAGATTATGCCTGTTTATCTTGCTGAAGCAGCTTGCGCTGTTATTGGATGCGACATCAGCGAAATTTTTTTCGATAGTATGTCCAGTTAAACTTAACATGAACCTTGACAACCATATAGCTAAATGAAGCCAGCAGGCCGTCTCGCATCTGCAAATACGGCGTACCTGCTGACTGGCGCTTTCCTGGCTCTGCACGCTTTGTCAACGAGCCGCTGCACCCTTCTCAGGGACGACCTCTCCTAACGGCCTTGTTACCAAGGTCGGGTCGGAGCGGCTAAAGACACTCGCAGCTTTCGAAGCCCGCCTCCGCAGCAACATGACGTTGCAGCGCCACCTTCGAATGGTCGACTTTCGGAGCCTATCCCTTACGTCTCGACCAACTCACCAGGAACGCGTCCTCAAAAATTCTGACATAGAGCATCAGCTCCTTTCAGTAGTGAGGATGTTGGAATTTTACCATGCAGGCGCTGGTTTCACTTAGCTATATGGATTGATCGAATTACCCGTACTTTGAAAGGAGCTCGGATGAAAGAGAAAGCCAAGCAGCTGGCAGACCTCGTTAGCGGCATGACCTATCCCCAGTGGTCTCGTGCTCGCGTGGCAATCGAGAAAGCCTTCGACAACGAGAAGGCGAAAGTCCGATTGACCGACAAGGAGCACCTTGCCAAGTCAATCGAACAAGAACTTGATTGGTAGCTACTCAGTAACGATTTGGAGCATGGCTGGGTTGATGCGGTACGACTTCTCACCAAACGTGATGTTCACATAGTCGTATTCAAGGCCTTTGGCCTTATAAGAACCCTTTTCATAGCTCAAGTTCTGAATGAACTCTTTAGCGGGATAGCCATCAACAAGACCACCATCAGTGATGTCTGTCCAGTCACCAAGCAAGTTCGCATAGATCCTTTTCATACGCTCACCTCCCTTCTGCACCAAGCATAACAGGAGGCTTGGAGAGCACCGAATTAACAAGCACTTTGAAAGGAGAAAGATACGTGCGCATTTTGTTGAACATAAATTTAGCTTTTGGCATTAGCTTTCTCGCACTCGCCACCTGGATGTTCGTCCTGTTTTTCATGGAAGGATCGCAAGACAAGTCCTACCTGTGGCTCGCTCTCGCTGATGTCGTCATGGGTCAGTTTTCGCTCATTGCATCAAGACAATGCTATCTCCGAAAGCAGGTGACGAAGTTAGAGGACGATCTCTTACTCCTCAGCAGTTTCATTACTTACCTCAGCTACACGACTAAAAAGCCCGATGCCAAAGTAAACGGGCGCGAATTGGGCAGGATTATCAAAAAGGCTGAGGAGATCTAGATGGAGTGGTTGCAGAACTTCAGTGTTTCTCACAGTCCAGAATTTTTCAGGCTGTGCGTATTCTTCATGCTGGTAATCATGATAGTCCAGCTAGAAAAGCTGAATAAACATATCGATAACTGGTGCGATCTTTTCGTAAGCAAAGTCGACACCCTGCCAGTAGACGAAGACCTTTCCACAAAGCTTCAGTACGCCTACACGTCTGGCTTTGATCATGGCTGCCGAAAAATAATCGATGACTTTGATCTCGAATTCGAGGGGCAAGAAAAAAAACAAACCGAGCGAAGTCGACTAGACCGCTTTTCAACTTGTCCATAGCTTCGGCTCTGCTCTTCGGTATGTCGAGGACTTCTTGCATCGAACCCATCTAACAGCACGTGTCACTTCTGTTGACGCGTCCATTAGACACCATGTGTCGCTTACGAAAGGAAATCCGATGAAACGACTCTATTTCACATGTGGCTACGGTGGTAATGCCAGCATTCAACCACATGGCGACGGCAGTGCAACACTGCGATTCTTCAACGGCATCAACACCATCGCGAGGAAATGCAAAAGCGTCACGAGCGCTAAACGCACGCTCTCCCGCTGGACTGATGGTCTCTATAAAGAACGCGCAGTAGTGGAGGTCTTCTGATGGAACTTGGGATCCTTATAGGAGTGCTTGTCTTGAACGTAACCACTCTGTGGCAAGTGTTCAGCATCAAAGAAAGCATCGAGCAAGGAACTGCCTACCAGCGTCGCAAGAATAGGCGCAAGAGTATCTATCGAGAGGTTCCTAAGCTCTAACGCTTGAGCTCGTCCCCTATCAACCCCTGAATGCCTCTCTTGGTGGCGTCTCGTCTCTCAGCTCCTCACGACTACACACCTGAGAGTTCCGGACTTTTTCACCGCTTGAAATATGGCTTCTGACCCTGGAAGCCAGACAGCTAAATCGAGTGGGCTTAACTCGCAGTGACGCACCCGAGACGCTACCAGAAGAGGC
>OGPW01001012.1_pt1 | contig 20686 bp, 9 predicted proteins | sample 1553061 | NCBI WGS metagenome assembly OGPW01 (sample SAMEA2580292, study PRJEB22360) | human gut metagenome | biome: human gut; feature: human-associated habitat; material: faeces | place: Denmark | collected 2008/2010
TTGCCGAGGGCAGCACCCTGCACATCAACACCTATTATATTGATGCACTCTGCACTTATGGCTGCGGAGTGACTGCCACAAAGGATCTGGGCGCTGCGGATGAAAAGCAGCTGGAGACCTATGGTCTGTCTGATCCGGTTTCCATCGCCTACTACACAGACGATGCGGACAAACCGGTCAAGACACTCTACGTGGGAAAACAGAACCCCACAAACACCAGTTTCTATATGATGCAGGATGATGATGACCACGTATATCTGGTGGATTCTGACACTGCCGGCTATCTCTATGTGACCAAGACGCAGCTGCGGTACCGTTATCTGCTGGACGATCTGAGTTCGTCTTTCACTGCGCTGACGCTGAAACGTGGAGATGAAACGGTCTACACATTTCAGGACATGGACGGCAACTCCGACTGGCAGCTCACAGAACCGCTCAGCACGCCTATCGGGGCAGACAACTCCAAGCTGTCCAACCTCTTCAACAACATCACAGAGCTGGAGGCAGACGACTTCGGCGACAGCGATGTGACGGCAGACAAGTATGCCTCCTATGGCTTTGACAAACCGGCATACACATTCCAGCTCACCCAGGCAAACGGTGACACTACCACCCTACTGGTAAAGGAATTTGACCCGTCTGTTTCTTCCTATGTGGATTGTCTCCGGGTGGAGAGCAACGAGATCCTCAAGATGGACTCCAACTACCTCAGCTTTTTGGAGGACAATGCCTCGGATTATATGCTCAGCACCGTATATAAGGTGAATCTGACAGATATCTCTGCTTTCACCGTGCAATATCACGGTTCGTTCAACGATACCACCCTGGACATCGACCGTAGCTTTACGGCGGACAGCGACAGCGAGACCTACAGCTGTGACGGAAAGCAGATCACAAGTGCAGACACGGAACTGCTGGAATCGTTCCAGACATTCTACACTGCGCTGTCCAATCTGTCCTATGAGTCACTGGACACTGCCGCAGATGTTCCGACTGACACCGACCCGGCGCTGCATCTGACTTATACCATGAAAGACGGCAGCACCCATACCATGGATCTGGTGAAGAAAGACGACACCACCTACTGGGCGTTCATCGACGGAACATTCACCCACGCCGTTGTGCGCCAGCGTGCGCTGAGCGGCGAGGACAAGGTATTGGTTGCCTATACCGCAATGGAAAAGCTGCTGGACGCTGCCGCAGCATAAACGACCGCACAAATCCAGAAAGAGGACACCGGCTGTGACCGATGCCCTCTTTTTTCTGCGCTGTAACAGGCTTTTTTCATGAAGAATTCTTAAAATCCATTGACAAAACGGTAAAAATGGATTATAATTGTAGAGTGCATATTGTTTTCATGATGCAAGGTCTTTCGAAAAGACAATGATATTTTAAGCGGCTTTGTGCAGTGCCGCTTTTCCAACAGAGGTGCAGCAATGAGAGTTCACAAGAAAAAGTCCCGCAGCAATTCAAAAATCTGGATCAATGTCTCCATCGGCGTTTTATGCGGATTCATTGTTCTGGTTTTTCTGATCGTTTTACTGACACAGACCGGAAAGCCGAAAATACAGCAGCAGATCCCTGCGGCAGTCAATGCCCAGAACACTGCCGCTCAGGCAGAAACAGAACCGGCAACAGAGGCTCCCACAGAACCGGAGACTCTGCTGACATATCCCACTGCTGCGGAGAATGTGACCGAACTGACGGCAAACAACATCTCCAGCGAACACGCTGTTCTGCTGGACGTGGACAACAACACCATTCTGGCACAGCGTGACCCGGATGCACGCATCTATCCGGCATCCATGACCAAGATCATGACACTTCTGGTGGCAGCGGAACACATCGAAAACATGGACGACACCTTCACCATGACGTATGACATCATTGCGCCGCTGATCGATGCAGAGGCATCCCGTGCCGGATTCGAAGAGGGCGAGACCGTTCCGCTAAAAGATCTGATGTATGGCATTGCGCTGCCTTCCGGTGCAGATGCGACCACGGCGATCTCTATCTATCTGTGCGGCTCGGAGGACGAGTTTGTTAAGCTGATGAACGAGAAGGCGGAAGAACTGGGACTGGAAAACACCCACTTCACCAACGCCAGCGGTCTGTATGACCCGAATCATTACAGCACAGCCACCGACATTGCCATGCTGATGAGCGCTGTGATGGAAAATGACACCTGCCGTGAGATTCTGGGTACCTATCAGTACACCACCTCGGCAACAGAGCAGCATCCGAAGGGCATTCCGCTGGAAAGCACCATGTTCAGCCGGATGTACGGCAACGAAGTGACCGGCATCACCATTGAGGCAGGCAAGACAGGCTATACCGATGAGGCAGGGCATTGTCTGGTCAGCTATGCCACCGATGCGGACGGCAAACAGTTTATTGCCGTGACTGCAAAGGGTCCCACCTATTGGAGAGCGGTTTTCGATACGTTCGCCATCTACGGTTTGGTACACGACGGCTATCCCATGCCCGACAACCTGGCTGCACAGGAAACCGATGAAAATGGTTCTGCCATTGATCCGACAGAAACTTCCACAGCTCCGGCGGCATAAACCGGAACGGTAATTTTTACAGGAAAGGAGGCTGGTTCCACGCCATGAGCAACCGGAAACAGAGACACCTCAGCCCCGCCGGCTTTCTCCTTGCGCTGGCGCTCCTCATCGTAGGAATATTTGCAGCAGACTATGTCTACCGCCTGTTTTTCCGGAGCAGTACGGAAAATATCATCGGAACCGGCGGCTTTTCAACCACATCTTCCTCCTCCGGAACTGCGTCAGAGGACGGAGAAAATGCAACAGATTCCACAGAAGAGACCCAGCCCAGCGGCATTGTGCTGCAGCTGACAGCAGCCGACCAGGCAAGCGGTCCGCTGGTTCTGGCAGATGCGTCCCATCCCTATACCGGCACTTCTGTATGGAGCGATTTTTCTGCGGTAACAGACGCCAACGTCAAAACACGCAGCACTTCACTGCAAGTTCAGCCGGAGATCATCCAGCCCATCTGTGAGCTGTTTGATGCCTATGCGGCGGCAAACGGCTATGCCAATCTCCAGATCTACAGCACGTTAGACGGCACGCTGGACAGTACCTCCATCTATACCAATATTCTCCCCGACCGCAGTACCGGTTACGGATTCGACATCGGACTCATCACCAGTACGGGAGAAGTTGTCCCCTATATCACCAAGTGCAACGAGTGGATGGTGGCAAATTCCTGGCAGTACGGCTTTGTGCTGCGCTATCCCAGCGACAAGACAGATACCACCGGAACTGCCTATGCACCGCACCATTTCCGGTATGTGGGAAAAATCCACGCTGCGATCATGCACGAGAACAACTTCACGCTGGAGGAATATCTCAATTATCTCCAGAACTATCCGGTAGAGTCGGGCGGTCTGTCCTATTCGGACGGCACACAGTCCTACAGCATCTACTACGTTCCCGCTGATGCCAGCGGCACGACCAAAGTTACGCTGCCAGAAAACACAGTCTATACTATATCCGGTGACAACCGAGGCGGCTTTGTTCTCACCATTACCAACGGCGCAGCATCCGGTGACACCGGGGCAGCGGAGACGACAGCGGCAGAAACGACAGCCGCATATTAAACTGCATCCAAAGAAAATACAAATCCCCCAAAGACGGCGTTTCACCATCTTCGGGGGATTTTTGTAGTTTGTGTATTTGCTTATCAGTTTTTCAGTACATCGCTCCAGGAGACATCCATGCCAACGCCGTGCATCGCAATGTACAGCATTAGATAGAACAGATCCTGGGTGTCCAGCACGCTGTCGTTGTTGATATCCATAAGCAGGATCAGCCAGCGGTTTACGTTAGGATTGTCATTAAATACTACGTCCTTTTCGCCGACTGCTCTTCTCGCAATATACAGCATCAGCTCGAACATATCCTGCGAATCCACACGCCCGTCCATATTGGCGTCGCCACGCACTCTGGGCAGCTGCTGCGTTTGTTTGGTCGTGGTTGTCGCAGAAGTTGTGGTGACTGTTGTCGTCTGTGCTGTTGTAGTTGTCGTGGAACTGGAAGTCGTTGCAGAGGCAGACGTGGTGGTACTGGTCTCTGTCCACGAAACTGTCAGCGTTGTACTGCCTGTGGTTTCTGTGGTGCTGCTTGTATTTGTCGTCGTTTCTGTTGTATCCGTTGTTGTGGTAGTTACGGTAGTGCTGGTTGTGGTTTCCGAGGTCGTTGTCTCCGTTGTTGTCGTCACTGTGGTAGTCGTCGTCGTGGTCGTCGTTTCGGTCACAGTTGTGGTTTCTGTTGTTGTCGTAGGTTTGGTTACCTTGGTGTAGCTTTGTGTCGTAGCGCTAGTGGTTGTAGTAGTTTCCGTGGTTGTCGGTCTGGTCTGCTTGGTATATGTTCCTCTGGATGTCGTTGTGAAAGGTTCTGTGGTCGTGGTTGTGGTAGTCGATGTGGTCGTTTCCGCAGAAGTGGATGTTGTGGTAGTGGTTTCTGTCGTTGTAGTACTGGTCGTTGCGGGCGCAGTCGTGGTTGTTGTGGTCTCTGCGGTGGTGGTAGTCGTTGTGGTCGTCGTCGTTGTCACAGTCGTTGTTGTAGTAGTGACCGGCTTTTCCTTTGCGGTAATGGTAACTGTACCAAGAACCGTTTCGTAATTTTCGCTGTCCGCCGGGACAAATCGCCATTGCAGGCGGTTTTCTCCGGATTTCAAGGTGTCGGAGGTATCCGCCGCCCAGGTCAGCACACCCGGCGTATTGGCGGAATCCAGACGAATCGGCGGCACAGCATCACCCTCTGTGTAAGAAACGCTGTCATCCCACACAACGGAGACCTTGGGTACGCCCTTTTCGATCACAAATTCCAGCGAATTGCTGCCGCTCCAATTGGTATCCGGCACAGGTGCAATGCGAATTGTTCCCCTGCCGGCGTTTACGTTGTTCTCATAGGAAAGGAGATAATCCGTTCCCTCCCTCAGGAGATGGTCTCCCACCTTCACCAGAACCTTTGGCGTCAGTTCCTCGCCGGTGTAATAGATTCTCTCCGTATCAGCCAGAGTGACTTCTGCCGCATTCAGCGGAATCGCCTGCAATCCCACAGAGAGAACTGCCTTGACATTCGGGTTGCCGGTGTCATAAACATAGGTGATATCGTTCAGCGGATCGTCTGCCACAACCTTTGCACCGTCCACCTGCGCATTGCTCCAGTCTGAGGCACGCTCCATGAGGAAACGGCTCCACAGCGTAGGCTCCAGGTACAGCTGCCTGCCGGAATACTGCGGCGTTTTCAGCGCACGGCAGCCGGTCAGATCACAGCTGGTCATGGGTGCCTCTTCTGAGAGATACAGAGACAAAAGCGGATTGTGTCCGGCGTTCAGCACATTCAGTTTCTTCAAAGTGGAAAGTATCAGCGCACTGATCTGGTTTCCGGAACAGTCCAGCTCTTCCATGCTGGTCTGGTCTGCAAGTTCCAGAGATTCCAGCTGGTTATCCGCACAGGAAAGCACTGTCAAGTTTGTACTGCCCAGCGAAATACTTGTCAGTTCATTTTTCTGGCAGTACAGCTTTTGCAGCACTGTGCAGCGCCGTGTGTCAAGTTTTGTCAGCTGGTTGCTGTCACAGTAGAGTTCTTCCAGCGTTTCATTCCGCAGCGCCAGTCCCGACAGCGCATTGTCGCCGCAGTCCAGCAGTTTCAGTGCGGACAACGCTGTCACATCCAGCTGTTCCAAATGGAGTCCCCGGCAGCGCAGTTCCGTCAAGCTGGTAAACCGGGAAACATCCAGTTCCGTCATGGCGTTCTTGCTGCAGTCCAGGGATGTCAGCGTGTCCGGCAGCGGAGACAGATCTGTGATCCGATTCTCGGCACAGTTCAGCTTTTTCAAGTTGGAGAAGTTTTCGATGCCAGTCAGATCTGCGATACCGCAGCCGGAAATATCCAGCTCTGTGACGATCTCCTGCTCCGACTTCTGGAGCATCCCATCCTGATTGCGGTCCAGTTTTTCCATGACATATACCCGGAACGCATCATCCGGAAAATGCTCGGCGTCAATCGCAATGGAATCCTCTTCCATTGCCTGCGGCACAAGCGTAAAACGTACCGTTCGTTCCAGATCATTGGCGTCGATGCAGTAGTCATACTGCACCTCTGCGGAAATGTCTGTCACAGTCAGCAGCGTGCCGTCACACACGGCATTCTGCCAGCTGTCCTCCGCTGCAAACTCCGGCGCAAAGCCATCTGCAAGCGTTGTCAAATCCAGCTGACAAACAGCATTCACTGGCACATTGCGCCGGTTTCCATCTGCCGACAGTGTTTGCAGCTGAGACAGTCCCGTCACATCCAGGGCGATCAGCTGATTCTCACCGCAGGAAAGCTCTTCCAACGACAGCTGCTTGGAAACGTCCAGTGATGTCAGTTGGTTCTGGCTGCAGTCCAGACGGGTCAGCTGCCGTCCGGAAAGATCCAGCGAAGTCAGCTGGTTTCCGTGGCAGTCCAGTTCCTGCAATGCCGACAGTCCCGAAAGCGACAGTTCCGGCAGCTGGTTCTCGGCGCAGTTCAGACTGTTCAACGTTTCACAGCCATTGAGGTTCAGCGCCGTCAGCTGATTCTTGGAACAGTCCAGGGTTTCCAGGCTGCTGCTGCGTGGCAGGAACAATGCTGTCAGTGCCGCATTGGCACAGCGCAGTGTTTTCAGCTGGGACAGTGAAATCACGGACAGACGTTTCAGCGCTGGGTTATCGCCGCAGGACAATGTTTCCAAAGCGGTGAAGTACTCCACGCCGGTCATATCTGCGATGCCCTTTCCAGAGGCGTCCATTGCTGTGACCGCCGCAATCTCCTCAGCGGAAAGCAGTTCATCCTGGTTCTGGTCGTACTGACGGACAAACGCCCGGAACACTTCGTCCGGGAAATGCGCCGCATCAATGGGGATACCTGTCTCCGTCTCCTCAGACGTTTTCAGCAGCAGGGTGAATGTTACCTTCTGGTCCTTGTTCGATGTGGGATAATAGGTGTATGTGATGTTCTGGGACGGGTCAGCGGCGTAGACTGCATCGCCGTCTGTAACAGCATTTGTCCAGCTGTCTGCATCCACACGGGAGATCTGGAAATCGCCGGGCAGATCAGAAAGGTAAAACCGATTCAGCGAATCCAGCTGGACGGTATAGCGATTCCAGGTGGCAGACAGCTTTTTCAGCGTCACCTGGTCGGAAACTTGAAGTGAAGTCAGCTGGTTGCCAATGCAGAGCAGAGTTTCCAGCTTTTCCAATCCGGAAACCGGCAGCACCGTCAGCTGGTTGCTGGAACAGTTCAGAGACACCAGTTCTGCACACTTGGAAACATCCAGCTGCGTCAGCTTATTGCTGGCACAATTCAGCGTATTGATTGCAGAAAAACCTGTGAGATCCAGCGCTGTCAGCTGGTTCATAGAACAGTTCAGAGATACCAGCTTGGTACAGCCGGTAATGTTCAGCACGGTCAGCTGATTCATGGTGCAGTTCAGCGTTTCCAGTTTCGGCGAACCGGTGAGATCCAGTTCCTTGATCCGGCACTGTGCGCAGTTCAGTATCCGCAGCACCGGGAAGTCAGAGACCTGGAATTCCTGGAGCGTGCTGTTGTAGGAACAGTACAGTTCTTCCAGCCCCTTCGCCGCCGGCAGTGTCAGCTTGGACAGATTATTTTGAGAACAGTCCAGACTTTTCAGCTGTGTCAGACCGGTGAGATCCAGTTCCCGCAGGCTGTTCTGGGAGCAGTCCAGGCTTTCCAGTTTGGTGAAATAGCGGATGCCGTCCAGTTTCCAGATGGAACGCTGTGAAATGTCCATCTGAGTCACATCGTCCAGTTCCGCACGAGAAAAATAGCCATCCCCGTCTGCATCCAGCGTCTGTACGTAACTGCGGAAGTCGCTGTCCGGAAAATGGGCTGCGTCAATGGGCAGCAACGTCTCTTCGGTCAGCAATGTAAATGTCACGGCAATGGCCTTTGCCGGATCGGTGTAGTACTGATACGTCACGTCTTTGCCCGGTTCTGTCACTGTGAGCGTTGTCCCGGAAAGTGTGCCGTTGGTCAGACTGTCCGGCACGATCTGTTCCGGGACAAATCCGCCGGGCAGGGTCGACAGGTCAAACTGTCCCAACACATCTGCATCAATGGAGACACGGTTTCCGTCTGCCAGCAGCTGGTCTGCGGTCAGTTTCGTTTCCCCGGTGTCCAGGGACGAAAGCTGGTTGTTCCGGCAGTCCAGGCTTTCCAGGCTGTTCTGTCCGCTCAGTGACAGCGCCGTCAGTTTGTTCTCCCGACAGCTGAGTTTTTCCAGCACAGATGCTTTCGGCAGCACCAGTTCCGTCAAACCGCAGCCGTTACAGCTGAGTTCCCGCAGAGCAGACAACCCGGAGACATCCAGCGTTTCCAGCGGCAGCCCGTCACAGTTCAGCGTCTCCAGCCAGTCCAGCTTTTCCAGTCCGTTCAAGTCTGCAACGCCGCTGTCCGCCGGGATCGTCAGCGCTGTAATTTGTTCCAGTTCTTCCAGAGAGAACCAGCCGTTTCCGTCGGTATCCATGCCGCTCAGCAGACTGCGCAGCGCCGCATCCGGGAAGTTCTCTTCGCTCAGTTCCAGATAGCGGTCTGTCTCCGGCTGCAAGGTCAAAGTAAAGGTCGCTACCGGGACAGCCTGCGCAGCATCCAGCTGATAGCCGTACTGCACCTGGGATTTTCCGGCTGCAATATGCAGGGTGTCCGGAGCGGTATCCTTGACTTCGGCGTTTTCCCAGCCGGTAACACGGCTGGTGTCCAGCTCCGGCAGCTGGGTCAGATCATAGGTATATGCCCCGGCACGCTCCGGCTGCGGCACAATGGTGCGGCTGTTTCCGGAAGCGTCCAGCGAGGTCAGAGAAAGCCCGGTGATGTCCAGGGCTGTAAGCTGGTTCTCTGCGCAGTTCAGCGCCGTCAGTGCCGGATTCCCGGTCACACTCAGCGTGGTCAGCTGGTTGCCGGAGCAGTCCAGCGATGCAAGCGAGGTGTTTTTAGAAAGATCCAGCTGTGTGATCTGGTTCTTGGCACAGTTCAGTCCGGTCAGCGCAGTGTTGCTGCTCACGGAAAGTGCCGTCAGCTGGTTACCTGAACAGTTCAGTGTCTCCAAGGCAGGATTTCCGGTGAGCCGCAGGGATTTCAGCAGGTTTCCGGAACAATCCAGGATGACCAGAGACTTTTCCCAGATCAGCGAAAGGGTGTCCAGCCGGTTATCAGCACAGTTCAGTTCTTTCAGTCCCTGGCAATACCGGGTGTCCAGTTCTGTCAGCTGGTTGCCGGAACAGTTTACTTTTTCCAGAAGAGAAAGGTCGATCATGGCAAGCGCTGTCAGTTCGTTTTGGGAGCAGTCCAGTTCGACAAGCGATGTATCTCCGCTGAGTGACAGGGTGGTCAGCTGGTTATTTGCACAGTTCAGCGTTTCCAGTACGCTGTTTCCCGTTACCGACAGCGTCGTCAGCTGGTTGCCGGAGCAGTCCAGATCGGTCAGATTCTGATAGTTAAAACAGCTGAGGTCAGTCAGCTGATTATCGGCGCAGTTCAGTTCCACGAGATTGCCGTTTGCAGCAACGTCCAATGCTGTCAGCGCATTCCCGGAACAATCCAGCCGGATGAGCGTGGTGTTTCCGGAAAGATCCAGTGTTTCCAGCTGGTTGCCGGAACAGTTCAGTTCGCCCAGAACAATACAGTTGTCCAGCGAAAGAGAGGACAAGGCGCAGTCGCTGCAGTCCAAAACGGTAAGCATAGAGCCGGGCATGGAGATTCCGCCAAGCTGCATGGGTTCCGGCAGCGTCAGAGATTCCAGCGTGCCGTTGCCGGAGCAGTCCAGTTTTGCCAGCATCGCAGCATCGGACAAGTCCAGTGTTGTCAGCTGGTTATCGGAGCAGTCCAGGGCAGTCAGCTTGGTGAAATTCCCGATGCCTGTCAGATCGGCAATTTCCATGCCGGACAGCGGCAGGTCTGTCACGTCTCCGCACTCTGTCTCGGACAAGGTGCCGTCTCCGTCTGTGTCTGCATTCTCCTGGATATAGGTTCGAAACGCCTCGTCCGGAAAATTCTCCTCGGTCAGAGCAATCTCCCCGGATGCGGCGACCGTCCCATCGGCTGCAAACACAGTCAGCGGCATACAGCCGACCGCCATCAACCCTGCCAGCAGAACACTGAGACAGCGGCGCAGTCCTTTATTTCGGCTTCCCATAGCAAAAATCTTCCTCTCTATTTGTGCAAGCCTGTTCCGGGCGGAACAAGCTCTGGTTTTTTCTGCCTGACACAGAACGTTTTGTGCAGTTTCTGTCCAGTTTTATACATTTATAGTATAACACAAGCGCCACAAAAAGTCAAACAATTTTTTCCAATTTTGGACTTGACGCAGCAGAATGCGTGCTGCGCCGTTTCCGAGCAAAAGCCATGCGCCACAACATGAATCAAAACTGTTTTTTCTTGGAAGGAATCGTGAATTCTACTGAAAAACCGTCATTTCACACAAAACGGCACTGTCATTTTTTACAAAAACGCTATTGACAAGTTGGAGAAAATCGATTATAATGTAAGAAATATGATGTGTATTCTTGCACTGAAAGGGGCTTGTATTCTTATGAGATCAAACTGGAAAAAGACCATTGCAGGCATCACTGCAATCGCTACACTGATTCCCTGCTGTCTGGGTACTGTTGCATACGCAGCACCGCAGTCCGCCGGAAGTGCTGTAGCTGTAGCAGAAGTTCCCACTCTGGAGGAACCTTTGCCGGCAAGTGACGTTGCGGCACAGATCGCAGCAGACGTGGAATCCGAACTGACCGGCAGTATCGCCGCAGAAAGCACGCCGGAGCAGATCCCGATGCCCAACTATGCAGAAGATGATGAAGTGGTACTGCCGGACGGCAAACCGACACAGGACGGCAAGCTGTACTATAAGATCGTTTCGAAAAAGGCACAGATCACCGGATGCGCTCCGGGAACCACCGATCTGGTCATTCCGGAGACCATTTATGACGAAGAGGACGAGGAAGAGTATCCGGTAACTTTCATTGCCGCATCTGCTTTCTACGGCAACAAGGAGATCCAGACGATTTCCTTCCCGGAGACCATGGTCGGCATCGGTGCAAACGCATTCCTGGGCTGCACTTCGCTGACTTCCGTAGAATTCCCGGACAGCGTGGCATCTATCAATGCCAGCGCATTCTGCTCCTGCAGCAATCTGAAATCCGTTAAGCTCCCGGCAAGCCTGTACTTTGTGGGCAATGACGTATTTGCATACTGCGCGTCCCTGGAATCCGTTACTATCCCCGGCAATCTGACTTCCATTGGTTCTACCATGTTCGCAAACTGCGCAGCGCTGAAATCGGTCACCATGGAAGAGGGCGTACAGAGCATCGGCGCAAACGCATTCTATGGATGCAGCGCTCTGGAAACCGTTAACTTCCCGGAGGATTCCCTCACCCGAATCAACGCCAATGCGTTTACTTACTCCGGTCTGACCAGTCTGGAACTGCCGAACAGCGTGACCAACGTTGCAACGGCCGCATTCAGCCACTGCCAGAATCTGAAAACTGCAAAGCTTTCTTCCAGCATGACTTCCATCCGGAAGGACACTTTCGCATACAGCGGTCTGGAAAGCATTGTGATCCCGGACAGCATCACTTCCATTAAGTCCGGCGTATTTGCATATTGCAGCAATTTGAAGTCTGTGACTCTGCCGGAAACGCTGACAGAGATGGACGAGATCGTATTCTACAGCTGTAACGCACTGGAAAGCATCACACTGCCGGACAGCCTGACCTCTATCAGTGAGAACCTGTTCTACCGCTGCACCGGTCTGGCAAATGTTCAGTTTGGCGCAAACACCAAAAACATCGGCAACTCCGCATTTTACGGCTGCACCGGTTTACAGGAGATCATCATTCCGGATACCGTAACGACCATCGGAGAAAGCGCTTTCTCGGAATGCACCAACGCAACCAAGGTTGTGATCCCGGATTCTGTAACACAGCTGGGCAAGTGGGCATTCTACGATGACAGCAGTCTGACAGACGTTACCATCGGCAGCGGTCTGACCAAACTGGACAACTATCAGTTCTATCGCTGCAGTTCGCTGGAAGACATCACCATTCCGGACAATGTCACCAGCCTGGGCAACTACACCTTTGCCGGCTGTAAGAACCTTTCCCATGTAGACCTGCCGGAAACACTGGAGACCATCGGTAATGCCGCATTTGCAGACTGCGATTCTCTGGCAGAAGTTACGATTCCGAAGAGCGTTACTTCCATCGGCAGCAACGCATTCGGCTATAAGATCGAAAAGGATTCCCTGGTAAAGGGCAATGATATCACCATCAAGGGCAACAACAATACAGCAGCAAAGGATTATGCAGATTCCAACGATCTGACATTCGATGCGCTGGATCCGGTTACTACAACAGAGACTTCTGTGGCAACCGGAACGACTACGACAGAGACCAGCACGGAAACCGGCACAGAAACCAGCGCATCTGCTCCGACACAGATCCTGTACGGCGATGCAAACCTGGATGGTCGTGTAGACATCACAGATTCAGTTGTTCTGAACAAGGCAGCAGCCGGTGCTGTACAGCTGAGCGACAGTGCAAGAGCAAATGCAGACTGCAACGCCGATGGTGTTCTTGGTTCTGAGGACGCAACAATTTTGATGCAGTTCCTGGTTAAGCTGATCGACCAGCTCCCGTATACGGAATAAACGACAATTCCATTTTTCATTTATATTCTTTCATAATGTAGAAAAGCGGTACAGTTCAAACTGTACCGCTTTTCTCATTTGCTTTTCCATTTACGGCTCAACTGGGATCGTATCGATCATATACACCAGGAACTGTTCCAGGATCAGGCTGTCTCTCATGTCGATTTTCCCGTCAGCACAGCAATCCATCGCCGCAATCTGTGATGCGTCCGCATGGAGAATTCCCAGCAGATACTGATTCAGCATCACCAGGTCATCAATGGTGCAATTGCCATCGCCGTTCACGTCCCCGATCAGACGATTTTCGAACGATTCGGGCGTTGTCGATGTTACAGCAGATGTTTTGGAAGATGCAGTGGTTGTTGTGGTGGTAGTCTGGGTCAGCGAAGTCGTTGTCAGTGCCGTTGTCATCACAGAGGATGTGGATGCAGTTCCCAGTTCCACAAATTCTCTGTTGAACTTCGCCGCATATGTCTGCGCCGTTGAGCCGGCATAGCCGGAGATCACTGTCTCCGTGGGAACGGATGTGGACGAGACAAAGGTACATCTTTTTGCATAAATTTCCAACAGCTGAAGCGCCTCGCAGTTTTCAAATGCTGCTGCACCGATACGGGAAACGGTGACCGGCAGCGTGATCTGTGTCAAGGCGGTACAGTCCCGGAATGCGTGATACGCCACACGAGTCAGAGAAACCGGCATGGTCTCTCCACGGAGAATCACGCTTTGCAGAGAACTGCACCCCTCAAATGCACCCACGCCGTCTGCGCCATAGGAAATTTCCAGCAGCGTCTCCGGCAGATTTACGGTTTGCAGGGTTGTATTCCCGGCAAATGCCCCTTGAATCACCTGTACCGGCAGCCCGTTCACCTTTTCCGGAACAGTAACGCTTTCAGAATCTCCGGTGTATGCGGTCAGCGCTGCATACTTGTCGAACAGCCGGTAAGTATAATCACCGTCGAGATAGACCGTTCCGGGCTGCAAGTCATAATCTGCGTCCGGAACATCCGGCAGGTCGTAGAGGAATTCCCAGCTGCTTTTATCGTAGACATACGGAGAATGGTTCTGGGATAAGCTGGTCTCTCCGGCAGCAAAATACTTGCTGGTCTGCGCCGTATCGTCCCAGGTGGCATCGAAATAGTAGTAATAGCCGTCATCCATCTGTGCCATATTCCAGGCGTGACCGCCGCCGTTCCCCAACCCCACAATATAGAAGTTGGAGACCCCGGCTGCGTTCATCAGCAGCTGGAACGACTTGGCGTATCCCTCGCAGACTGCCGTGTGATACTGTGCATCAAACACGCCGGTTATGCTGTGGGAAGTCATGGAGTTATCCGGATCGCCGTTGGCATCATAGGCATATGTAATGGTGTCCACCAGCCAATCGTGGGCGATTCTCGCCTTTTCCAGGGCTGTTTCTCCGGCTTTGACTTTCGTTTCCACTGTCACGATCTGGTTTTCCAAAACCTTTCGCTCCGCCTGCCGCTCTGTGCCGTCGGTGCAGTTCTCTGCACAGGAAAGATAAACCATATCAATATAACTTTTCCCTGTCCAGAAATCATAATCCGTGCTGTACAGGAACGAACTGCCCAGAAAGAAATAAACAGGGTTGTCGTTCCGGAACATGGAGATCACTCTGACCACGTCTTCTTTATTCAGAGACTGGCTGCCGGTGTCCACTGCCACACAGCAATCCATGGTGCCTGTGGAATAGGAAACACTTTCCGCATCTGCGCTTCCCACGTAGAAGGTATGCGCCGCCTGTTTCATCGCATTGTACAGCTGTTTCTGTTCATCGCTCAGCGTATCGTACCCGGCGTGCGACGCATAGCGGTCCTCTGCATAAGCTGTCGCCGTGCTGTTGTCTGCCCCGTAAACGGGAATCCTTTCCGTCTGCGCCGCAGCTGCGTCGGCATCCAGCGGGATCCCCTGCATTTCCAACAGGTCTCCCGTTACATTTTCCCCGGACGCTGCCGCTCGGACAGAGGGCGATGCTGTTCCCGACAGGGCTGCGACAGCAAAAACTGCGGCACACAGCAATCCGGTGCATCTTTGTATTCTGTTTGTCTGCATCTTGGAATCTACACCTCCGTTTCAAGATTTTCCATCTTTTTTATTATACCATATTCACGAATTCCCTGTCAATCTTTTTGTGGATTTCTGTGAAATTTACCAATGCCTTTCAGCTTTTCTTTTCCACAAGTAATACCACATCGGTGGAAAAAGCGGCAGAGAAAACTGTTCCTCTGCCGCTTTTCGATTACTATTTCAACGATTTCCGGAACTCATCCTGCCATGAGCCTGCTCCGCAGCAAGCATAGGTCGAAACCATTCAGCGTTCCGTCAGTATACAGATCTCCTGCCTGCCAATCGGCAAGTCTGGTCTCGGGAACGCCCAGCAGCCACTTTTGCAGCAGCACCAGATCTGCCAGGTTTACCTTTCCGTCTGCGTTGATGTCACCGGAAATCGCAGGCGGTTCTGTGGCCGTTGCCGTTGTGGATACTGTTGTTGTATCCGTTGTTGCTGCAGTGGTCGATGTTGTCGTTGCCGCAGTCGTTGTTGTGGTCGTAGTGGTAGTTGTGGTTGTGGTTACTGTAGCGGTCTCTGTCTTTGCCTGCCATTTCTGACAGCTGCTGCCAGTCGGTTCCCACTGCTGTACATTAGCGCCGTTTGCCGTGGATGCGTCAGCCACTTCCACATAGCAGGCATCACCGGAGGCGTGGGTCAGAATGCAGTAGCTGCCGTCCAGGTTCTTGGTAAAGCGGAACAGCTGGGAGCTGTCCTTATTAGACCACGCCGCAATCGACAGGTTTCCGCCGTTTTTGCTGCCCTCTGCCTTCAGCGCATAGCCGCTGTCCTGCCGGGAGCGAATCCAGTAATAGTTTTCGGAGCCGAAAGCACGGAGTGTCCATTTCTGGCAGTCCAGCCCGTTGGATGCCCACTGCTGCACATTTGTGTTGTCTGCCATTTTTCCGCCGGCAATATCCATCACCAGACCGGAACCGGCATTTTCAAAAGTATAGATCACATCTGTGTCCATCGCACAGCCGGGATCTGCTGCCGGCTCTAAAATCCAGTTCTGACAGTCTGCGCCGTTGGTTTCCCACTGCTGTACATTAGCGCCGGAGGTCTTGGAGGCATCTTCCACCACTACCACAGAATTTCCGCCGGAAACAGCAGTTCGGATCTGGTAGCTGCCGTCTCCGTTTTTCGTCAGCATAAACTGCTGATTGCTGCCGCCGTTATACGTGTATATGTCGATATTCGTCCCGTTTGCCGTCTTTTTCCCGGCAACATCCAGCACATATGTGCCGCCGTCTCCTACTGCCGAAACCAGGTAGTAATACCCGTCTCCGGCACTGCACAGTTTCCAGATGTCATGAACCGATGTTCCGTCTGAACCCCACTGCTGCACGTTAGCGCTGTTCTTTGCCGCTGCACCTGCCACCTGCAAGTACAAGCCGGAGTTGACATTCCGGATGCGATAAGTGGAACCCTCTGCGAATGTTTCCGCCAGGGGTGCGCTGGGAGATTCGGTGTAGCCTGCACTCGGCACACCGGCAGCCGCATACCGGAGGAAAATCATATGGTTCCGGTCATTCTGGCAGCCGCTGTAGATTTCGCAATAGGTTTTTGCCGCATCTGCGGTACGGGAAATAGTGCTGTAATTGGAAGTCGGCCGCCATGTGCAGTTCTGCGCATAGCCCTCAATGGTCGTCCGTTTGCAGTTCACTGACTTCGAACCAGTTTCTGCATATGAGCCGGGATAAGTCACCGTGTTCCAGTCGCAGATGACATTTCCTCCGTCCTCATAGTAGCAGTTTTCCGCAAAGATTTTCGATGCCGTGTGTACGGTATATGCCATGCTGAACGTTTTCACATAGTTGTTCAGCGAGTGGAAATAGCCGTAGCGCATCAGCCCCGGTCCACGGGTCAGCGTCTTTTCAAAGCGGTTGCTGATAATGGACATCCGGGGATAGTTGTTATAGGTTTTATAGGAGTTCTCATCATCTGCCGGATACCCCAGGATCACGCCGTATTCGTGAAGTCCAAAAGAGCAGTCCGAAACGGTGGTGTAGTCCGCATCATAACAGCACGCCAGGAATTTATCCCAGTCGGGCAAGCCGGTAGAGGCTGTGTTATAGTCGCTGTGTCCCACAAAGGTACAGTGGTCTACCCAGAGATTCTGACCCGAACCGAGGTATACCACAATGGAGTCATTGCCGTTGGACTCGGCATCGTGCTGTAACTCAAAGTTTTTCAGAATCAGATTGTTTCCCGTTCCGCTGTTGGAAGAGGTGCAGAACTGCACATTATACATGGTATGCGCCGCATAGCTGCCGATAATGGTCTTATTGCTGTGAACATAGATTCGTCCGTCCGGACAGTAGTTGCGTCCGGAGGAGTCCTTTTGCAGTGTGGTAACACTGAGGTTTGCCGTAACCACAATCGTATAAGGCGTATCAGAAGTGGCGTATTTCTTGAGGTCAGCAAAAGTGGAAACCTCCACGATCTCGCCGAACAGACCGCCGATATCCCCTGCCTTGATGTTGCCGGTATTGTCGTCAAAACAGTATCCGGCAAAGCCCTGCAAGCCATCGGCATTGAGCAGCCAGAGCTGGTTGTCTGCCCCGGTATATTTGGCAAGTGTCATGCCGGAAGTTCCCTGTGTCAAAGCAAGGGAAGTGTCGGAATAGTTCACGATCTTATAGTACAGATCGTTGCCCAGATGATCCTGTGCCACAGGGACAACGTACCAATGCTGGGACTGGGCGGATTCACTGCCGTACACGATCACATCGGTTCCGGCAGATACGTTGTAATTGCGTGGGGTCAAAAGCCGGCCGGACTGTGCATTCACCAGCTTGAAAAAGGTGCCGTTTGCGTCCTTTCCCACACGGTCAAACCGCCACGATGCAGACAGGTCACTGCCAAGCGTTTGCAGGGAAAGTGCTGCACCGTCAGACGTTCCGTTTTCCGTCAGAACCTTGGCATTGTCCTTGGCGGCAAGGTGCATCAGCTGCGCCGGATAATCCGTAGATACCGCCGCTGCCGACAAAACTGCCCCGTCCCACCGAAACAACGGCAGTATCCAGGCTGTCAGCAGAACCAGCGACAGGAGCAGCGCCTGCCGCACACGAACCCAATGTTTCATTTTTTCATACCTCCTTAAAATTCGGCATAGACTTCAAAAGAATATTCCAGCAACACGGATAAAACTATCAACCGCATTATACTACATTTTATTGAAATTGTCAAGATTTAGAGATGAAAAAACCACTTTCGAAAACGAAGTGGCTTTTCCTGTTATCTCTTAAAAATTGTTCCAATATCTGCATCCATGCAAATTGCCTGCGGTCTGATCTGCTCCGGACAAAACGCCTCACCGAAATTCAAGCAGGCGTACACTGCTTTCGGGTTCTTCGCCGTCATCTGCCAGAATGGATACTTGATAATCGCCGGTGTGTTGTACCCTACGCCGAGTTCCAGAAACAAAATATGCAGATTTTCGTGTCTGCGGAGAAATTCCTCATACCGCTCTGCCGCACGATACCATCCCTCGTCCTGCACAAAGGTTTCATCTGCACGAAGATTCATGGTCATGGGTCTGCCGCATTTGGGACAGCGTGGAACTAATTCTGTTGGAATAAGCATATTTTCCTGCTCAGCGTACATTTTGCGGATAATATCCTCATTGTCATAGGTCTTCTGACAGCAAGGCTCTGAACATTGAAACAGTCCGTAATCACCCTGCGTGTAGAAAAGCCTGTGCTTGTCAAATTCGGCTTTCTGAAACTGGTGGTCTACATTGGTGGTCAGCACAAAGTAATCTTTGTCTTTCACAAGTTCAAAAAGTCCCTTGTAAACACCGTTGTCAACGTCCATGTAACGGTTGATATAAACGTATCTCGACCAGTACGCCCAATGCTCTTCCAGCGTTTCAAAGGGATAAAAACCGCCGGAATACATATCCCGAAAGTTGTATTTTTCAATGAAGTCCGAGAAATAGTTTTCAAAGCGTTCGCCGCTGTATGTAAAACCTGCCGCAGTGGAAAGCCCTGCACCTGCACCAATGACAATGGCATCGGCGGTTTCTATCTCATTTTTCAGACGGTCGGTCTCAGCCGAGCAGTCTCTGGTAGATGCGGAAGTCTTTTTCGGAAAAAACATTGCATATCACCTCAATTTCATGGGTTTTCAGAAATGTCCGGATGGTATCCACTGCAATTTCAGCGGCTTTCTCCTGGGGAAAACCGAACACACCTGTGGAAATACAGCAGAAAGCGATGCTCTTCACGCCGCTCTGCACCGCAAGTTCCAGACAGCTCTGATAGCAGCTTTTCAGCAGTTCGCAGTGCTTTTCGGTCAGCCTGCCCTGCACGATTGGTCCGACGGTGTGTATCACATAGTCGCATGGCAGATTGTAGGCAGGCGTGATTTTCGCTGTACCTGTCGGTTCTTCATGCCCCTGTGCTTTCATGATCTCCGCACATTTCAGCCGCAGGCGAACCCCTGCAAAGGTATGGATACAGTTATCAATACAATTATGACAAGGATGATAGCATCCCGTCATTCCCGAATTCGCAGCATTGACAATTGCACCGCATTGCAGTGTGGTGATATCGCCTTTCCAGAGATAGATATGCTCCTCAACGGGCTGCAAATCGGCAACACTTGTGATGCCTTTCTGTGCCGTCAATCCTCGCAGAAATTCGTCCTCGGCTTTGAGATACTCTGCACTGGCTTTCCCTGCCAGACGAATGTTGACAAGACTGCGGTAAAGATGGAACTGCTCCGATTCATTTGTTGGAAAGACCAAATCATTCCATTCCGAATGTTCTGAAAGCAAATACGCAGTCAAGTATTTTAATTTCTCATTTTCCATGATCTTTTCCCTCTTTACAATCGTTCTATCGCTCCCACAGGACATTTTTCAAGGCAATTGCCGCAGTGCAGGCAGTTGTTGTCGGAGACCATCAGCTGCGGCTCATAGCTGAGCCCCTCCGGGTTGTGGCACCACATGCACCGCAGCGGGCAGCCCTTGAGAAAGACAGTCGTGCGGATACCGGGGCCGTCATAGATCGCCATCTGCTTGATGTCAAATACAGTTCCGGTGGCCATCCTGCGCCTCAGCCCTTGACGTGGCGGACTTCAAATTCCCGCAGATCCTTGTAGAGCTGGTACTGCTTCTGATAGTAGGCGTGGCGCTCGGCGTCGGGGCGGGAGGCTTCGCCGTAGCGGACGAAGCTGGCGGCCAGGGCCGTGCGGTCTTTTTCGCCGGTCGCGGCGGCCAGACCCAGGATGGCGCTGCCGAGCGCGCCGGCTTCCTCGGCCAGCGTGGGCAGCAGCTCCGCGTTCAGGATATCGGCCTTGATCTGGCGCCAGACGGGCGATTTCGCGCCGCCGCCGGCCGCAAAGAGCTTGGTCGGGGGGATGTCGTACTTGGCGAGCTTTTCCAGATTGTACTGCATCTCAAAGGTCAGGCCCTCGAGAATGGCGCGGTAGATATCCGCGGGCGTGGTGTGCATGCTCAGGCCGTAGATCGTGCCGCGCGCGCCGGTCAGCACGTCCGGCGTGCCGCCCATGCCCTGCAGGAAAGGCAGGACGATCAGACCCGTCGGCTCGGCCGGGCAGGTCTCGTTCAGGATATCGTAGACCGAGCAGCCGCGCTGCTTTGCCGCTTCCTTGAGGTAGAAGGCCAGTGAATCGCGGTACCAGCGCACGACGGCGCCGCCGGAAATGTTGTAGGCGTAGGTGACGTAGCCCTTGCCGTCGAGATACGGGACGCAGGCGTAGTTCTCGCGCTCAAAGTCCAGCGTCTCGGGGATGGAGGCGAACAGCGGGCAGATGCACTCGACCGTGCCGGTGATATCGACCGCGTCGCCGGGCGCGGCGACGCCGCAGCCGAGCGCGTTGACGATCTGGTCATGCGAGCCGATGACGACCTTGACGCTCTGCGGCAGCCCC
>OGPW01001028.1_pt1 | contig 20526 bp, 19 predicted proteins | sample 1553061 | NCBI WGS metagenome assembly OGPW01 (sample SAMEA2580292, study PRJEB22360) | human gut metagenome | biome: human gut; feature: human-associated habitat; material: faeces | place: Denmark | collected 2008/2010
GCCTCATGCGCGAAGAATTCATCTGGACCACATTCATCCATGAACATCCGCTGTATCTCATCGAAACCGGACGTGCAGACAAGGTTATTGACATGCTCGCTGAAGGGGTGGCTAAGGTTTGCCGTGCTATGAGCCCAAGACCGGTTGTACTCCGTTTCTCTGACTTCAAGTCCGGTGAATACAGAAACCTTAAGGGCGGTGACAAGTATGAACCAGTAGAACCGGCTGACCTGCTCGGCTGGAGAGGCGCTTCCCGTTACTATGATCCGAAGTACACCGAAGCATTCCGTCTGGAATTGAAGGCTGTACGCAAGGTTCGCGAAGAATTCGGCCTGAAGAACCTGAACTGCATGATTCCATTCTGCCGTACGGTAAAGGAAGCTGAACTGGTAACCGGCATTATGAGAGAAGAAGGCCTGGTTCGTGGTCCGGACTTCAAGCTGTTCCTCATGGCAGAAATTCCGGCCAACATCATTCTGGCTGATCAGTTCAATCAGTTCGTAGATGGTTATTCCATTGGCTCCAACGATTTGACCATGCTGCTTCTGGGATGCGACAGAAACAATGACACGGTATCTACCCTCTTTGATGAACGCAACCTGGCAGTGAAGAGAGCTATCCGTCACCTCATTGCTACTGCACACAAGGATGGAAAGACTGTTTCCATCTGCGGACAGGCTCCATCCGTATATCCGGAATTCACTGAATTCCTCATTAAGAGCGGTATCGACTATGTATCCGTAAATCCGGATATGGTTAAGGCGACCAAGAGAAACGCAGCCCGCATTGAACAGCGCCTCATGCTGGATGCAGCAACCGGCCGCGGAATCAAGGAAGTAGAAGACTACACCTGGTAAACAGGATAAGCGGGAAGGCACACTTCCTTATGACGAAGCGGAACTACACATGTAGTTCCGGCTTTGTCGTCATTTGAGTAAATTGATATGAGCTCCTGCCATGGGGCTTAAGAAAGTGAGATGAGACAATGCGACTTACAGAAAGACAGAAGGAAATTACGGATATTGTCCGCGAAAATGGCCCCATTACAGGAGAACAGATCGCAGAACGTCTCCATGTAACCAGAAGCGCACTGCGTGGAGATTTGGCGGTTTTACTGTCAGGAGAAATCATTGCCGCACGTCGTCGTCTGGGGTATTATTACCTTGGCGGCGGAGAGGATCCGGCAGCTATGGAAATACGGAAATGTACTGCAGCAGAGTGCATGTCCAAACCGGCTCTTGTACCGGTAACCGCCAGTGCATATGACGCAGCCGTACTCCTGTTCACAAGGGACATCGGTACCGTCTTCATTGGTACACAGGATGATGTACAGGGCGTTGTGTCCCGTAAGGATCTGCTGAAGGCGGCAATGGGCAGAGAAAACCTGCAGAGCATGCCGATTTCCATGGTTATGACATCCAAGTCCAAGATGATTTTTGCTACACCGGAGGAAAGCATGGTGGATGTGGCTCAGAAGCTCATCGACTTTGAAATTGACTGTCTCCCGGTCATCACGATAGAAGAAGACAATGGGGTAAAGAAATATGCGCTCTGCGGACGTTTGTCCAAGACAAACATTACCCGTTTGTTCCTTAAGCTTGGGAAGGGCAAGGGCAGATAATTATGAGCGAGACCAAAACGCTGTATGTAGTTTCTGACTCCATCGGAGAAACTGCCGAAAAAGTGGCAAAGGCGACAATCAGCCAGTTTGATCAGGATGCCATGGATATTGTGCGTATTCCTTTTGTCAGACATACGGAACAGATTCGCAATATCATTGAAGAAGCAGCTTCCAATGGTGGTGTCATATGTCATACCCTGGTGTCCCAGGAACTTCGGGAGAGCTTTGAACAGATTGCCAGAGAAGAACATGTGCAGTATGTGGATATTCTGGGGCCTATGCTGAACATGGTGTCCAATGTGACTGACAGCCGTCCACGTATGAAACCAGGCATTATCCACCGTCTGGATCAGGAATATTTCAAGCGTGTGGCAGCCATTGAATTCGCTGTAAAATATGATGATGGAAAGAACCCATCCGGTTTCAAAAAGGCCGATGTGGTGCTGGTAGGGGTTTCCCGTACATCCAAGACCCCACTTTCCATGTATCTGGCTAATAAGTCCTATAAGGCGGCCAACCTTCCGCTGGTTCCGGAAGTACCGATTCCACCGGAAATATTTGAAGTACCGCCGTATAAGGTTATCGGGCTTATCATTGATCCGTTTAAGCTTAATACCATACGTACGGAACGCATCAAGGCACTGGGATTTTCCGGTTCGGCCAATTACACCGATCTGTCCCGGATTCAGGAAGAACTGATGTATGCCAAAGAGGTCATGCGGAGACTGCACTGCATGGTTATCGATGTATCCAACAAAGCGATTGAAGAAACCGCATCCCGGATTATCGAAATCATAGAAAAGAACAGACAGCTGTATGGCAATAAATACTGAGAAGAAGGAGGCCTGTGCCTCCTTTTTCTGATGGGGCTGAAATTGACAAAGGTCAAGATTTTCGATATGCTATATTGATAGATATCAATGTTGTAGAACTAAAGCAAAGAGGTTAGCAGAATGGCTCAGGAATTATATTACAAAGATTATGCCGTGGTTTTTAAAGCGCTGTCTGATGAAACCAGGCTCTGCATCGTGGATATGCTTTCCTGCAGGGAGATGTCCGCCGGGGATATTCTGAGTAACTTTACCCTGTCTCAGTCCACGTTGAGCTATCATATGAAGATTCTGATTGAGGCAAAGGTTGTCAATGCACGCCGTGACGGACTCTGGACCAAATATTCCATAAATGAATCCACATTCGAAAATCTTCTCGCCTTTATCCCGAAACTGTACAGACTGAAGGATAAATGCATATGTCGTTATGTGAAATACAGTAAGGATAAACCGGCTAACGGCAAAGATGGGAAGGATATTTTTGGAAACTGAGACAACCGCGCCTTTATGGCGCGGTTATTTCTTTTATGATCAAAACGGCTTTTTCGGGAAAAGAGCCGTTTATAGTCTGAATAAGGGAGGTACTTCATGTCTATTCGTGAACGATGGGAAAACCTGGAAAAGCAGATTCTCCGCCCGGAAGCAGCCTTGGCCGTGAATGCAGTCCGTGACAGGGAAGAAGAACCATGTCCGGTGCGCACAGCGTTTCAGCGGGACCGGGACAGGATTCTGCATAGTAATTCTTTCCGGCGCATGAAGCATAAGACACAGGTCTATATTGCACCGGAAGGAGATCATTACCGAACCCGCATGACTCATACTCTGGAAGTGGCGCAAATTGGTAGAACTGTGGCCAGAGCCATTCAGATTAATGAAGATCTCACAGAGGCTATCGCCCTGGGTCATGATCTGGGACATACGCCGTTTGGTCATGTAGGGGAATCTGCATTAAATGATGCATGCGGTCATTTCCGGCATAATGAACAGGGCGTGAGGATTGTGGAACATCTGGAAAAGAATGGGAAAGGACTGAACCTGACCCGGGAGGTAAGAGATGGTATTCTGCACCATACCGGCACAGAACCGGCCCGAACTATGGAAGGCCGGCTGGTAAAATATGCAGACCGCATAGCTTACCTGTGCCACGATTTTGATGATGCGGAAAGCTGTGGACTCCTCACTGCTGATGATCTGCCGAAAGAGGTGCAGGAGAGATTCGGGCGTACCCATTCGGAAATGATTACGTCCATGGTTATGGATCTTATTGCCCATTCCCGGACGGGAACTACGCTGTGCATGTCTGAAGAAGGGGACAGGACGCTTCTGCTTCTCCGGCAGTTTATGTTTGACAATGTATATATTGCTCCGGTAATGATTCCTGACAGGGAAAGGGGATATCATGTAGTGACCTGTCTGTACCATTATTTCATGAAGCATGAGGAGAAACTGCCAGAAAAGTTTATCCGCTGTGCGGACAGTCTCAGCCAGGCGGTGGCTGATTATATTTCCGGGCTGACTGACAATCGGGCCATTTCCCTGTATAAGGACATTTATGTACCGAGAAACTGGAACTACTGAATGAGGTGATGAAGGATGGCAGGACACAGGCGGTGGATTATGCACGTGGATATGGATGCATTCTATGCGTCGGTGGAACAGAGGGATCATCCGGAATGGAGAGGTAAGCCTGTCATTGTGGGAGGTAAGGGGAAACGGAGTGTGGCGGCTACGGCTTCCTATGAGGCACGGGCTTATGGTGTGCATTCCGCCATGTCTATCAGTGAAGCGCATCGCCGATGCCCTGATGGGATTTTTGTGGAACCGCGCTTTGATGTATATCATGCCATATCGGATGAGATTCATGCCATTATGCTTCACTACGCCGATGCTATTGAGCCTATTGCCCTGGATGAAGCGTTTATGGACATATCAGGTATGGGAAGTCAATACAGAACACTGGGAGCCATTGGAAGGGCGATTAAGGCGGAAATCAGGGAGAAAACCGGTTTGGTAGCATCGGTAGGCATTGCACCAAACAAATTTCTGGCTAAGATGGCCAGCGATATGGGAAAGCCTGACGGGCTGTTCATCATTCCCTATGGCAGGGAGCGGGCGGTTCTGGCTCCGCTTCCGGTGCGGAAACTATGGGGTATAGGGCCGGTAACTGCCCGTCGGCTGCAGCAGATGGGGGTTGAGACCATAGGGGATATGCAGAATGCGCCGGTATCTCAGCTGCGAAAAGTGCTGGGGAATCAGGCGGTACTGTTTCATCAGCTGGCGCTGGGAATAGATTCCCGTCCTGTGGAAGCGGAGCGGGAGGTCAAGTCCATTGGTGATGAATCGACAATGGAGGAAGATATCTTTGACAGGGAGGATATAGAACGCCAGATTGCGCTGCACAGTGATGTGGTAGCCAGAAGGCTCCGGAAAAAGGGATTGTCCGGGCAGGCGGTGACGCTTAAAATACGTTTTGCTTCCTTCCGCACGCTTACCCGGTCTATGACACTGAGCGAACCCACCCGGCTGGCAGAGGATATTGAAAAGGCGGCCAGGATTCTCCTTCAGCGGATTCCGCTCAGTGAAGGCGTCCGGCTTGTCGGGGTGACCGCATCCCGTCTTGTGGAAGGGGAAGGTATGATGAATCTTTTCAGTGAAAGCTGTGACAGGAAGGGAAAGGCGGCGGCCGTGGTGGATGCGCTGCAGGAACAGTTTGGAGAAAGAGCCATCCGGCGGGGTCTGTGGGTGGAACAGGAACTGAAGGAAAAAGAAAAGAAATTAGAAAAAACAGTAAGCCCCCCTATTATGAAATAGCTCCGGTTGGTGTAAGATAATAAGTGAAACAATATACAGGCAGATTGGAAATGGCAGTCAGGGGGTCAGGCTTATGAAAAAATGGATAACCATTATATTAGCGGTATGTTTATCGGCAGTGCTTACGGCATGCAGTCTGGGAAATACGGAGACGCAGACGGCCAGTGAAGAAACAGCGAAAAATCCGAATGTGCTTATCGTGTATTATTCGGATTCCGATATTATGGGGCATGTGGCAGAAGCCATTGCCAGCAAGACCGGAGGCCGCATAGTGGAAATTCGCCGTCAGGTTCCGTTCCCGGTGGATCTTAAACAGGCCATGCAGGCTGCCAGGGAAGAAGCGGTTAACCACACTTTGCCACCTATTGCCACAAAGATTCCCAATGCCAACAGCTATAAGACCGTATTCCTGTGCTATCCGCTCTGGTGGGGTACTATGCCGATGCCGGTATTTACCTTCTTGCAGGAAACCAATCTTACCGGTGTGAACCTGATTCCCGTGGCAGGATCCCCGAAGGGGGATATGGGACAAAGTCTGACCGATCTGGAAATACATGCTCCGGGGGCACAAATTAAGGATCATTATTTTATAAACACGCCCAAGAAGGCGGAAGACCTGAATCAGTGGCTGGAAAAGCTGGGATACTGAGTGAATACGCTGGCGCTTATGGGGGACGAGTTCTGAAGAAATTCGCATGACTGTATGAGCCTTTGCGCATAAGGTTGTGTCTTAACAAACTTCAGACAGGGTTGTGCAATTCTCCGGGAATTGCGAGGGGCAGATTTTGCGAATATCTAAAAAGAAAAAACGACTTCCGATTCTAAATGGAAGTCGTTTTTTGCCCCATCGGGTTTTTCCGGCAAATCTTCAGAAATTGCACGGATTTGAAAATGGCATAGCTGTTCTGGTGGAGAAAGGATAATGCTTCATCATTCCTGCTTTCAAATCCTTAATCTCTTGCTGATGGAAGGCAGGCCTGCTATGAGGTTTATGGTCCATGAGTATGAGCGTTGCCCATCTTTTGATTTTCCCTCTTGACAACAAATTTAAAAGTATCTATACTTACTTTAACTCTAACAGGAAAGGAGAGATTATGATGACACAGCCAATGAATACTATGGGACTTGCATACGTAAACTATGACTGGAGCTGTTTTTATGGCTTCGGATTTTTTGCATACCCGTTACGTGCTGAGTCACAGGGTCTTTTCAGATAGAACCGTATCGTTTTAAGAAAAGCAGGCTCAGGCGAGCCTGCTTTTTTTGTAGGGATGGGCTTGTAATAATGAGCGGTTAGAGTTTCATATCCGAAGTAAAGTGTAGTATTGAAGGTGCCTTAACTGGCAGAGGAGGATTTTATGATTATCGTTATGAAGCAGAATGCACCGCTCACAGCAGTGGAAAACCTGGAAACTGAGTTGAACAACAGAGGATTCAAAGTGTCTCGCAGCCAGGGGGAAAGTAAGGTGGTACTCGGGCTTATTGGAGATACATTCAAGCTGGATGAACGCGATTTCCTTGGTAATGAATGGGTAGAAAAAGTAATGAGAGTACAGGAACCATACAAGCGTGCCAGTCGTTCTTTCCATCCGCAGAATTCCATTATTGATGTAAGCGGGGTCAAAGTAGGTGGAAAGAAGCTGGTGGTTATGGCCGGACCATGTTCCATTGAAACTCCGGAACAGATTCATACCGTGGCACAGGCAGTTAAGAATTCCGGCGCATCTCTTCTGCGTGGTGGCGCATTCAAGCCCAGAACATCTCCATACTCTTTCCAGGGACTCCGGGAAAAGGGACTGGATATGCTCATTGAAGCGGCTAAGGATGTACAGCTGCCAGTAGTTACTGAGTTGATGAGTGCAGATAAGATTGGGACCTTCCTGGAAAAGAAGGTGGATCTGATTCAGATTGGGGCAAGAAATATGCAGAATTTCGATTTGCTTCGTGCTGTAGGTCGTCTCAATGTGCCGGTACTATTAAAGCGCGGCCTCTCCGCTACGATTGATGAATGGCTCATGAGTGCAGAATATATCATGTCAGAAGGCAACCAGAATGTCATTCTCTGCGAACGTGGTATCCGCACCTTTGAAAAGGCGACAAGAAATACTCTGGATTTGTCCGCCGTTACGGTAGTTAAGCGCAGAAGCCACCTGCCGGTCATTGTAGATCCAAGCCATGCTACCGGCCATCGCTGGATGGTAGAAGACATGGCCATGCCAGCCATTGCTGCTGGTGCAGATGGTATTATGTGTGAAGTTCATAATGATCCGGAACACGCATGGTGTGATGGGGCAGAATCCATTACTCCGGAAACCTTTGACCACCTTATGGGCCGGTTAAGACAGCTGGCTCCTATTGTGGGCAGAGAATTATAATCGGTTCGGAAAAAACAAGGCGTCTTAATCAGGCGCCCTGTTTTGTAAATGGAGAGATATACGGTGTCGTATGACCCGTGCTATCATTACAACAGGTGGATGATTATGAACAGTGACTTTAAAAACAGGCCGGTTGCCGTTATCGGGCTGGGGCTGATGGGAGGCTCTTTTGCAGAACGGCTCACTGAGCTGGGATGTTTTGTCATCGGATTTAACCGAACAGAGGAAACCGCAGAACAGGCGCTGAGAATGGGCTTGGTACAGTCTGTTAATCCACAGGATCTGAAGAAAGCGGATATTGTGATTTTCTGTACACCAGTGAAGGGAACACTGGCCTTCCTTAAAGAACATGGGGACTGGCTGAAAGAAGGAGCCGTACTCACGGATATTGCCGGAGTGAAAGATCACAACTGGCCCCGTATACGGGAGCTGCTCCCGCCAGGAATGGACTTTATATCCGCACATCCTATGTGTGGCCGGGAAGGAGCCGGACTGGCGCAGGTGGATGGGACGATTTTTAATAATTGCAATTATGTACTCATCCCGGAAAAGGAAAATGAGCCGGAACACCTGGAACTCATTGCCCGGCTCGCCAGAGCCCTGGGGGCAAAACATGTTCCCCGGGTTACGGAGGAGGAGCACGACCGGTTCATCGCTTACACCAGCGGTCTCCCACATGCAGTGGCGGCTTCTCTGATGAACAGTGAATCTTATGAGAAGGATACCGGAATGTTTATCGGAGGTTCCTTTACGGATGCCACACGGGTGGCAGATATAAATGGCCGGCTCTGGACAAGCCTGTTCCTGTCAAACCGGGATAAGATTTTAGCAGAAATGGACTCTTTTCAGGAGTCTCTTTGCAAGCTCAGGAAAGCGCTGGAGACAGAGGATGCGGAAGCGCTTTGTGAGTTTTTCACAGAGGCCCGGAGAAGAAGAAGGGAAATGATACATCATGGCAGCCGTTGATATACATCTTGGGAAAGATTCATATACCGTGGAAATCCGGAGGGGACTTCTGGAAGATACGGGAAGAAAGATACGCCGTCTTACTGATGCGGAGAAAATCGCCGTGGTCACGGATGACCATGTAGGACCTCTCTATGGGGACAGGTTCCGGAAAATTCTGGAAGACGCCGGATTTACCGTTCGGATTATCACCATACCGGCAGGAGAAACGAGCAAGAAACTTTCTGTATTTGGAGATGTGCTCAATGCTATGGCCGATTTTGAAATGACACGTAAAGATGCCCTGGTGACCTTGTCCGGCGGTGTGCCTGGTGATCTGGGCGGTTATGCAGCGGCATCCTATATGCGTGGCATTCCATTCTTTCAGGTGCCTACCACCATACTGGCGCAGATCGACAGTTCAGTAGGAGGAAAGGTGGCGGTAGATCTGCCGGCAGGAAAGAACCTGGCCGGGGCTTTCTATCAGCCCAGAGGAGTCTTCATTGATCCGGATTTACTCAGCACGCTGCCGGCCCGGTTTATTCATGATGGACTGGCCGAAGCGGTAAAGTATGGATGCATTGGGGACAGCCGTTTGTTTTCTCTGTTTGAGTCTATGGAAAACGAAGCGGACCTGGAAGCCCATATGGAAGACATTATCTGTGCCAGTGTGCAGCAGAAGGCCCGGGTAGTGGAAGCGGATGCAAAAGAGCAGAATATCCGCCAGATACTGAATTTCGGACATACCATAGGTCATGCGGTGGAGAGGTATTTCCACTATAAGACCTATACCCATGGAGAAGGCGTGGCTATCGGTATGGCCCTCCTCACTGCCAGGACAGAGCAGCTGGGACTTACAGAAGAGGGAACGACAGAGCGTATCTGCCGGGTACTGAAAAAACTGTCGTTACCGGTATCTGTGCCTGTAGAGGCAGAAAAGTTGATTCCGGAAATCATGCATGATAAGAAGCGGAGAGGAAACCGTATTACCCTGGTGACTGTTCCCCGTATTGGCGAAGCAGAACTTCTTCCAGTATCTACGGATGAACTTTCCCGCTATATTGTGACAGGAGAGCATGCCTTATGAAGGTGACCATTACGCCAACACGCCTGGAAGGGCAGATTCGGATTCCTTCCTCTAAAAGTATGACCCATCGGGAAATTATCGCATCGGCACTGGCTCATGGGGAGAGCCGGCTTACCGGAGTAAGCTGGTCTCAGGATATTGAGGCTACCGTGCGCATACTTTCCATCCTGGGAGCCAGTATCCAGAGGCAGGAAGGGACAGAAGGGACGACACTCCTGATAAAGGGAGGCTTGAAGGCGCAGGAGAAACCGGTGACGGCTCACGCGGGAGAATCCGGTTCTACGCTCCGTTTCCTTATCCCGCTGGGGCTCGTATCAGGCAATGAAGTGACATATACCGGCGAAGGGCGACTGGCTGAACGTCCTCTTTCGCCGTACTATCAGATATTTGATGAAAAAGGGATTACCTGGAAGGGGAAGAACGGACTGCCACTGTATGTAAAAGGGCGGCTGCTGCCGGGGATGTATGCCCTGTCAGGAAATGTAAGCTCCCAGTTTTTCACCGGGCTGTTGTTTGCCTTGCCGCTGCTTGAAGGGAATTCCCGCCTGGTCAGTACCACGCCGCTGGAGTCAGAAAGTTATGTAAAGATGACGCTGGATACTCTGGCCCGGCATGGCATTACGGTGAATAAGACCGGAAGGGGACAGTACGAGATTCCGGGTAATCAGACTTATAAGGCCGGAAACTTTGCTGTGGAAGGGGATTTTTCGCAGGCAGCCTTCTGGCTGGTATCCGGGCTTCTGGGCGGGCCAATCACACTTAAAGGCCTGTCCATGGATTCCCTCCAGGGGGATAAGGCCATCGTTTCCCTGCTTCGCCGTATGGGCGGATGCATTGAGGAAACCGGAGAAGGTCTGTGCGCCGGAAAGAGCCGGCTTCACGGCATTGTCATGGATGCGGAAAATGTACCGGATCTGGTGCCGGTTATGGCGGCGCTGGCAGCGGTCAGTGAAGGAACCACGGAAATCGTTCATGCAGAAAGGGTACGTCTCAAGGAATGCGACCGGCTGCATGCTATGGCGGTGGAACTTTCCCGCCTGGGAGCCAGAGTGGAAGAAAAGGAAGACGGACTGATAATTCATGGAGGGGTGCCGCTTCATGGCGGTGCTGTTTCTTCTTGGAACGATCACCGGATAGCCATGGCACTGGCTTCCATATCTCCCGCTATTCAGGGGCGGCTTACTATCGACGGAGCTGACAGTGTGAGAAAATCCTATCCACGTTTCTGGGATGATTTTGTAAAGACAGGAGGACAATGCAATTATGAGTAATACCTGGGGAGAAACCATACGGGTGACTCTGTTTGGGGAGTCTCATGGCACGGGCATCGGTGCGGTTATCGATGGACTGCCTCCTGGAATCGCGATTGACTGGGAGCGGGTAAAGAAGGAAATGGCACGCCGCGCCCCGGGGAGTTCCCCACTGGCGACACCGAGAAAGGAAAAGGACAGTTTTACTGTACTGTCCGGATACTTTAATGGGTATACCACAGGTACACCGCTGGCCATGGAAATTCGGAATGAAAACCAGCATTCCAGGGATTATGGAGAACTGAAGAGCAAGATGCGCCCGGGATATGCGGATTATACCGGATATGTAAAATATCATGGATATAATGATTATCGAGGCGGCGGTCATTTCTCTGGCCGTATCACGGCGCCTCTTACCTTCGCTGGAGCCATTGCCCGGCAGGTTCTTGAGAAGGAAGGCGTGTATGTGGGAGCTCATGCATTGGAAGTTCATGGGATTCCTGACCGGCCGTTTAATCCCATGGGGGAAGACCGACAGGTACTGGAATCTCTGGATTCCATGAGACTTCCTGTGTTGGACAGAGAAGTCGGACAGGCGATGGAAGCACAGATACTGACGGCGCAGAAAGCAGGAGATTCTACCGGTGGCATTGTGGAATGCATCCTCTGCGGACTTCCTGCAGGACTTGGAGACCCGTTCTTTGATTCCCTGGAAAGCTGCATGGCCCATATGATGTTCTCTATCCCTGCGGTAAAGGGGCTGGAGTTCGGTGATGGATTCAGGTTCAGCCGTTTATATGGCTCACAGGCTAACGACGCCATGCATTATCATGACGGCCGGGTGGAAAGTTTGTCTAACCACAATGGTGGGATCCTGGGGGGAATCACCAGCGGAGCCCCGGTATTGTTCCGGACCGTAGTGAAGCCTACTGCCTCTATCGGTAAAAGGCAGCATACGGTGGACATTGAGAAAAAGGAAGATACCCTGCTTTCTGTGGGCGGGCGCCATGACCCGTGTATTGTGCCACGGGCCATCCCGGTGATTGAAAATGCAGCCGCTCTGGTGGTACTGGACCGTCTTCTTACCGACAGGAGGCTGTCCTATGGGAAATAAAAAACTGCGCGTAGCCTGCTATGGCGCCAGAGGTGCCTACACCTATGAAGCTATGGAAAAACAGTTTGGAAACAGGGAAAAGGAAGTCATTTTCTGTCCTCTGTTTGAAGATGTGGTGAAAGCGGTACGGGAAGGTCAGGCGGATTATGGGGTAGTGCCCATGGAAAATTCATCCACCGGCGGCATTACGGAAGTATATGATCTGATCCAGCATTACGACTGCGCCATTGTGGGAGAGCAGATGGTGAAGATTGAGCATGTGCTGCTCGGTGTCCCGGGGGCCACACTGGATGATATCGATATGGTGTATTCTCATCCGCAGGGGTTTGCCCAGTGCAGGGAATTCTTTATGGAGAAGAGAAATTGGAAGCAGCAGCCTTATTTTTCCACAGCACAGAGCGCGGAAAAGGTGGCCAGAGAAGGAAAGCAGAACCAGGCCGCTGTGGCCAGCCGGACGGCAGGTCGTCTCTATGGGCTTCAGGTATTGAAGGAGACGATTGCGTTCAACAGCAGCAACTATACCCGGTTTTTTATCATTGGACCGGCCATGGAAATTGCTGATGATGCGGATAAGATTACTCTGGTATTGTCTGTACGCCACGAACCGGGGGCACTCTATCATGTGCTGGGATATTTTTTCTACGGCGGAATGAATATGACGCATCTGGAGTCACGTCCCATCAAGGGCAAGCCATTCGAATATTTTTTTCATATCGATGTTATGGGAAAACTCAGAAATCCGGCTAATGCGCAGACACTGCGGGGGATTGAATCTATGAGCACATATTTTAAAATTCTTGGTAATTATCCGTCATATACATATAAGGAGGAGTCATGAAACTGGGATTGCTTGGCAAAGTGCTGGGGCATAGTATGTCACCGGAAATACATGAGTCGCTGTTTCGGCAGGAAGGGGGCCAGTCCACGTATGAACTCCTGGAGGTGCCGGAGGCAGAGCTGGAAGAACGGCTTCCCCGTATGCTGGCCGACTATGATGGACTTAACGTAACCATCCCCTATAAGGTGGCGGTCATTCCCTTTCTGGATGAACTGTCCCCGGAAGCAAAGACTATCGGGGCAGTAAATACCATTGCCAGAAAAAATGGATGTCTCACCGGATATAATACGGATTACACTGGGTTTAAACGGACACTGGCACGCATTCACTGCGACATGAAAGGGCGTTCAGCCGTTGTGCTGGGGCATGGCGGAGCTTCCCGGGCCATTATTCAGTGTCTTGCCGATGAAGGGGCGCAGGATATCGCCGTTATCAGCCGGCATCCGGACCATATAGACAGCGAATTTGAGGCATTTGCCAGAGCGCGGCACGCGGTCATCCGCGGATACGATTGGGTTCCTTTTGCACCCAATCCGTGGCTTCTGGTGAACGCGACCCCGGTGGGCATGTATCCTCATATGGGTGTATCTCCGGTACCGGCAGAGATAACTGCCAGATTCCCCAAGGTGGTGGATATTATCTACAATCCGGCGGAAACACAGCTTCTGAAGGATGCCCGGGGCGACAGAATAAACGGTATGTATATGCTGGTCATGCAGGCGGTGGCAGCGGAGGAAATATGGATGGACAGAGATATTTCCGAGGACACCGTGCAGGCCATAGTAAAGGAAATGATGTCATGAAGAATATAGTACTTATCGGCATGCCGGGAAGTGGGAAAACCACGTTTGGCCGTGCGCTGTCCAGAGAACTGAACCGTCCCTTTGTGGATGCGGATGATTATCTGGAAGAGCGGGAAGGGCGGACAATTTCCAGCTTCTTCGCGGAAAGCGAGAAGGCATTCCGGGATGCGGAAGAACGGACTATCCGGGAACTGGCAGACAGACAGGGCATCGTAATTTCCACCGGAGGCGGCGTGGTGAAACGGACCGCGAACGTAGAGAATCTTCGTCGGAACGGGCTGATACTTCTTATTGACCGGCCGGTGGATGACATCGTTAACGATGTGGAAGTGGAGAACCGGCCACTCCTTAAGGACGGGCCGCAGAAAGTGTTTGACCTGTACCGGGAACGCCGGAAGGCTTACCGGGACTCAGCGGATATTATCATTGATAACCGGGGAACGCCGGAAGAGGTCCTTGGACAGATGCTGAAAGCTATCCGTCAGGCCATTAAATATAAGATATAGTAAAAGAGGCGGAACATCCTGCGCAGTTGGGAGTCCGCCTTTTATACAGCATAGCCGGGCCTGCAGATTTGATGGAGGCTGGCGGTTTAGTTTGTTTTTTTCTTATGGTATAATTACTAATACTGATAAATTATAAGTTGTATACAGGAGGTTATTGCGTTTATGGAAAGTGGAGGCCCTTTATGGCCCGAGTTACTGGTATTGATTCTTCTTGTGCTGGCGAACGGATTCTGTTCCCTGGCGGAAATCGCCATTGTGGGGGCCAGAAAGACAAAACTGGCAGAGCTGGCAAAGGATGGCAATAAGAATGCCAGGGCGGCTCTGGAAGTCTCCCATCACACAGAAGAACTTTTTTCCACTATTCAGGTGGGTATTACGACCATCAGTATTCTTACCGGTATGTTTTCCGGAGCGTCTCTGTCCGGACCGGTAGCTGGATTTCTGGAACAGTTTCCAGCGGTGCGTCCGTATGCCAGCGGCCTGGCGTTGTTCATTGTCATGGCACTGGTTACCTATTTTTCTCTGATTATCGGGGAACTGGTGCCGAAGTGGATTGCCATTGCTATTCCGGAAAAGGCGGCCTGCGTTGTAGCGCGCCCTATGATCTGGATTTCCACAGCATTTAAACCGATAGTTTCCTTCTGCTCCTGGTCTACCAAGGTGGTGGTTTCCGCTCTGGGTATTCATATGTCCGGGGAAAAGCCGGTTTCTGAAGATGAAATCATGGTGCTTCTCCATCAGGGCGCCCGTATGGGGACATTTGATAAGGAAGAACCGGAAATTATTGACCGGGTATTCCAGATGAACGACCTCACCTCGGAAGACTGTATGACGCCGAGAAGCAAACTGAAATGGCTGGACCTGGAAGACAGCGATGAGAAGCTGTGGACCGAGCTGGAAGAAAATGAACATTACCGCCTGCTGGTGGGAGAAGGTTCACTGGACAAATTCTGCGGGCTGGTAACTACCACAGATATCCTGTTGGATCAGCATCAGAGCCAGGGGCGCTGGCCCATTAAGGAATCCATAAAGAAGTGCCTGTATGAACCGGTGCTGATTCCGGAAACTCTGACGCTGGATAAGATACTGGGAACCTTTAAGAAACAGGGAACCCATGAAGCCATGGTTATTGATGAATATGGCATTCTCACCGGTATGGTTACGCTTCACGACGTACTGGAACAGATACTGGGGGATGTTCCCGGAGATCAGGAAGATGTGGAAGAAGAAAAGAATAAGATTCTGCAGAGGGATGAACATTCCTGGCTCGTGGAAGGACTCTGCACCATTGATGATTTCAGGAACTATTTCCATATTGAAGATGAACTTCCTGGTGAAGCGGAAGATTACTATAAGACACTTGGCGGTTTTCTGACCTATCGGTTTGGATATATTCCGAAGGAAGCAGAAAAAATTACCTATGGCCCATATACCTTTGAGATTGTGGACTGTGATAACCGTCGAATTGATAAGGTGCTGGTCACTGTACAACCAAAGCCGGAGACAAAACAGGAAGACCAGGAAAAAGAATAATGGCCGGAAAGGCATAAAAAAGAGAAGCTCCCTATGGGTTGGGGAGCTTCTCTTTTTTGCTGAAAGACAGAATTCAGAGGTTAGAAAGAATGAACGCCCTTTGCCTTTTCTCTCAGGGATTCCAGGCGGTTCAGTGCTTCGTTTAATGTAGCGTCCTGCTTTGCAAAGTGGAAGCGGACGAAATTGTGTACATCTTCTTTGAAGAAACTGGAGCCTGGAACGGTGGCGACTCCGACTTCCCGGGTCATCCATTCGGCGAACTTATAATCATCGTGAACATTGAATTCCGATACGTCCATGAGCACATAGTAGGCACCCTGTGGTTCCGTGACGGTAAATCCCAGATTTTTCAGCCCGCCTACGAAAAGATTCTTCATATGGGTGTAATGAGCCTGCAGGTCCCGGTAGTAGTCATCTCCGAAATTCAGGCCGGTTACTGCGGCTTCCATAAGCGGCGCGGCAGCACCAACCGTAAGGAAGTCATGCACCTTCTTTACCCGGTCAGTCACTTCGGGATTGGCCAGAACATATCCCAGACGCCATCCGGTGATGGAATACGTCTTGGACAGGGAATTGCATACAATGGTGCGATCTCTCATGCCTGGAAGAGAAGCCATATATACATGCTTGTGCGGAGCATAGAGAATGTGTTCATATACTTCATCGGTTACCACGTACGCATCGTATTTCTTTGCCAGGTCAGCAATGACCAGAAGTTCCTCTCTGGTAAATACCTTGCCGCATGGGTTGGATGGATTGCAGAGAATCAGTGCCTTTGCGCCCTGGCGGAAAGCGTCTTCCAGCTGGTTGGCGTCGAAGTGGAAATCCGGCGGCACAAGAGGAATGTATACCGGCTGGGCGCCAGTGAGGATGGTGTCGGCTCCATAGTTTTCATAGAATGGGGAGAAAATGGCCACCTTATCACTCGGGTTGATGATGGCCATCATAACCGCCATCATAGCTTCTGTGCTTCCGCAGGTGACTGTGATTTCGCTGTTCGGGTCATAGGAAATGCCGGAAAAATGATTCTGCTTTCTGGCCAGAGCTTCGCGGAAATTCTGAGCGCCCCAGGTAATGGCATACTGATGAGGTCCCGTATGGGCAACCTCGGCAAGTCGGTTGGTGATTTCTACCGGTGGGGCAAAATCCGGAAATCCCTGGGAAAGATTGACAGCGCCATACTGACTGGCTACCCGGGTCATACGGCGAATTACGGAATCTGAAAAATGAGCGGAACGATTGCTGAGCTGAGTCATATATTATCACCTTTCTGGTCCTCTGAGAGAACCCTGCAATTTCTGTAATATTTCATAGTATGGTTTTTCAGGCTGACTATGTCAATGTATATATATTCTGTGCTTATCCATAGTTTAAATGAATAGGGTAAGGCCCCGCTGGGAATGAGCCGGAAGAGACAGAAAAAAAGCAGAAGGATGAGAATATGTGAAGTATATTCTCGCCCTTCTGCTCGGAACAGAGTAGGAGATTAGCTATAGAAGTGAATGGTACGATACTGCGGTGGGAGTGCCCAGGCTCCGGTTTCATCCATCAGACCGGTGCCCATGTCAGTCTTTACCCGGGAGAACCCATGGTGGAACGGGGAGACCTCCTTAATCTGATTTCCTGTAAAGTGTGCCAGTATCTGGCCGTCCACAGAAAGCAGGGTGAAATCCTTTTTATCATCACCGATTACCCAGGTAACCGACTGATTTCCAAACGGGAGTATATCGCTGTCTTCCGGGAGACTTATGATGGCTCTGCCGGTGGAAACGCTGGCCAGGACATGCGTATTTCCTGTGTCCAGTTCCACCCGGTCACTCCCAAGGAAACGAACTTCATCATAAGCGAAAGGAATTACGGTCTCTCCGGTAACCAGGCTGATGGCACCCATCTTATCCGTCTGGTCATTTTCCAGTGCAGCAAGACCTTCCTTCATGGCGAATGTGGTATCGTCCACATCGTATGGCCCAGGTCCGAAAATTGTTTTTCCACTGCGGTCAGCAAATCGAATCTGGCCCTTGTCCCGGATGAAGGTACCATAAGGCGTCATAGGATACACGGAATCACTGCGGCTGTCAAAGATTTCCTGCCCCTGAGTATTGATATACCCTCGTTTTATGTCCTTACGGGATAGTCCATAGTCTGCATCTTCATCATAATGAGCATTAGTGAGAGAGCCAACCACAGCAGCACCGGCCAGACTGCTCCAGCTGAAGGAGTGCACATTCCTTCTTATTTCGGCCAGACCATTGTGGAAAGGGTAAATGGCATCATAAGGTGCTTCAAACAGGAAATTTCCCTTATTGTTGATGGCTATCTTATGGCCGTCTTCATCTTTGACAAAGGCAATTCCTTCATAGAAATTGGTATACGCATCTTTGTATCTGGGAGTAATAACCACATGGCCCTGTGGATTTTTGAATCCCCAGCGTCCATTTTCCCGATAGGCAATGAGCTCTGCCGAATCATCCCATACCGGGGGCAGGGAGTCCGGGACTGTGCCATGGGAGGTAATATACTTTACCCCTTTTTGGCCGGTTACGGAAAATAATCCATGCCCCTGGTAGGAAATGGACTTATAGGCAGGTGCTACGGACAGAGTGCCATCCATGCCAACCAGCCCCCATTTTCCTTTCTTGTCCTGAATAGAAGCCAGGGCCCCATGGCTGGCCGGCTGAGAATCTTCATAGCCCTCTGCAAAATGAGTGAGCGAGGATTTCTCCAGCCCGGAAAAAAGAACGGTTCCGGCGATGATTCCCGCATCCGGTACATTAACGGAAGTGGAGTGGCTGGTGGACTTTTTAGATGTACTCGTTTTTTCACTCCAGGTGGTCGTTTCGCGGGATGTGGTATGGCTTTCCCGGTGCTCATGGTAAGCTATCATGGCCGGTTCCTCGGCGTGAACAGAATACAGGCCTGTCGTTGTGACGGAAAGCAGGCCGAGAACAGAAATAAATAAAGCGGCTTTTCGGGGATTATGAAACATTATAACCTCCGGGATAATAACAGTCGTTTTATTTCACGACAAATCTGGATATATACAGTATACAATAGACTGTTAATTCTGTCTTGTATGGATATGCATATATACCGAAAATTTTTAAATGCTTGTCAGTTATGAGGAACGAAAAAATCGGAAAGGTTAAATATCCTTTTCGGAAGATCGACGTTTATGCAGTGAAAATATACAGGAATAATGCATATGGCAATGGTACAGGAAATATGTCTGCCGGCAGAGCAGGTCAGGTTTACAGGACATGGGCAGCCGATGGAAATGTGCAAAATCGGAGGCAGGACGGGAACCGGGAGAAACCTATCTGCTGCAGGAGATTTTAAACTCTCAGGGGATGTATTGTCAGGAGGGGGGAATAAGACATAGGAGAAATAAAAATCCTGGCGCATTACTGCGTCAGGATTTTATTTGTGTTATTTAGTTTTCTGTTTCAGCTGAGGTTTCTTCTGCCCCGGTCATAACCGTTCCATCCGCCAGTACAATCTGATGACCATTGTAATTAATGGTGCCCATGCACATAAGGCTGGAAATGTGGGCATCTGCAGTAAGATTCCAGGTGGAACCGGCGCCAACGACCACTTCCGCGCGGTTGCGGGTAATTACATCCGGGATAGATGGGGTATCTTCATTGGAATCAGTGGATGTGTTGGCACTGGCTCTGATTTCACTGGCCTTAGCGGTAACGGCTGCGTTATCCGTAAGATTGATTGTACCTGTGAAGGTGGAGTTATTCTGAAGAATCAGATTCATGCGGGAATACTGATCTACAGAAATATTTCCGGACAGAGTAGTGTTATCAAAGAATACGTCCGCTTCCCCGCCATTGGAGCCTGCATATCCCCAGCCACGCTTGCCATCATTGGCAGTAACCGTCAGGAGATTAGATCCGTCCTTAGGAGTTATTGTGGCGTTATTGGTGAGATGGATGGTTGCTTTGGTGTTGGTCACCACAATACCATCGCCGGAATGGCTGGTAAGGCTGCCACCGGACATGGTAAATTCTGCATTTCCTGCGGAAAGGGCTTCTTTGGAGGTACTGGTCATGAGGACACCATACGGTGCGCCGGTGCTATCCACAGCGGTCTGGGAGAGAATTACGGCGTTGGTCCCGATGACACGGACAGCTTCTGCCTTAGCGGAAGTCATGGATGACTTGCTGGAAGTAACGCTTCCGGCGGCACGGATAACCGGGGAATCAGCACCAGTGGTGGCATAGGAGCCGCCTTCTACTGTGATGATACCGCCGTTGGTTCCTGTATTGATAGCCGGAGCATTGGTTCCGGAAGTAGATACCTGGGTATTAATAGCGCTGAGCTTGCCGCCACCAGCTACTTCCACGCCGGCAGAACCAGTGCCGCTGGTGGTTACGCTGGAATCGGTAAGACGTACAAATGTGCTCTTACCGTAGCTGAATGCACCGATGGCATTGGGAGCAGAAGAGGAAATCTTAGTAGTGGAAATATCCGTACCGGAGTTTCCAGTACCCAGGAATGCTGCGTTCAGACCGGAATCTATGGTGTCCTGAAGACTGGTAGAATTGCCGCCGGTCTTGGAAATGGTGGAATTGGTGATAGCGATGCGTGCGTAAGTTACGCGCAGAGCGTTTTCATCGTCCTTCTTCGACGTATAGGCCTGTTCCGTGTAGCTTCCGTCCAGATCATAGTTGACAGCAGCGGTGCCCTGATAGAGGCCGGAGGCTGTACGCTGGGAAACAGACGGCGGTTCCTTGGCCTTTCTGGCTGCTTCCTCGGCAGCGGCTTTTTTAGCAGCTTCTTCAGCTGCCTTCTGCTGAGCGGCCTG
>OGPW01001038.1_pt1 | contig 20373 bp, 27 predicted proteins | sample 1553061 | NCBI WGS metagenome assembly OGPW01 (sample SAMEA2580292, study PRJEB22360) | human gut metagenome | biome: human gut; feature: human-associated habitat; material: faeces | place: Denmark | collected 2008/2010
CGGGTTGGGGACCCGTACAGCCACGAGTACAGCTTAAAGCATCAGCGTTTCCTTCCGACGTTCGCCACTTTCCAAATGCGTGGTGAAGATTGGTTTTACTGCGGTCACTGCTTTTTGGGAGAAGATAAGGAACCACTATCCGAGAAAGGAGTATGAATATGTACTACAAAATCAATGAGGAGGCAGCGAAGCGAGCCAATGACGCGAACCGCTTCTGTGAGTATCAGCAGGGCAGCGCCACCGCAAACTATCATCGGATGGTTGATAAAGCTGTTGAAATTGCAGAAAACCAAAAAAAGCGTGTGGACTCAATGTATCACGACAAGATTGATTGGCTGTTGGATACCTATTGCCGTAAGTTAGCCGATAATCTGAACGCCCGCAATGCCATTGATGCCCGTGTTCCATCGGTTATGATTTCAGGCGGGAGTAATTTCCCCGTAGGGAAGAAAGCTAAACAGAACGCAGCACGTGATCGAAACTACGAAGAGTATCGCAACATTGAGGGGTTGCTTGATAAAATCCGCAGCACCGGCATGGGCGGTATCAGTTCGGATGATCCACAGGCGCTCAAGAAGCTGGAAAGAAAGCTGTCTGACCTGCAAATGGAACAGCAGATCATGAAGGATGTCAATGCCTACTATCGCAAACACAAAACACTTGACGGCTGCCCGTTCGTGTCGGAACAGACGATACATAAACTCAAAGCAGAAATGTCAAGAGAGTGGCATCTTGAGGATAAGCCGTTTGCATCATATCTGTTATCTAACAACAATGCAAATATCCGGCGAGTAAAGCAACGTGTGGAAGAGCTGAGGAAACGTCAAGAAGAACCAGCGCCGGAAGGCTGGGAATTTGAAGGTGGCAAAGTGGTTGTAAATTCTGAGCTTAACCGGTTGCAGATCGTTTTTGATGACAAGCCGAATGAAGAACTGCGAGAAGATCTGAAAGCTGAAGGTTTCCGTTGGGCACCATCTCAGGGAGCATGGCAGAGGCAACTTACTGATAATGCTTTCCGAGCAGCCAGACGAATCAATCAACTTAAAGCATTGTAAGGAGTCCGATAAATTGAAACGAATGTTGTTTGCCCTCTGCCTGTGCCTGTTGCTAAGCAGCTGCGAGCAGAGGGATGTGATCCACGACGCGCCGCCAGCAGAGCCGATTCTGACGTTGGCGCAGGAAGAACAGATAGAAATGGTAGAGCCTGTGACTTGCAGACTGACGATTACGGTCAAGGTCCCAGAGGTGGATAAGTACCGTGACATTCCGCTCAGCCACGAGTTGCAGGATGTGGCGCTGGCTGCTTGTGAGGAGTATGGTGTCCTGCCGGATGTGCTGTATGCAGTGATGGAGGTGGAGAGCGGATATCAGATGGATGCTCAAAACGGCAGTTGCTACGGGCTGATGCAGATACACACCATCAATATGGAGTATCTCAGCAGCAACATCAGCACAACAAACCTCACTGACCCGGAGCAAAACATCCAAGCAGGGGCATTTATCCTTGGTGGCTATCTTGAAAAGTACAGCCTGACGGACAGCCTGATGGCGTACAATCTCGGCGAGGGCGGAGCAAAGCGGCTCTGGAAGCAGGGCATCCACGAAACCGGCTACACCAAAAAGGTGCTGGAGAGCATCGAAGTAAACAGAGTTTAAGGAGGTAGAGTAATGTTTGAACTGATGTACTTAATCGCACTGCCAAGCCTGTTTCTGCTGGTTCTGTGCGGGCTTTATGGCTTAACGACATGGTTTTCCATGCAAAAAGAAAAAGCTCTGACAAAGCGTCAGAGCCGAGCAAAAGCAAACGGAAAGGTTGTTCCACCGACCGAAGTGACCAACCTTTCCGTATACGGGAACTAAAGGAATTAGTTCTTTCCCATTGTACACCATTTTATTAAAAAATGCAAGGGAGGAAAAATGACGTGAGAGATTGGACAAGCGAAAACGAGCGCTACGATGCACAGTGCAGGGAACCGCAAGGAATCGTTTGCTCCCAGTGCGGAGAGCGATGCAGTGAAGAGAGAATCACCTATCTGGATGGCAATCCGATTTGCGACGATTGCCTAAAGGAGTACATCGAAGAGTACAGCAAAAGCCATGCAGAAGATTTTACAGAAGACTTTATCTCCGAAAATTTGGATGAACGCTCCGCTGACTACTGGGAGAACGACATGAGCGACCAGCAGAGGAAAGAAGTCATGCGGCTGGCTTACTTACAAGCAAAACAGATGCACAAGGAGTACCACGCACACGACATCGAGGAGAGCGACCGTGAGTTTTGCTTTGCATCAGACGATTACACAGATTTTGTGAGGGACAGGCTATGCTGGTAGATAATCGGACAGATTGGCTCAAGGCACGGCGGAAAGGGATTGGCGGCAGCGATGCCGCCAGCGTCCTTGGAATCTCCCCTTGGAAAAGCAATGTGCAGCTGTGGGAAGAAAAAACCGGAATCGCAGAGCCGGAAGATATTTCGGACAAAGAAGCGGTTCGCTTTGGGAAGGAATCGGAAGCGGCTATCAGAAGATTGTTTGAGCTGGATTTTCCACAATTTCACGTTGATTATGATGAATTTGGCATGAAAGCAAACGAGCCGGACTGCCCGTTTATCTTTGCAACACTGGATGGAGAACTTACCGACCAGAATGGCAGGAAGGGGATTTTGGAAATCAAAACTACCGAAATCCGACGCTCTGTTGATTGGAAAAAGTGGAACGGACAGATACCAGATTACTACTATGCACAGATTGTCCACCAGATGCTCTCCACAGGATATGAGTTTGCAATCCTGAAAACCAGAATCCGGGAACGCAGCGAGTATGGCTGAAAGGCAACAGTCCGTCACTACCGCTTCGAGCGATGCGATATGCTGGAGGACATTGCTTACTTAAAAGAAAAAGAAATCGCCTTTTGGCAGGCGGTACAAACCAAAGTCAGACCGGCGTTGATTTTGCCGGAGATTTAAAGGAGGAACAAGGAATGGAAGTTAGACTGACACCTTCAATCGAGCAAGTTATCCCGCCGCAAATCAGCTTCAACTTCGAGGAAATCAAAGAGGAGCTGGCAGGCAAATTACAGGTTTACCAGCAGATGGTAGTTACCGAGGACGGCATTAAGGAGGCAAAGGCGGACAGGGCAAACCTCAATAAATTTAAAACGGCTCTTTCCGACAGCAGGAAATCGGTGAAGCGTCAATGGAATCAGCCGCTCAGTGACTTTGAGGACAAGATGAAAGAACTGGAACAGATGGTAGACGCTCCGATCGGGGCGATAGACCGGCAAATCAAAGCCTTTGACGAAATCAAAAAGCAGGAAAAGCGGCAAACAATTGAGGAATTTTTTGCAGAAAACATCGGGGATTTGAAAGAAATTCTCCATCTTGAAAAAATATGGAACGAGCGTTGGCTCAACGTTACCTATTCGATGAAAGAAATTGAAAAGGAGATTCTGGAAAAAATCCGCAAAGCGCACAGCGATGTCAGAATCATTATGGCAATGCAGCTGCCTTGTTGCGACCAGATGATTTCCACCTACTTGAATACGCTGGACATGAGTGCGGCAATGGAAGAAAAACACCGCTACGAAGAAGCTCAGAAAGCGAAAGCTAGGCTGGAAAAGCAGCAGGCTGAGCCGGTAGTAGTAAAGCCGCAACCAGTAGCGGTTGAACCAGAAGTTGAGCCGGAAAGAATCGCAGAAGAACCCAAAATCAGCGCACAGCCAGACCTTCAAGTTCTGGATTTTCGTGTATGGGTAACACCGGCACAAAAGCAGGCGCTTAGAGAATTTCTGATTCGCAATCACATTCGATGCGGGAGGGTTGAGTAATGGCAAATAGCTTGGTAAAAGGTGAGAAAAAACAGCCGTCGTTCAGCGTGTTTTTAACGCAGGATGCAATCAAAAAGAAAATCAATGAAGTAATTGGTGGCAAAGGCGGACAGCGGTTCATGACCGCTATCCTTTCCGCAGTTACCAACTCCCCAGCGCTGCAGGAATGCGAATCAATGTCTATCCTGAATTGTGCGTTCTTGGGTGAGGCTTTGAATCTTTCCCCTTCTCCTCAACTGGGACAGTATTACATGGTGCCGTATAAAAAGAAGGACAGAAACGGCAATGTTTTAGCGGTAATCGCTCAGTTCCAGCTTGGGTACAAAGGTTATATTCAGTTGGCAATCCGCTCTGGATATTACAAGAAAATCAATGTGATTGCCATCAAAGAAGGGGAACTGAAACACTTTGATCCTCTCAACGAGGTAATCGAGGTAGAAATTATTCAGGATGAGCGTGAGAGGGAGCAGGCAAAGACGATTGGCTACTATGCCATGTTTGAGTATCTGAATGGGTTCCAGAAGGCAATGTATTGGAGCTACGAAAAGATGCAATCGCACGCTGACCAATACTCGCAGGCATACAGTGCAGAAGCACACCAAAGAATTTTAAGAGGGGAAGTTCCTCAAAAAGATATGTGGAAATACTCCTCTTTCTGGTACAAGGATTTTGATGCTATGGCATACAAAACGATGTTGCGCCAGCTGATTTCCAAATGGGGCATCATGTCTACGGAACTTCAGATGGCGATGGAAAACGATATGGCAGCTATCCGGGATGATGGCACACCGGAGTATGTAGATAACGATACGACACCGATTGAGCCTGCACAGGCTCCGGTATACGAGGCACAGTCAACAGAGATTCCGACCGGAAACAACATCGAGGATGATTTCTTCGCAGGGCTGGAACCGCCGCCGGAACGATAAAGCAAAAGGAGGATAGGGATAATGGAGGAAGGATGGCTTTCAGGGTACATACAGGACTATGATGGGCAGGCTTTAACTCTCATTGTCCCTTTTTCCGATTCGGAATACATTAAAACTCATAGCGTCACAGAGTGCTCTGTGAGGGTCGAGGACGGTCGGAGAATCAGTGCGGTACAAAGGCGCAAGGTTTATGCTCTTATCCGCGATATTTCCGACTGGACGGGCTACGAGCCGCAGGAACTGAAAGAATTGATGAAGTACGATTTTATATCCCAGCAGGAGGACGGAACACAATACTTTAGCCTGTCCGATGCAGACATGACAACAGCAAGAAACTTCATCACTCACCTGATTGACTTTTGTGTTACCAATGCCATTCCTTGCAAGGTCAGCCTTTTGGAGCAGTGCGAGGATATAGAAAAATATCTATATGCCTGCGTTGCCAATCGCAGATGCGCTGTTTGTGGCAAAAAGGCAGACATTCACGAAGTGGAGCGAGTAGGCATGGGGCGAGACCGCAGGAAGATGCACCACCTAGGGCAGTTGGTTGAGCCGTTATGCCGACAGCATCATCAGGAGGTAGACCAGATGGGGCAAAAGAGCTTCGACGAAAAATATCATTTGCAGGGCATTAGATTGGATGAACAGCTTTGCAAAATCCTGAAATGGAGGAAATAGAATGCTGAACAGGGTAGTTTTAATGGGGAGGCTGACCGCTGACCCAGAGTTAAAGAAAACAACGAGTGACCTTTCTGTGCTATCGTTCACGGTAGCGGTTGAGCGCAATTACAGCGGCAACAAAGACAAACAGACAGACTTCATCAACTGCGTTGCATGGAGACAGACGGCAGAGTTCATCAGCCGGTACTTCTCCAAAGGCAAGATGATTGCACTGGAAGGCTCCATTCAGATCCGCAACTATACGAACAAGAACGACAACAAGCGGCAGGCAGTAGAGGTTTTGGTATCTCAGGCGTATTTTGCAGGGGACAACTCACAGAAGCAGGGACCGGCAGCGGATACAAAGAACTATCCCCCAATCACTTATTCTTCGGGAGCTCCCGAAGACTTCACCGAAGTTCCAGAGGAAGAGGGAGACCTCCCGTTTTAATATGGTCAGAAAGAGGTAAAGTATGGCACGTCCACAAAAGGAAGGCTTGGAATACTTTTCTTTGGATGTGGATTTTTTCTCGGACCGCAAAATCAAGATTTTAAAAGGCAGGTTCGGTGCAGATGGCATCACTTATTATCTATACCTGCTGTGTGAGATTTACAAGGGACATGGCTACTACCTGGAGGTAGACGAGGATTTTGATTATATTACCTCCTCCGAGCTGGGTATGAGCCCTGAAAAAATAGGGCAGATGAGGAAATTCTTATTGGAACGGTCACTGTTTGATAACAAACTTTTTCAGTCGGACACTATCCTCACGTCCACCTCAATACAGAGACGATTTCAGTTGGCTGTAAAGTCCCGAGCCAGTAAAAACCCGGTCGTCGTAAACCCAAAGTTTTGGCTTCTTTCAAAAGAAGAAACGCAAAGCTTTATTAAAATGCACCCTATTTTAAATAATTCCGAGAAAAACCCCCGTTATTCCGAGAAAAACCCTAGTTATTCCGAGAATTATGACATAAAGAAAAGTAAAGAAAATGTTGTTGTTGTTACGCGCGCGCGTGAAGAAATGATACGCTGTTTTGAACAGAATATGGCTCCGACGACGATAGCAGTGGAACGGGAAATCGGCGCTTATCTGGAAGAAAAACAAGTAACTCCCGAGCTGATGAGGGCAGTTATTGAGTATTCAGCATTGTCGGGCGCGAAAAGCTGGCGTTATGTGCAGACGGTATTAGATAATTGTCTCCGGGAAGGTATTGCGACACCGGAACAGTTCCGACAAAACATACGCTCGGAATCCAACGGACAACGTACAAGAAAAAAAGAAGAGCCATGTTCGTCGTCAATCGACTTTGAGGCATTGCAGCAGTATGTCACCTATGGAGGGCACTATGAAAGCGAAAAAAAGACAATGTAAAATTTTTTATTGTGACCGTAGAAGAGGAAGATTTTGCTGTGCGGACTGCGGGTACAAAGACTGCACGAACAGCGCACGATGCAAAAAGCCATGCCTAAATGACCCGAAACTGTGCGGAGCTGTTTTGGAAAAGGATGATAAAAATGTCTAAGCGACAGCAGCAACAGCTAGAAAAGCGGTCAGCGGGCTTTATGGGGGAGTTTAAAAAACTCCTCTACCGACACCAGGCATGGGAAGTATGGAGCGATTTCTGCACGATGGCAGCCATCTCCATAGCCAACGCGGTGGACAAGGCGCTGGATGGAGTGGATGAAATCCCTTTGTCCACCGCAAGAGAAACAAAATCAGGAAATGGAGCCGGCTATCCTGATAAAACATCATTCAAAATCACAGACGTTTCAGAATATTGGAGGAATCACAATGACAATGGAGCAGTTAAACAAGCAGATGGAACAGTATCAAAAAGGCAGTTTGGAACACTGCATCGGCATGGAACTGCTGGAACTGTGCAAGGGAAATGAGGGAGCATCCGAGATTGTAGAGCAGGACCTTGCTAAAAAAGGCATGACACTTTCAGATTGTGCGAAGAAGATTCGAGATTACGCCAGAAACCACCAGAAGGGCGGATTTTTTGAGATGGACGATGCGCTCTCTGAAAAACTGGTTTGCGAGTTTTACGGAATCAGCAAAGCTGAAACTGGTGCTTCTGAGGCTGTTCTGGAAGAGCCGCAGGAGGAACAGCAAGAAGAAGCAACAGAGCTTAGTTTTTCCTTGGAAGATTTGTTGTAGGAGGCAGGCAGTATGCGTTTGGCAGAAAAGCGGGAATGGATGGCGCTCCCTTACGATCCGGCGCCGGCAATAGAAGTACCAGAGTATAGCGAAAAAACGTTTTGTGGCTATCACCGCAAAGGTAGAAACTACATAGCAGGAGCAAGAACAGAGGGGGATACACTGATTTTTACTGTATACAGCAGTTCAGGAGCCCCGGTTTACCGCACGTTCCAAAAACCGGATGAGCTATTTTCCCAGTTCCCAGGCAGGGAAAAACCAAGTGATGCAACGATAGCAAATGCACTGGACGGGTCCGGCTGGTATCACATGATGCCGGAAGATACAAATTTGGTAAGAGCATGGTGCAAAAATAATGCTCCGTTCCCTTTTGTAAGTTCAGGGGATGGTGGAGTAACTATCCTGAAAAGGTATCAGGAAGCATTGAGGAAAACCGAGCTGGACCGTCGCCACGACAGAACCAGAAAGATGGTGGACGAGGTGATGAAGGAGATACACCCCCTCTCGCAGGAGGTGCTGGACTGGGTAAAGGACGAGGTGATGAAGCCGTATCGCTATATCTTTTATAACTACCAGAAAGGAAAGAAAATCCAGAAAGGATTTTGCTCCTACTGCAATCAGATGGTGGATATCCAAGGAGCCAAACACAAAGGAACGGCAATCTGCCCTCATTGTCACAGCGAAGTCACCCTCATTGCAAACGGAAAATACAGGGACAAGGTGGCGCGAATGCAGGACCAAAGTCACTTTGTTTATATCCAGCCCACAAAGGATGGTTGGTGTGCCCGGTATTTTGATGTTGTTTCAGTGATGGACGGGCGCGGAGGCAAGGACAGCAGTCAGTATTATCACAAGGAAATCGGGCGGTATTTTTACAGTACACAGAAGAGCTGCTACACCGGCTTCTATGAGTGGAAGAATTTCTTCCAGACTGGTGAGATGCGATTTTGCAAGGTGGATGAAAGGTTTTCGATGCCTTGCAAGATTTACCCGAAAAGTCTTAACACAGTTCGACAAAAGGATTCCAGATTGAGGTACATCCCACTGGAAGACATAGCGGCGCACATAAAAGAGGATGCCTGCCTGCTGATTGACGCTTGCTGGCGGACACCACTGCAGGTGGAGTATATGGCAAAGATGGGATTATACCGGATGCTGGAGGAAAGCGTGAGCCGGTACGGACACAAAATTCCGGAAGGAAAAACCCCTGCGGAGATGTTTGGGCTATCAGGGCAGCCGTTGAAGGCAATCCTCAGTATTAACCCAAGCTGGGGAGAGGTTGAGACATATCGAAAAATCACAGAAAATCAAAAAAATGCAGATGTTGATGTTTTCTGTCGGCTCTACCAAAAGTCCGGGTATCATATGCGGCTTCCGGAGCTTGCAAAATATATTTCTCTGCCCAAAATTGAAAACTACTTGGAAAAGCAGGAGAAGCTGCGACCGGAGGTTCCGGAGGACAGGCGGGCTGATATGATTTTAGGCGACTGGCTGGACTACCTGAGAGATTGTCAAAAACTCGGATACGACATGAAGGAGGACAGAATCCTCAGACCCAAGGATTTAGGGACTGCTCATGAAGAAACCGCCGTTTTAGCGAAAGAAAAGGAGCAGGAAATCACTCGGGAGGGAATCCCAAAAAGGGCAAAAGAAGCCCAGAAATACGCATGGGAGCAAGACGAGTTACTTATCCGCCCGATTGCAACGCTAAAAGAACTGGTAGCAGAGGGGACAAAATTGAAGCATTGTGTGGCAGGGTACGCCTCGTCTTATGCCGAAGGAAGATGCAAACTGTTTTGCATCCGAAAGAAATCAGCACCGGATACTCCGTATTACACCTTGGAGCTTGGAAGGAATGATAAGCTCATCCAGTGCCGAGGGTACCGAAACGATGTGGAGAACGGGTACAAGATGCAGGAGGACGTCCGAAAATTTGTAGACCGATGGATGAGCAAAGTAGTCAACAAAAAGAAAAAAGAGCGCATCAAAGTAAACGCAGCATAGGAGGACATCAGGATGTACGAAGTTGAAAACATGGATTTTGAAGAAATTGCAGAAATGAGCTTTGAAGAAATGGAATCCGAAACACGCCTGCAGCAGTTGGCAGTGGAGATTGTAACCTTTGACCGACAGGCAAAAATCACAGCAGTAAGCTGCGCTATCGAAATCGGAAAGCGCCTGCTGGAGGCAAAAGACCTTGTTCCACATGGAGAGTGGGGAAACTGGCTGAAGGTGAATGTGAACTACAGCCAGTCCACTGCAAACAACTTCATGCGGCTTTACAAGGAATATGGAAATAATCAGGGAAGTTTATTTACCACAGTGACAAATTCACAGGCGATTATGAATCTGGATGTTTCCAAAGCCCTTGCACTTACCGTGCTTCCACCAGAGGAGCGAGAGGAGTTTGTATCAGAGCACGATGTAGAGAGTATGTCCACCCGGGACCTGAAAGAAGCCTTGCAGGAAAACAAGGAGTTAAAGCGGCAGCAACAGCAGCTGAAACATCTGCTGGAAGAAAGGGAACGGCAAGCCGCCGAAAGTGCCTCCCAGCTTGATATTGCCATCAGCGAGCGGCAGAGGATGCAGGATAAGCTTAACGAAAGCGTAAACCGAAATGCCGGATACGAAAAATCGCTGCAACTTAAAATTGATGCAGCAAAGAGATTGGAAGCGGAAAAGAAGGCTGCGGAAGAAAAGCAGAAGGAAAGTGAGAAAAAGGCTCAGGAGCTTCAGCGGAAAATGGAGGAGCTGGAAAACCAAAAGCCAGAAGTGGACCAGCAGGTCATTGGAGAATTGCAGGCAGAAGCCGAAAAAGAAGCAGAGAGACGTTTTGCACAGGAAATCGAGAAACTAAGAGCTGAAAAAGAAAAAGCCGAGCAGAGGGCAGCAGAAGCCGAGGAAAGAAACAAACAGCTCCAGAGTAAGGCGAATAGTGAACAAAGCAAGGAACTGATTGTCTTTGATGAGAAGTTCAAATCTTTCCAGGATAGCTACAACCAGATCAACCAGCTGATTGCGAAGATGGAAGGACCGACTGCGGATAAAGTCAGGGGAGCTGTTAGAAAGCTCCTGAGTGTAATGGAACAGAAACTGGGGTGATGAGATGAACAGCAGGAAAAATCCGCTTTACAATGCAAGCGGTTATAAAGACACCACAGCATTTCTTGCAATAAAAGACGCAGACAGCGAGAAGGAACACTGTGACAGACAGGCGGAAAAACTCATTAAGGCGGTAAAGCTGATGCTTTCCGCCGCAGGTTTTTCGTTGATTCGCCGGATTGAAATTCGGCATGACAAATCGGGGAGGGAGTACAAGTGAGGATTAGAGTTGCCCGGCGAATGTACGGACAGTTTGTGGCGGCAGGAAAAGGCGCCTGTTACGGTGAGTTGATAAACCCCGTTTCAGAAGTAAGAGGGGAACCACCGTACAGGACTGTTTTTACAGTAAATCCGATGGAGAACTTCGAAATCAGTGAAGTATTAGTGTCAGAGGAAGACATGGAAAAAATACAGCACTTGCAGGAAATCTTAATCAACGCCAATGGGGAAGTGCTTATTAGAAAAAAGGACGGGAATACGCCAACACTGGAGTATTATCTAACCAAAGTCCAAACAAGGTACGTTGAGCATAAAGGCAGTTTACTGGACTTTAGAAAAGAAAACATACAAATCACAAAAAAAGGGTACGACGAACAGACGGAGTCAGGGCAAGAAATCGGATACTGGAACATGGATTTCGGAGGAGCTACCCGCGCATTAGTATCTTTGTGTATTCGAGAAAACCCAAATCAAAGCTGGCACAAGCTCGTAAAGTTGGTTGCAGAAATGAAAAGCTGCCCGATAGACGAAGCGAACATCAAACTGAAAGAATTTCAGGAACTTGGGATGTTGGGGTATCACAATGAAAAAGGAGTGTGGGAAGCGTGGAAATAGAAACAGAGGGAGCGGGTGTTGTGGAAGGCAAAATTCCGTACACATACAAAGAGGACATCGAGCAAAAGCGACTTTGGTTGGAGCGCAAAATCAAGCGAGAGCTCAAAATCGTAATCAATGCAATCATCGATAAAGTCATCTGGAAAGGCTGCAATCTGGATGTGCTGGTGATGGCTGTGCCGCAGATTACAAGGACGGTTGTACACACCAATCTCAGGTATCAAACGGAATTTCCGAAAAGGGAACTTCAAAAGCTGGAATCCCACATCAAAAGCTATGCCAAAAAAGAAGTGTGCCGGTGCTATGAGGTTTGCGAGAGGAAGGAAACACTATGAAATCAATGGGAAATATCTACCATCGGCAGCAAGCCTATCTGCGTACCAAAGCCGGACAACAGATGATGAAGAAAGAAGCAGATAACATCATCCGGCGCAACTTCGCAATGATGTTCAAGGTGCTGCATGATGATTATGGATTCGGAGCCAAGCGTCTGCTTGAGTTGATCCAGTTCCTTAACGATTTTGCGGAGGAAGCAGCCAAAGACGAGCTGTGGTTTGATACCGTAGCAGCATGGTTTGAAGGATACACAGGGGTGGACCTGTGGAAAGATGATTGGATGGAGGGGAAATGATGAAACGCTACGAACAAATCATAAGCGCCAGCGTGGAAGAACTGGCAAGATTTTTGGTGAGACTTTCTGAAAATGAAGGGGAACTCAACTACTGCCGCAACCTGCCAGAGTGTATGGCAATGGCAGATTCAGGCGGAGAGATTCCACAGGAAAAGTGCGTGGGGTGCATGATGCGGTGGCTGAAGGAAGAAGCCACAGCGGAGAGACTGGAAGAGAGGGGAAAACAAATGCCAGAATATATAGCAAAAGGAAAAGCAAAAGAAGCAGTAGATTTTGCTGTTGAATTATCAAAATCAGAGTATGATATGATGTGTGATGCTATAAATCAAATTCCAGCCGCCGACGTTGCGCCGGTGGTGCATGGGCGGTGGAAAGGATGGATAACACCTGCATTTTACGGACTGGATGATTTTGGGGAACCCATCTACAGAGATGCGACCTTTTATCGTTGCTCAATATGTAGCAGAAAATCGGCAATCAAAGAAAAATTTTGCCCCAGCTGTGGTGCAATGATGGATTAGGAGGAGAATTAAGCCATGAACAACAAAGAACTCATCCGCTGTGCTCTGATGGGCGATAAACAGGCACAGGAGGAATGCACAGAGAAAGGGATTGCACTCCCTTGCCCGCTGTGCGGAGACGATGTAACCATTACCGAAATCCCTGCACATAAGCACTGCATCGTAAATTTACCGGAGTACGGAGGTGGCTGCTTTATCGAGTGCGATAATTGCACTTACGCAATCAGCGGAGATGATGTGATGGACGCACTGAGAACACACAACGCCCGCCCTGCTCCACCGATTGGAAGATGTGGGGAATGCGAGTTTTATACAGTCTTGGGACATTGTAAATTACATTCTCAAGAACCAGACCAATATGGTTCAGGTGCGTATGTGGAAATGCTGCCAGATGATTTTTGTAGTTGTTTTGAGCCAAGGGAAGAATAGTAGTGAGTGGTGGTGATCTTATGGAAAATAACTCCCCCATCGCCCGCATTATCGCAGCGTCGGATAAACTCTCCTGCGTGGCAAACCGGTATCTTTGCACCAAGGCCAGGGCATGGCTGGCCGCCGGAGGTGATCCGGCCGGAGCGTACATGGAGCATCTGGCCCAGCTGGCGGAAGAAAATCAGGAAGGGGGCAACGATTGTGGTACATAACCTGAAGGAAAGCAAGGAGATCTGTCGGAAGGCCATTGATAAGTACGGGGAAACCGCCCAGATTTACCTTGCGATGGTGGAAGCAAGGTATCTGGCACAGGCGCTCCAGCGGTATCTCGATTGCCAACGGGAAGGAGCCGAAGAGAGCAAGCTGGAGGAGTCGCTCGTCCTCCTGCGCTCAAAGCGGGCGAAGGTGAAGCTGATGCTTACCCAGCTTGACTTCATCTTTGGCACTAACCGGGAAGCGGAACTGGCGGAGCTGTCCAGGATGGAGGAGAACATAGAAGAATCAAAGGAGAAATAAAATGAAATATATTACGATATCCCCTATCAGAATGGGAGCAAGGGCAGAAGCATGTGGCAAGATAAATGGAGAAGAAAAAGACTGTTCATTGGAGGTGGATTATGGAAAATACCATTTTGTACTACACATGGAGGGAAATCAAATAGAACTCCCTCTTCTTACAGTGTTGGCTGTTTTTGACAGGGCCCATGAGGTACTTGCTGAGGAAATTGACCGATTGGAAGTGATTTTCAAAACGATGGAAACCATAAAAACCTCCAACTATGACAGTAAGAAAAAACATCATATTACATATTGTTCCTGCGAAAGCTGTCCATTTGACGAGTGCGAAAAGCACTGGAAAAATTTGCTCGGAAGGTCACCTGATGAAAAAGTGTGGATTGCCAACATCGGGGCGGTTTGCAGAAGGTATGTGGGATGGTTGATAGCAAAGGTGGATGAATCTTCCAAAATCCCAAACGTTTGCGATTTTGAATGTAAACTCGGAGATGACAAAATAAAATAAAAAAACCGCCTCTCCCCCGAAGGGCAAAAAAGCGGTTGATATGAGCAAAATCAATTATAGCAGGATTGTCCTATAAAAGTCAATGAATGGAGGAGAGGTTATGAAGAAGTCAAAGTATAAAGAATTGAGTCAGGAGATGATGCGGGAAATTACGGAATACGTCATTGATTGTTACCACGAAGAACAAGAAAAATCAAAAAAAGCGCGGTATGATAAAAGACTGAGAAACACCAGAATGTTGCTCAGAAATTACCGAGAGTTGGTCTCCCATAGTGAGAAGGCTATCTATGAAGCATCTCAGGTGGATAATGAGGACCTCTTCGATATTTTAGACTTAATGAGCAATAATGCGGGCGATCAGTTTTATATCGAGAGCATAAAAACCAGTGCAGCAAGAACGAGGCTGATCATCGAGCACGTCAATGAAATGCTGGAACTCTACAAAGTATATTGTGAGAAATCTTTAAAGCCGGAAGACATGAGAAGATATCGTGCTATTTATGCTTTGTATATTCAACCAGAGCCTAAAACATGTGAACAGATTGCAGAGGAAGAAGGAGTGGAACCAAGAACGGTTTACCGAGATGTGTCTGCAGCCGTTGAAAAGCTTACTTTTCTCATTTTTGGTATAGATGGTATGAAGTAGTAGGTCTGATGTCAAAAAGATGTCATTGCCATGTCAACACGTCCTATGATAATATATAGCATGTAATGATAGATTGACTTGGCAACCAACTTTGCACCAAATGTTACACCATAAAAATGAGAACGAACTGTATCGTTCACAAAAAGAAAAGGCTGGAAAAATCCAGCCTGTGCGGATCCATTTCAAGGAAAATGAACGGGTTGATGAGGCCCTGATCCGCATAAAAATTATATCGTAAAAACCGCATAAAATCAAGAAAAAACCTTGAAATAAGCCGGTTTTATGGTAGAATGAAAGTGTAAACATAAACAAGTGTCGGAGAGTGATGACTTCGACAGAAAGTACAGCAAGGAGTGTGCTATATGTCAATCTATACCAGCAGATATTCAAATCCAGAATTGAGAAAAGGAATCTACACAGCAGTCAGAATCTCGCTCGGAACGCCAAAATGGAGCATCGGGTATCCATTAACTGGAGAATTGAAAGACCTTATGCCGTTTGGCCTCCTGAACAAGTATGAGCTCTATGAAGATTTCAAGCGTGAATATTTTATGCGCCTGGACCGAATTGGTGTATCAAGAATACGTTCTCAGCTCCAGCAGTTTGAGTCTCTTGGCAAAGATGTTGTTCTTCTATGCTATGAGGATATTCGCAAGGGACCAGAGAATTGGTGCCACAGAACAGCATTTGCAGAATGGTGGCTGCTCAAAACCGGTGAAGCCATCAAGGAACTGTATGACCCAACACCAGACCCTACCGCCCAAAAGCCTAAGGTGGCTACGAGTTCAAATATAGTCAAATCAGAGGAAGTATCACCCTTTATCCAAATGAGTCTCTTCTAAAGGCTCACAGGGGTTCCACGTGAACCCCTAATATGCGAGCTTAGTTCAGTGCAGAACCCCAGATTTCCAATCTGGAAACGCCAGCTCGGTACTGGCAGCTCGCTCCATTGCGGGGCCTGCTCCTCCCCTCCGACAGCCGGACGGAATAACACAGACCGATATACTGTGAAATGAATTACAAAAGAGACATCGTGAAAACGGTGTCTCTTTTTATTTTACCGAAGGGAGGAAAGATTTTGTTTCATGGTTCGTTGCCAAGCTCAGTACAACAAATTTTAGGAAGCCTTGTAAAAGACTGGAAGGTCGATGACATCTATATTGGATGTTCGGGAAATTTCACTATCGAAAGAATGCTGCAGGGCGTCACAAATGCTGCTTTGCATGGAAACGATGTCACAATCTACTCCTGCCTGCTGGGCAATTACGTTTCTGGGAATTCACTGCAGGCGAAGTTCAAAGACAGCTATGATGGTCCAATGGCCTTCGTGAAGGATTACATGAAGGACGATGCTAGTATTGTTTCGGTTTCTCTTATACTCTCGAAGATGGCGACATACCTTGGCACAAAGCCGAATCCATATTACGTCAAAATGATCGACGCCTACAAAAAACAATGGGACCGGCTATTCGGAGACACCTACGAGAAAATATCAAAAATCAAGCCATTCCTCCAATCGTTCTTTGCTGGTGATGTGTGCCAATGGATAGACACAGTTCCAATGGAAGCAGGCTTTGTTTGTTATCCACCGTTCTATTCTGGCGATTATGAGAAAATGTTCCGTGTCATTGAGGATGTTATTGAGTGGCAGCCTCCGCAGTATGAGATGATCGACAAGGAAAAAATTTTTGAGATGTTTCGCAAGATGACACAGCGGCCTTATTTCATGTTTGGGACCAATGATGAGTTGCCTGAATTTAAGGATTACCTTATCGGTATGTCCCAGACTACAAACCGAGGAGTTCCGCTTTACATCTATTCAAGAGCGGAGAAGAGCAGAATAGTCATGCCATTTCAGAACGTCAGCAGCCTTATGGTAGAAAGGTTAGGCGAAGATGAGGACATGGGAAATACGATAAAGTTGTTGCCCTTAAAAAGTGAGAACTTCCGTGCTTTGCGTTCTCAGTACATGAATCCGTATATTAAGCCTGGTTCAGAAAGTGCATCATTTGGTGTCGTAGTCGACAACAAATTGATAGGTGTCTATGCCTTCTCATCGGCTCCCACGCTCTCTAATTGGTCGAAACATATTGAGACCCCCACTATCTACCTTTTGAGCGATTTCCCGATTACTCCCAGCAAGTATAAGCGTCTGGCAAAGTTGGTTTTGTATGCTGCTCTCAGCAAAGAAAGTAAGCTGTTGGCTGAAAGGCTTACCAACAGGCGATGTAGATCTCTTGTGACGACAGCCTTTTCCAAAAATCCGGTTTCGATGAAATATCGTGGTTTGTTTAAGCTCTTGAATAAAAAGCGACTTCCTGGTGTTGACGAAAACGAAACGGATATGTCCAAGCGGTATTACAACGAAGGTTACCAGCTCAATTATGGCGCCCCGATGGGACAATGGACTTTACAGGAAGGATTGGAGATATGGAAAAAGAAACACAGTCAGACGGAAGGGAAGGTTGAGGTATGACGATCAAAACGATGGAGATTGACCCGAAAGAAATTGTGTTACTGGAAGAAAACGCCAGATACATGACGCATGAGGAATTCAACCGGCTAGTTGATAATGTCCGGCGCGATGGGCAACTTTCTTCTGCGCCGTTTTTGTGCCTTGAGCATGAGGGTCCGCACGCAGGCAAATACAAATGCCTGTCAGGAAATCACCGAACAAAAGCGGCTATTGAAGTTGGTCTACCTAAAATTCTTTGTCTTGCTACAGACGATGAGCTTACAGAAGAACAGAAGATCGCCATTCAACTTTCGCATAACTCAATCACCGGTCACGATGACCCTGCCACCTTAAAGGCTTTGTATGAAAAGATTCTGGATACGGAACTCAAGAAATATAGCGGACTTGACGACAAGACACTGGATTTACTTGACAAGTTCGGCACTCTCAGTATTTCAGAAGCAAACCTCCAGTTTCAGACATTGAGCGCGGTATTTTTACCGGATGAGCTGGAATCAGCTCAAAAAGTCATCAACGAAGCCATAGTGCAGGTGAAAAGTTCCAAAGCTGTTTGGCTTGTTCGTATGTCCGAATACGATCGCTGGCTTGATGCGCAAGAGATTGCCTCCTCGGCCTACAATGTCAAAAATGTAGCGACGGCGATAGACCTCATTCTCCGTGTTTTTGAGAGGAATATGGATCAACTTGCGGAAGCATGGGAAGACGCGCCAGATGGCAAGAGGTGGGTCCCAATTGAAAGTGTCATAGGCCGCTCAAAGATACCTGCTGAAAGTGCCAAAATTGTTCGTAAGGCAATTGACAAAATGATTGGAAGGCAAGAATTGGACAGCAAGAATATGTGGCAGGCATTGGAATATTGGGCGAATAGCTATCTTGATGGGGAGTAGGTGAAACATCATGCCGGCTCCGAAAAAATACAATCCGAAATATCACGATGCCTGGGCATGGTCCCTTGCAATCAAAGGGGCAACTGATGAGGAAATCGCAAGTGCCTTCGGGGTCTCACGGCAAACAATTATTCGATGGTCCAAGAAGAAAAATGAAAAGGGCGAAACGGTGCTCACCTCTTTTGGAGAAGCTCTCCAGGCTGGCAAAGAAGCAGCAGATGCTCATGTGGAAAGAAAACTCTATGAGCGTTGTCTTGGTTACGAGTACGAGGAAGCAAAGCAAATCATAGATCACGATTCGTCAGGACGCCCGTTTATCAAGAGGACAGAAGTGACGAAGAAAACCGTCCCGCCTGATACAATGGCAATTATGTATTGGCTCAATAACAGAAAACGTAGCACTGGCGAGTGGTCGCAGCGTCAGGATGTCAATCTGAACCTCGGCAATGATGGTGAAGATGTCGTAATCTATATCCCTGATAACGGACGGGATACAGGTGAGTAAAGTTGTAGAGTTACGCCCCCAGCCTGGGCCTCAGGAAATGTTCCTTGCGACCAAGGCTGACATTTGCATTTATGGAGGTGCTGCGGGTGGAGGAAAGACCTACGGACTGTTGCTTGATGCGTTGCGCCATAAGAACCGACCAGGTTTCGGTGAGGTAATATTCCGGAAAAACTCAATCCAAATCTACAATGAAGGCGGCCTTCTCGATGAAAGTTTGCGGATGTACAGTGGGATTAAAGGTGCAGAACTGAAGCGTTCTCCGCGCCCACAGTGGACATTCAACGGAAAGGGAAAGGTTAGTTTTGCACATATTGATGGGGATGATGATCTCAAAAAATTTCAAGGTTCCCAGATGGCAGCAATAGGTTTTGATGAGCTTACGCACTTTACCGAAAGCCAGTTTTTCTATATGCTTTCGCGAAACCGAACCACCTGTGGAATAAAGCCATATGTTCGAGCTACCTGTAACCCTGACGCTGACAGCTGGGTTGCAAAGTTTATCGAGTGGTGGATAGATCCGGATACTGGTTATCCCATTAAAGAACGTAGCGGTAAAATCCGATGGATGATACGTCGAAATGAGACCTTGTATTGGGCTGACACCATAGAAGAACTATGGGAACGCTTTGAACTAAAAACTCAGGAAGAGAAGCAAGAACCAAAATCTGTCACATTTATTATGAGCACACTGTATGACAATCAAATCCTGATGAAACAGGATCCGTCGTACATTTCCAACCTGAAAGCTTTGTCAGTGGTTGAGCGCGAACGCTTGCTTTATGGTAACTGGAAAATCAAACCTGCCGCTGGCCTCTATTTCAAGAGAAGCCAGATCGGTCAGATGTTGACCATGATACCAAACGACGTTGTGCGTTGGGTAAGGGCGTGGGATCTCGCTGCTACCGCAGAAGGGGAAGGAGGCGAACCTGCCTACACTGCTGGTGTCCTTATGGGTAAACGAAAGAATGGTCGGTATATTGTGGCTGATGTCATCAACGTAAGGCAAACAGCTGCAGATGTCAGAAAGACTATTAAGTTTACTGCTATGAGCGATATTGCAAAATATAAGCGAGTAAAGATTAGGTTGCCTCAAGACCCTGGACAGGCTGGCAAGGATCAAGCTCAGAGCTATATTAAGTACTTGGCCGGATTTGACGTTACCGCTATACCTGAATCTGGAAGCAAGGAAGTTCGTGCAGAACCTATGGCTGCGCAGTGGCAGGCTGGTAATTTTGATATTCTGATAGCAGATTGGAACGAAGCTTATTTTAACCAGCTTGAGAGCTTTCCAATGAGTAAATTCAAAGATATGGTGGATGCAGGTAGTTCTGCTTTTTCCCAGTTGGAACTTAAAAAGACATTTGATATAACTAGCTTACTATAGTCGTTGAAAACAAGAGATTAAGAACAGGAGGAGTGAGATGTTCCGTGCAGATAGTCTTTCGGATGTAATTTGGCAGTATGGGGCACAATACGTTGATACTCCGAGTGGCCTTGTTGTCCCAGACTATGATCTGGCCGAAAAGTACCAGTATAACGGCCTTTTCAGCAAGATCATCGACCGGCCAGCCGAGGAAGCTCTCAAGCATGGGATGAAGTACAATGTGGGCGATCCCCAGCTGGAGGAATTTTTGGATGACGCTCTCGACCGTCTGGATTGGGAAGACAAGGCAACTACCGCTATCCGCTGGGCGAGGCTGTTCGGCGGCTCCATCATCGTTATGCTTCTGGACGATGGCGGCGGA
>OGPW01001054.1_pt1 | contig 20161 bp, 18 predicted proteins | sample 1553061 | NCBI WGS metagenome assembly OGPW01 (sample SAMEA2580292, study PRJEB22360) | human gut metagenome | biome: human gut; feature: human-associated habitat; material: faeces | place: Denmark | collected 2008/2010
CGATCCGTTGATCGGTACGGTACGCGGTGCCGGCGGCGTACTGGTCAATCTGGCGAGCCTCGATGTGTTGGGAGCGCTCGATATGGACCGTATCCGCGGGCAGGTGCGCGTAGTGACGCCGGAGTTTCAGGAACGGCGCGACGGCCGGTTCGAAACGGTGCGGACTTATGCGAAAATGGCACGGGGCGAAATGACCCGCTATATTCTTCAGCAGCGTATCGAGACGCCTGAAGCCCTCAAGGGGTTCGAATGGGAAGGATTTCGTTTCAATGAGGCCGCCTCGGGGCCCGAACGCTATCTTTTTACACGCGATACCCGGAACTGACCCGGTACCGGGGCCGGGTCGATCCGTGAACAGTTTTTACGCTGAACCTGCCGATATAAGTTCGGATGGTATAGTTCGGGTTTCAGTCTCTTATTCGGAGGTGTGATCCGAAGTTGGGCGGTTCTGTGCATTCCGGTTCCATAACCGGAAAAGCAGGTCGGCCTGTTGGAGGATTTTGCTGCCCAGCAGCGGCGGATAACCGGGATGGTCGGCGATGAAGGCATCTACGGCCGTAGCGGCTGCTTCCGAATGTTGGCTGCCCAGTAGGGCGGCCGTCCACTTACGGGGAAAGAAAATATCCCCCGTACGTTGTATTTCCTGCAACTCTTCGAGTCCCGGACGGATATACGCGGCCGAACGGGCGCCGTGTACCGGATGGTTCAGCAGGGAGAGTGCCGTGCAGGCCCACGGTTCGATGCTCCGGTTCGCCGGGTCGAGCAGGCTGCGGAACACCGAATCGCGGACCGAAGCCGAAGGCGATACGGCCGGTGCGATGTAAGCGTACTGTTTTTGCCGGTCGGGATTGGTGATGCGTGCCCCTTGACGCGCGATGATCGCTGCAGCCCGGTCCGGGAAACGCAATGCGAGCGTGTATGAGAGGTTTGTCAGGTCGTTTTCGCCGAGCAGCATCCGGTTCGCTAACCGTTCATCGTCCCATAATTCGTAAAGCGTGTTTATCGCCTGCGGGCTGCGGGCGATACCGCACCAAGCCTGGGTTGCCATGATGCGCCGCTGGCGGTCGGGATCGTTTTGCGCGATCTCCCATAAAGCACCTTCCAGTTCGGGAGAGGCCGTTTCGTCGTAGTATAGGCCGAAACAACCCCGGATGTAGGTGAGCGCTTGTGTGAACAGTTGTTGGTTGCGTTCCTGCGGAAGGTAGGCGATCATCGCCCGGAGAAACCGTTGCGGGGCAATCGTGCCCCCGAGCAGGTTTTCGTTCAGCGTAATCAGTGCAGAGAGCCGGGCCACGTCGTCGGGCAAGCCGGTCAGGCGTTTCATCAGGTATTCCGATGTGACGCTGTCCAGCCGGAAGTAGCCGTAGGAGCGTCCGTCCGCATTGGGCAGCACGCAGCAGGTTCCGGCAGGGAGGACGAGTTCCGTTTCCGGTCCGTCGAGCAGGCATTGCAGGGTATCCGTGGCGTTCCCGTCGCCGAAAGCGAGCAGCTGCAGCGGTTGGTTCCACGCCAGACGGCGTCCGAACGGATCGCTTTGCATGATGCGGAGCCTGTTTTCATGCCGGGTCATGTCGATCGTCGGCATTCCTTTTTCGTCGACCCATATCCGGCTCCATGCGGCGAGGTCTTCGTCGCATCGGCTGTCCAGAACGGCGATCAGGTCGTCCCATGTGGCATTGCCGTAACGGTGGTCGGCCAGATACTCGCGGATGCCGTCGCGGAATTTTTCAGGCCCCAGTTTGGTGAAAAGCATCTCCATGACCACCGGGGATTTGCTGTAAATGATCTGGCTGTACAGCAATCCCGCATCGGAAAGGTTCGGTAACTGTTGCCGGATGGCCGTGCTTCCCGCAGTGCGGTCTTCGCCGTAGGCTCCCGGTACGTTGGAGCGGATGAAGTTGAGCCGGTGGTCGATCTGCGGGAACTGTTCGCGCACGATCATCGCAGCGAAGAAATTCGCGAAAACCTCTTTGGTCCAGACGTCGTCGAACCACTGCATCGTCACGTAGTCGCCGAACCACATGTGCGCCGTTTCGTGCGCGATCAGGCTGCCTCGCGCCATGCGGTTTTCGGTCGTTGCATTGTTTTCGAGGAACATCGAACGGTCGGCGTAGAGTGTCGCCCCCATGTGCTCCATACCGCCGTACTGGAAACCGGGGATGACGATCAGGTCGTATTTGGCGAACGGATAGGGTACTCCGGTATATGTTTCCAGCCAGTCGAGCGCATGGAATACCTGTCCGAGGATTTCAGGGCATTGGGCCGTTTTCTGCGGATCGGTTTCGCGGTGGTACAGCGATATACTGCGGCCGTTGCGGTTTTCGGTGACCCGTTCGAACCGCCCGCCCACGAATGAGAACAGGTAGGTGGGGATCGGTTCGGTTTCGTGGAAAGAGATTCGCTTGCGGGCCCCGGTCGTTTCGGCTCCGGCGGCCATTTGGCTGCCGGCTCGGGCAGCCGAGCCGGACCGCTACCGGAGGTCTCGGTTCCGGCTGTAGGTCCGGATGCGGTATTCAACGTGTCGGTCCGGGCTGTGGCTCCGTTGGCAATCGCTTTCCACTCGGCCGGCAGTTCGAGGCTTAGTGTGAACCGGGCCTTCAGGTCGGGTTGGTCGAAGCAGGGGAAAAGAGTCCGGGCCCGGTCCGGCACCAGCAGGGTGTAGAGGAAATCGTCACGCCGGTTGAGCGATTGGTCGTCGGCCGTGAAACTTACGTCGAGGGTGTTCTCTCCCTTGCGGAGGGCCGACCGGGGGATGACGATGTGTTCGTCGGTTAACGAATAAGGCGTTTGCTGTCCGTTTAGTACGACGCTATGGATTTGGGACGTATCGCCGCGGAAATCTGCAATCAGTGCGTCGGGTTTATCGAGTGTGAACGTGATACGGGCTTTTCCGGTCACCTCGTCGGCGCGGTTGCCGGGAAGGTTGAAGTGCAGGTCGTAGCGGATATTCTGGTAGCGTGTTTTGCGGTAACGGGCCAGTTCGAGGCTTACGCCCGGGGCGGTAAGGTCTTCGGGCTGCGGTCCATTGCAGGCCGTACAGAGCAGGATAAGCAGCGCGATTGTCCAGACGTGGAGCGGCGTGCGGGTCGGAAAGGTCGTATATCTATTCATCGGAAAGCGGAACAGGTTGTTACTGCGAATTTACGCATATTTATGCAGATTTCCGGGAATGCGGTCCGAATATAATCGTTTATAGGGGAGTTGCTGGCGTTTTTTGGTTCGGACTTTGCGGTATAACAACCCAAGATTGCAAAAAAACGAAATATGAGACCTGATAAAGTTGCATTTGGTTTGTCGCTGATCTTGTCGGTTGCCGCTTTGTCCCGGACAGACGCCTGTACGCGGGTGGTATACAATGGTTTGGATGGTACGGTGATGACTGCCAGGTCGATGGACTGGAAGGAGTACCCGTACACGAACTTGTGGATTTTTCCGCGGGGCATGTCCCGGAGCGGGGAAACGGGGAACAATTCGGTACATTGGACCTCGAAATACGGGAGTGTAGTTGCTTCCGCTTACGAGATTTGCAGTACCGACGGCATGAATGAGAAAGGACTGGTGGCCAATCTGCTGTGGTTGGCCGAGTCTGAATACCCGAAATGGGACGGTCAAAAGCCGGGGCTCACGATTGCCGCATGGGTACAGTATATGCTCGATAATTTCGCGACGGTGGACGAAGCGGTAGCGGCAGTTTCGAAGGGTGGGTTCGAGGTGGTTTCGGATCAGATGCCCGACGGTTCGCGTCTGGCTACGTTGCATTTGTCTATTTCGGATACCACGGGCGACAACGCCATTTTCGAATACGTCGGCGGGAAACTGAATATCCACCATTCCAAAGCCTACCAAGTGATGACCAACTCGCCGGTGTTCGACCAGCAGCTGGCGCTCGACGACTATTGGCGCACCATCGGAGGCACAACGTTCCTTCCCGGGACGAACCGTGCGGCCGACCGTTTTGTCCGGGCATCGTTTTACATCGACGCGATTCCCAAAGTGAAAGATTCGCGCGAGGCGGTGGCCGCTGTTTTCAGTGTGATCCGCAACTGCTCGGTGCCGTTGGGTATCAGCACGCCCGGAGAACCGAATATCTCCTCGACCCGTTGGCGTACGCTCTCCGACCAGAAAAGCAAAATCTATTTTTATGAATCGACGTTTTATCCCAATATCTTTTGGGTCGATTTCAAGGATGTCGATTTTTCGCCCGGAGCGCCTGTCAAAATGCTGGACCTGAATCACGGTAAGACTTATGCGGGCAATACCGCCGCGGAGTTCGTCGCAACGGCGCCTTTCCATTTCCTCGGGATCGAATAGGTCCGGCCGGGACGTGCCGAGCAGGCCGGATTTCGGAGAATGCCGGTTGAATTAAAAACGCGGATACCTTTTAAGGATTTCCTTTAAATTTATGTAACAGTCTGATAAATCGGGCTGTTACATTTTTTAAGATAGGCCGAGGTAACGAAAAGGCAACGGTTTCATTTTCCGTCTTTTGCGTTATGACTCACAACTTCAAATAACTGACGACAAGGTAGTTAAATCTTTTTGAAAAGTCAAATTTCAAATGGATTTTCAATAGTTCTTGCAGTTAAATAATAGTTCGTATTTCATGCTAATTCATTGACCCAACAAATCCGGACCTAATAATAAGTCCGGATTTGTATTTTTCATATAAGAACTAATGAGTCGGTACATACGTACGTGACCCTATAATCTTTGTAATGAGAAAATGAATCTCACTGTGCTCGTTCGTGGAAATATCCCCGTCCTGGTAGCCAGCGCCCCCCGATGATAGTCATCAGAACACATCATACGTTTCACGCGTTCGGGGTTCTTTGCGCTCCCGTCCACTTTCGATATATCTGTATGTGTTACGGCCTGATAGCATTTCCTCGTCACCATCTGCGCGGCTGCAGACTTTTTCTAAGCGATCCGGGGATTGAATTGTCGGGACAGGAATAGGCCGTCTATGAAATTTGCGGGCACAGCTATTGCCGGTGTTGTTGTAAGTATGGCGATATCTTTTATCTTCCATTCCGGATTTGACGCTGGGTGCAGTAAAGGGCCATCTTTCGGCCCGGTTTCTGCATAAATAGCGGAGAATGCCGAACGCAGGTAAGAGCGCACACAAATGAATATTGCGATATGTTAACAGGATCGATATATGGCCCGGGATCTCCGGACATGACCTCTGCCCGGGGCTTTTACCCGTAGTCTGTATCCGGTACGTGTTTTCCGTTGTGTTTTACTGGCGTTGATTATAAACCGATAAAAACACAACGAAATGAAAACATCCGTTTTAGTCCGTCTGCATCACCGCACGGACAGCGATGGGCGCCGCGCCCTGATGCTCCGTGTCATCCGTGACCGTCGTAGTAGTACCTATTCCCTTCCATACCGTCTTCTTCCTGAAGAGTTCGACCGCCGGCGGGAGTGTGCCGTTGCCCGTAACCGCACCCGCGCCCACCGTGCCTTTATCGCCGAGGTCAATGGGCGGCTCGGGAAGCTCCGGCGCGAGCTGCATGCGATCGTCCGGTCGCTGGAGGCTTCCGGACGTCCCTTTACCGCCGCGGACATCACTACGGCCTGTCGTCATAACAGCGATATGCAGTATGTCGGGACTTTCGCCGGGATGCTGATCGCGGAGCTCGAGGAGGCCGGGCGCTTCGGTACGGCCCGTTCGTACCGCTCGCTGCTGAGCGCACTGAACGGTTTCCCTGGAGCTGTCCATCTCCGTTTCGGACAGATCGATCCCCGTAGCGTCGCCTCCTTCGCCGACTATCTGGAACGCCGGGGCAACCGACGCAATACCGTGACCTTTTACCTGCGTACCCTTCGCGCCCTCTATGACCGGGCCCGGCGTATGGGCTTCGCTCCCGATGCCAATCCTTTCCGGGAGATATCGTTCAAACCTGCCCTCACGCCCAAGCTGGCCGTCACCCGCCGATTGTTGCAGGAACTCGCCTCGGCCGATTTCGGCGACGGTGAACTGAACGAGGCCCGGGATATGTTCCTCTTTTCGTTTTTCGCCCGCGGCATGAGTTTCGTCGATATGGCCTACCTGAGCAAGGATGCGATCTGGGACGGGACGCTGCATCACGGCCGTCTGAAGACGCACCAGGCGATCAACGTAGCCATTACGCCCCAGATGCAGGCGATCCTGGACAGGTACGACGATCCCGCCTCGCCCTGGGCGCTGCCCTGCATGAAAAGGGGATGCCGCTCTGTGGCAGAGGAAGGCAAGGGGCCGGAGGAAAAGGACGCTCCCGCGAGACTGTATGCTGCGTACCGCCACTCGCTCGAATACTATACCGGACTGTTGGGCGAGGTTTCCAGCAGATTGGGCTGCCGGAAACTGACCTTCAACGTGGCGCGCCACACGTGGGCGACCCTGGCCCGTAAAATGGGCATTCCGGTTCCCTATATCAGCGAGGGGTTGGGCCATAGCTCCGAACGTACCACGCGCATCTACCTGGCGAGTCTCGACAGCAGTACCGTGGACAGGGTTAACGAAGAGGTGACCCGTTTGTGAGGCTGTCCTTGCGGCACTCCGTAAAGCCTATATGCTGCCGGAACACCGCCATATCGCACAGTAGTAAATGATTGTTTATAAGGCTGTATGGGATTGTTTTGCGGCCCGAGAGTCAAATTCGCTTACCTAAGCGAATTTCTTTCCTGATTTCATAATTTTGCCGCATCTCAAAAAGACAAAATCGGGACAATTTTATATATATGATGCAAAATAAATATGTTATTTTTTAATTTACAAGAAATAAAGCATAAAAATCAATATAATAGACCATTGAATGCTCTCCCGACTGTTTTTTGGAGCACGTCGGCTTCTCTTTTCGGTCATCTCGGGTCTTTTGGTCCTGTTTTGATTTCCTCTTTTTGCTGTGAGAAAAGATGGGCTGCAAGCCCTATTTATTTTATAAAATGTTTTCCCGCAGCGGATGGCAGTAAAGCGGCGGGCGTGGCCCTACCCGCTCTTACGCCCGCCCGAAAGACTATTACGCCTGCCGTACATGAGTTGTTATCTTTCTGATATATTGTATTTTAAATGATTTAACATAACTCTGTCCCAGTATCCGGTTTTCGGCTGTGTTTTTCCACCGCCGGAAAGTTCGTGCATTGTAACCAGTTGCCACTAAGCCTATACTTAAGGTTCGTTATACCCGTATCCGTTCGGTTTGCATTGCAGTACAACATCCTGCTGTTTTTTTGAACCGTTTTTGTAAGATTTAAATTTCACATTTACAGCTACATAGTCTTTCGGTCCATACCCGTCTGCCGTTATAACAATTCGCTTAGGTAAGCGAATTTGATATTAACAAAAGAAATTTGCGGAGTAACTACGGGTACGGTAGCACTTTCAGCATTTTTTTGTAACATGGCCGTATTACGACAATAGACATTTTCGGGTCGAGAGTAAAACGATTAACGACCTGACCAATGAAGATTGTGACCAGATTGTGTCCTGCAAAAGCAAAAACGGTCAAAACAACGTAACTATCTGATTAACGGTGTAATATGTGTAGCATCTCTCTTCATTGCCAAGTAGCGAAAATGCAGAATATAGTAGTTTTAAGAAGACTTTCTGTTACGAATCCGTTACCTGTTTTAGAAAACAGTATTGTGTGGACACTTAATCGGAAGTCGCTTGTTTACAGTAACTAAGGCTATGCTTGGTGATGCTTCGGTCTCGTAAGCCTTAATCCTGTTTAAAATAGTGTTCAAACAGAATATTATTCATTGAACCACAGTATTTTGCTTTTCAATCTTTAGCTCATAAGGAACTAATTTTACACTCAAAAATTAAGGATTATGAGTAGAGAGCTAAAAGTACATTATTACCTTCGCCATAAGGAGGTGAAAAGTGATGGTACGGCTCCCATCATGGGGCGCATCACTATCGGAAAATCAATGGTACAGTTCAGTGCCAAGTGTAGTGTGCAGGTATCCCTTTGGGATACTAAGTCTGCACGGGCAACAGGCAAAAGCAAGGCAGCTACCGGATTGAATCGGGAACTTGACAAGATAAGTCTGTCAATTCACTCTTGCTACAAAGAACTGTTGGCGAAAAAAGAAGAAATTTCTGCAGAGGAGGTGAAAAATGCCTTTCAAGGTATCGCTTCAGAGCAGGAAACGCTTATCGGGTATTGCAATCGGTACAATCACCAGCTTTCAGCCAGAATAGGGATAAACATCACATTGGAAAGCTATAAGCGATATGGCGTATCGTTCAACCATCTACGCTGTTTTCTACGGACAAAGTACAATCTGAGTGACATTTCGTTTCAGGCATTGGATTATTCTTTTGTCGAAGCCTTTGATTTCTACCTGCGGGTACAATCGAAATTCAAGCCCAATACCATTGTCGGTATTATCGGACACCTGAAGATTATTATCAAGCGAGCCATAAACGAAGGGATTATCACTCGTGATCCTTTTGCAGGATTTTCATTGGTGGGAGAACCTTTACAGCCTAAATCACTAACCAAACAAGAATTGCACAAAATAATGACAACTCCATTGGATAGCCCCAACCGTTATTTGGTGCGGGATATGTTCTTGTTTTCTGTTTTCACAGGCATCTCATTCAGTGACATCCGCAATTTAACATACAGCAATCTGATACAGGCAGAAGATGGCGTTTGGTGGATTCATTCCAAGCGGAAAAAGACGGGAACAGAATTCCACGTTCCCCTTCTGGAACTCCCTTTGCAGATTATTGAGAAGTATCGTGGACTGAATAAAGATGGAAGAATGTTCGTGATGCTCAGTTGTAGCAAGACCAATGGAAATCTAAAGAAGATAGCCCAAATGTGTGGTATAAAAAGAAATATAACCTACCACATGGCGCGCCACAGCTATGCCAGTTTGATAACACTCTCTCGGGGAGTTCCAATGGAAACAGTCAGTCGAATGCTCGGACATCGGGATTTACGGGCAACACGTATCTACGCCCAAGTTTCCAATGAAAAGATAAACACCGATATGCGTAAATTAGAAAAACGCATCACCAATAGGTATCACTTAGCAGATTGAATACAATGAGTACATTGGATAATAAAACCAAACGATACAGTACTTTTTCCGTTATCTTCTATATCAATAAGAATAAGGTAAAGAAAAACGTGCTATGCCCCGTCATGGGGCGTATCTCTGTCAATGCCGAGATAGCTCAGTTCAGTGCAAAAATAGATGTGAACCCCACATTATGGGATGCCAAAGATTATCGCCTGAAAGGAAAAAGTAGAGAAGCGGTTCAAGCAAATTGGAAGTTGGATAAACTGACCGATTCTATAGAGAAATACCATAGCGAACTCTTGCAGCAACAGAGCTATGTGACAGCCGAGTTAGTGAAGAATATGCTTCTGGGTATCGGACGGAAGAAAGATAGTCTCCTTTCTCTTTTTGCCGAACACAATGAGGAGTATGTCCAAAAGGTAGGAGTGAACAGGACAAGAGGAACTTATAAACACTATTTGCTGGTCTACAATCATGTCCGCCAATTTCTGCAAAGCCAATATAAGATGGAAGATATTCCTTTAAAGCAACTGAACTACTCTTTCATTGAACAATTCGATTTTTATCTTCGGGTAGAGAAACGTCATTCGCCTAATACAATCGGAGGATATACGATACTTCTGAAGAAAATAATCCGCAGAGCAATCAATCAAGGAACCCTACTCAGAGATCCTTTTGCGGATTATCGTCCGGAACAGCCACCCAAGAAATGCAGACACATGACTGCTGATGAATTGGAGCGATTCATGGCTACCCCTATTACTTCTAAATCCTTACAGCACACACGGGATATGTTTGTCTTTAGCACATTTACCGGAATATCATATATTGATTTGTGTAATCTCTCATTATCTAATGTAAATAAAGCCGGTAACGGTACGATGTGGATTCACTTTAAACGGCAAAAGACCGGAAGCGAGTGCCATATTCGCCTATTGGATATTCCCAAGCGGATAATTGAGAAATACAAGTCGGAGCGGAAGAGTGATAAGATTTTTAATATGGTGGGGTATTCATCACTGGCTGAAAATCTAAAAAAGGTTGCTAAACTGTGTGGTATTGAGCGGAATATCACCTATCACATGAGTCGTCATAATTTCGGAACGCTTATAACTCTCTCGCAGGGTGTTCCTCTGGAAACGGTCAGCCGTATGATGGGACACTTAGGGATAAAAACCACCCAACTTTACGCAAAACTTACCAATCAGAAAATCAATGAAGATATGAAGCTTTTATCAAATAATATGGCTGATAAGTTCAATATTTATGAGGATAAACAGATGCCTATCGAGGTTCGTTCAACAAAGTCATTCAAACATTTAAAGAAGTAATTGATATGGAAAGAAAACTAGTAGAAATCAATGAGAATGGAAATGTATTCATTCCGAATAATGTACAAATGCGGGATTTTGAGATAGCGGAACTGTTCGGGGCAATGATTCTGTATATTGGAATATCGGGAAGTTGCTCTTTGATAGAAATTTAGAGAGTGGATATGGTAGTGGTGTGGTTAAACGATTGTCAGTGGACTTGAAAGAACAGTTTCCAGATATGGGATTGTCACCTCGTAACCTTTGGAATATGAAACGACTATACGAGCGTTATTATCAAGAAGATACAAAACTGCTACAAGCTGTAGCAGTTTTACCTTGGGGGCATAATTTACTACTGTTGGATAAGTCGTTGTCAGCTAATGAAGCCTTATTCTATGCCGAAGAGTGCTTGCAAAAAGGTTGGTCGAGAGATATGTTACTCAATGCAATAAAGATGGATGCCTATGCGGCTCGTCAGACACAAATCAAAACGAATAATTTTGATTCTGTCTTACCGATGTCACAAGCCAACTATGCGAATGAGGTCTTTAAAAGTTCATACAACTTGGGATTTCTTGGGATAACAGAACCTGTTAAAGAGTTGGAATTGGAGAAGCGGTTGGTTGCTAAAATCAGATCGTTTATACTGGAATTAGGCAAGGGATTTTCTTTTATTGGTAACCAATACCGTCTGGAGTATAACAACAAGGAATATGCGGTGGATATGCTCTTCTTTCATAGGGGCTTGCGCTCGCTCGTTGCTATTGAATTGAAGATCGGTGCTTTTAAGGCAGAATATGTTGGCAAAATGAATCTCTACCTTTCGTTGCTTGACCGATTGGAAAAAGGAGAGAATGAGAACCCATCAATTGGTATCATTCTTTGCGCCGACAAGGATCATTTAGATGTAGAAATCGCTTTGCAAGATATAAACAAGCCTATCGGGGTAGCTGAATATCAACTACTGTTACCTAAAGACGAACTTCAAGCATTACTAATTCAAGAGATTAATTCTATTGAAGAAAATACAGATTCAGAAAGGGAGTAGCAACATTTATTTTGCTACTCCAAAAACTTTTGTACCTTTGTATCCGAGCTAAAGAACTACTCGAAAAATGAAGAGTTTCACCGAAGTTCGCTCGTTGTAAATCCGTTACCTGTTCCGCTCTTCTTTATGCGGAAGTTACTTATAAACAGGACGATAAATCTGAAACATAGTTATGTGACCAAATCGTTACCGCAATCTCTTTCCGGATTTTGCTTTTAATGTATTGGTTTTCCGTTTTTTGCATCGGACTTCATAACCTCGGATAACTCTAAGTCATGTATCATTGCAAAAAGTTTTTAGAGTTATGGCAAGAAGCACTTTTAAGGTCCTGTTCTATCTGAAACGACAGGCCGAGCAGAACGGCAGAACCCCCATCATGGGACGCATCACCATCAACGGGACTATCTCGCAGTTCAGTTGTAAACTATCTATCTCGCCCAAGCTGTGGGACACCAAAGCCAACAAAGCCACAGGTAAAAGCGTCGTCGCCCAACGTATCAACGAGAAGCTGGAAAATATCAAGACCAACATCGGCAAACAATACCAGCGCATCTGTGACCGGGATTCGTATATCACTGCCGAAAAGGTAAAGAACGCATGGCTGGGATTCGGGGACGGCTATCAGCTCCTACTGCAAACATTTGATGAGTACCTGAAGGACTTCGAGAAGAACCGGGTAGGCAAAGATCGTAAAGCCTCCACGTTGGAAAACTACCGTAAGCAGTACAGACGCCTTGCAGCATTTCTGCAATATGAGTATAAGGTAGAGGATATTCCTTTTAAAGAGTTGAAACGAGAGTTTATTGAAAAGTACGTGGTTTACCTATCGACAGTCCGGGGTATGTTGCCGGGGACATTACCCAATGCGATAAAGAAACTGAAGCTGATGAGCTATACGGCCTTTAAGAACGGCTGGATCGCATCGGACCCTTTCGCAGGATTTAGAGTGGCGGGTAAGTATCGCGACCGCCGTTTTTTATCGGAATCGGAATTGCAGGCGGTCATGGACGTGCAAGTTCCCAATTATAAAACGGCTATCGTCAAAGATATCTTCGTGTTCTGTTGTTTTACGGGACTGTCTTATGCCGACGTAAAGAAACTTTCCTATGACGACATCCATACGGACGACCGGGGTGATATGTGGATTATCGACAACCGGGCAAAGACGGGAACGCAGTTTAGGGTCAAACTCCTGCCTGTAGCCAAAAGCCTTGTTAAGAGGTACAGCCACTTGCGGTTATCGGACAATAGGGTGTTCCCGGTTAAGGACGGAAATTCGATGAATATGTCGCTTCGCCATGTGGCGCGTCATGCCGGACTATCGTTCAACCCGACAATGCTTTATTAAAGGCACACGTTTTCGACCACGATTACTCTTTCTCAGGGCGTACCGCTGGAGACGGTCAGCAAGATGTTAGGACATAAGCATATTACCACCACGCAGATTTATGCCAAGATCACCAACGACAAGATAGGCCGGGATATGGATATGCTGACCGAAAAAATCGCGGATAAGTTTAGGATGGCTCAGTAAATACCTTAAATATTCGTGTTGAGCACATTGCATTCTTAACTAACAAAGAGAGTATCCTATTAATGCTATTTCAATACCCATTTCTAATAAAACCGTCTCATGATACATTGTGAGGCGGTTTTAGTTTCCTAATATAAAAGTCATCATTTACAATTACTTAAGCATCCGGACCATATTTCAGCAGATCCCATGGCATGGGAATTTTCTGGAGATTTGATGTCTATCCGGCAATATTCCATCGTTTGTTTTTTGACACCGAAACACGTCCTCGTTTTCAGAACGATCAAAATCTCCTTGACGATTTTCTGGCTTAATCCTTCGTCGAGTTTACGAAATACGAAGGTTTGTACGTCCTGTTCTTCGACCAGCATCATTTCACCAAACGATGGCAAAATATGATTCTCGATTAATAGTGTGCAGGCCCAAAAGATCGAACGCTTTGCATGCTGTTTTTTACCCTCTATTCTCAGCGCGACGATTTCCGATAGTTTGGTCGCTGCCGACATAGCTTAAAAGGTTTCGGACACGCCGATCCGTACCCTACCTTTCCCGCCGGATCGACGAACCTGACTTTCCGACAAACCGAGACTTCGTCTATGCGTCGATCCGAAGTTTCGGAGGAATATTAAAAAATCACATCATGACAACCATCCAAGTAAAATTGCGTCATTCCGGCGTACAGGGTAAGGCCGGCACGATCTACTATCAAATCACCCATCGCCGTAAGACACGCCGGATCGCTACGCACCTTCAGATCGCTCCCGAGTACTGGCTGCCGGCGGCGCAACGCATCGCCCCTGCAATCTCTCAGACCCCGGAGGGACGTCTGCTGCGGCACCGTATTGAGCACGACATCGCATCGTTACGCCGTATCGTTCGGGAATTGGACACGCAAGGAAACGGTTACGGACCGGACGATATCATCATGCGATTCCGTATCATGGAACAGCGTATAACGGTAGCCGAAGCGATGCGGCGCGAGATCGACGAACTGACGAACAGCAACCGCCTCGGAACGGCCCGGAACTACCGGCGGGCGTTGAACAGTTTTATGAGTTTTCTCGGAGCAAAAGACATTCCTTTTTCGGCCGTAACGGAATCCCTGATCGACGAGTACAACGGCTTTCTGATCCGGCGGGGCGTCGTGCGCAATACCATATCATTCTACATGCGTATTCTCAGAGCCGTTTGCAATAAATCCGTCCGCAAGTACGGTATCGAGCAGACCTATCCGTTCCGGCATGTCTATACCGGAATCGACCGTACCCGCCAGCGGGCTATCGACGAACGTTTCATCGCCAAGCTATGGCGGCTGGATCTGACCGATGCCCCCTCTCTCTCGCTGGCACGCGATCTCTTTATTTTCAGTTACTGCGCACGCGGCATGGCTTTCGTCGACATGGCCTATCTGCAAACGAAAAATATCCGGGACAATGAAATCGTCTACACGCGTCGCAAAACCGGACAACCGCTGCGCATCCGCATCGAACCGTGCATGCGCGAGATCATCGTCCGGCATGCGGCAACGACTTATGGGTCTTACCTTTTCCCGATTTTGCGAACAACGGAACCCGACAAGGCCTTTTCCCAGTATCAGACAGCACTGAATCGCTACAATCAGCAACTGAAGGAACTGGCACAACACCTGAACCTGAAGGAGCCGCTCTCTTCCTATGTAGCCCGGCACAGCTGGGCCACGGCTGCACGAAAACACAACATCCCCCTTTCCGTTATCAGCGCGGGGATGGGGCACACTTCAGAACGAACGACCCTGATCTATCTGGCTTCGCTGGAGAATTCGGCAATAGATGCTGCCAATCAGAAGATTACGGCTGTTTTGAATAAAAACGTCTCTATGCAAGAAACCACATAATGCGATTACAAACATATATAAAAAAACGATAACGCACAAGTTATTGGATCGAAAAAACGGTTGTCTGTATCAGTATAACATATTCAAAATGAAAATAGTAGATTCATACAACGCTTATTTACTGATGTCAAGCGGTCGTTTTGCCACCCAGTCCATCAACTGTATAAAAGGTTTGTATTTATATTTTCATAAATGCGACCGTCAGACATTTTATAAAATATACCCATTCATTACCAGCCGGTTATCGACATCTATGGTTTCTTGCATAGAGACCATGCGAAATGGGATCATCTCGTTAGGGCATTTACATGCCGCAAACGCAGAAAGACGCATAGTGTGAAATGAACGGAAGGCAAGTTTGAAATTTTCATTATTACCTTTCGATTAATAACTAAGTATTTGATATATCGAAGATTGCATAATCAGTTCGATATGGCGGAGGAGTGTCTGTAACTGAAAAAAGCGACTGTTTTTTGGAAGCGAATATAGATACTTTGGCAGGGGTTCCCGAATTGGCCGAACGCTTCGAAAGCAGAAGAAACAGCCAAGCCGTAAGGTGGTACGTGCTGACGCTTCCTTCCTGTCACCGGGGACCGGCCGTCGGTCTGCAAAGGGAACTGGACCGCCGCATCCGTTGCGGCGAGCCGGGATTCGAGTTCTTCGCTCCCTCGTACGTAGAAGTGAAGGACGAGGAGGGACATTTCGTCCGTACCCGCCGTCCGTTGCTTTACAACTATGTTTTTGTCCGCTCGTCGGAAAGCGAGATATATCGGATGAAGCAGGAACTGCCTCAATACAACTTCCTGCCGCGAGTGCGGGAAGGGCTACGCGGATACTATCCTTACCTGTCCGACGAGGCGATGCGCAACCTGCAATGGGTTGCACGCTCCTACTGCGACGAGCTTCCTGTCTATATGCCCGAAACGGAGAGGCTCGCCAAAGGCGACCGCATCCGTATTATCGCGGGGAGATTCAAGGGTGCTGAGGCACGCGTAGCGATCCGACCCGGCGGAGGACAGAAAGATGTCGTCGTATGCGTAGAGAACTGGATGTGGGTTCCGCTGCTGCACGTCCGTCCGGGAGAGTACGAGATCATCGCTCTGCATGAGAGCGGAAAACACGTATATACCCGGCTGGATAACGACCGGTTGCAGGAAGGCCTACACGAGGCTATGGGGCGCTGCCTCTCCCCGGGAGGCGCGACGGACGAAGATCGCGCCTTGGCGGCCGAAACGATCAAACAATACGGCCGACTGCAAGTAGACAGCGATGTGTTGCGCAGCAAACTCTACTCCATACTGCTTCCGGCCTACACGTTGCTCGGGGAGAGGAAAGAGTGCGAAAGACTGATCGGAACGATCCGACACCTGCTTCCGCTTGTCAAGGCAGAACAGGCTCGTGCGAATTTGCTCGTCACATTGTACGGATGCGCGGATAGCAGTCTTGACTACGAACGGGCCCACGAGATCGTCGAACGATGGAAAAAGGAAGAATCTCCCAAGAAAAGCAAGGCGCGCCTGATCCGGTGGCTGGACGATTACGACCGCTGGCTGGGACACTGAATGCTGCACGCTTTTACACGCTTGTATATGCTTGATTTCCCGAATCCCTGTTCAGGTATGGTTCTCGGACTCGCCTAGAAAACGGATACGGAATAAACCGGTAGCCGGACTCGATCAAAACATCACTTTAAGTCAGAGAAGTCAGTATGCGACAACCCGTGGAAAACGCAGAAATCATGGCTGGAGGACCGCTACGAAATACCGAGGCCGAACCTTCGGGTGTACGTCTGATGGCCTTCTTGGCAGCTCACCAAACGGAAGTGCTCGCTCGGGAACAAAATAACGAGCGATTCATCCACTTGTATGGCACAGGGGGGTACTGGGCGGCTTTCGAACGATCCGCCTACCAGCTATGCCGGTTGTTTCCCCGAAACGAAACCGCGATTTTCCATTTCGCGGCTTATCCTTTCCCCGTCGTCATGGCATCCATTGCGGACAGCGAGCTGCGAGCCTATGCCCGGAGACACATACTGCGGACCGTTGATCCCGATCATAAAGTGCTGACGGTTCCGGTCCTCGCGCCCGAGGCGTACAAACGATGGCGTGGCGAAAAAATAGAAGAATTCGCGTAACGAGATACTTTGCTCATTTCACAAACGACATTCTCGGCCATGAGATATTGCGGAGAATCGGTTGTTCGGAGAACGAATAATTTGCCCGTTCCGTCATAACATGGGAACACGATAATCGATCGGTTTTCGTCCGAGGTACTGCGCAGGTTGTCCGGACACTATAAACAGTTTTATAGAATCATTTTATGAAAGGTATCGTATTGGCCGGGGGATCGGGAACGCGGTTGTACCCGATCACCAAGGGGGTTTCCAAGCAGTTGCTGCCGATCTACGACAAGCCGATGATCTACTATCCGCTGTCGGTTCTGATGCTGGCCGGAATCCGGGAGATCCTGGTGATCTCCACGCCGTGGGATCTGCCCTCGTTCCGGCGGCTGCTGGGCGACGGATCCGATTATGGGGTACATCTCTCTTATGCCGAACAGCCGTCGCCCGACGGGCTCGCTCAGGCGTTTCTGATCGGAGAGGAGTTCATCGGGGACGAGGCCGTATGCCTCGTGCTGGGCGACAACATCTTTCAGGGGGTGGGCTTTCCCGCCCAGCTCCGGGAAACCGTCGGCACGGCCGAGCGGGAAGGTAAGGCGACCGTTTTCGGATACCGGGTGGACGATCCCCAGCGGTACGGCGTGGCCGAGTTCGACGAGAACGGGACATGCCTCTCGATCGAAGAGAAGCCCGAACATCCGAAATCCAATTACGCCGTAGTGGGACTGTACTTCTACCCGAACAAGGTAGTCTCCGTGGCCAAATCGATCGAGCCCTCCGCCCGCGGAGAGCTGGAGATCACTTCGGTGAACCAACGGTTTCTCGCCGACGGAGAGCTCAAGGTGCAGACCCTCGGACGAGGCTTCGCCTGGCTCGACACGGGTACGCACGATTCGCTCTCGGAAGCGTCGATCTTCGTCGAAGTGCTCGAAAAGCGGCAGGGGCTCAAGATCGCATGCCTCGAGGGTATCGCCTACCGCAACGGGTGGATATCCGAAGAGAAACTGCGAGAGGTGGCCGAACCCATGCTCAAGAACCAGTACGGACAATATCTGCTCAAGCTGCTCGCAGAGGCAGAAAAAAGGGAAAAATAGCGGGCGGCAAGTCAGAAACAGGCCGCTCTGCGGGAAAGGGCGAGGTGAAAAAGTAAGGGCTTCCGGGCACAGCCATTCGTCCGTACCGCACCTCAGGCGACAGAACCGGGGAAAATACGGCCCATAAACACAACACTTATGCATATCATCGAAACCGACTTGGATGGAGTCGTCATTGTGGAACCGCAGATTTTCGGCGACCGGAGGGGCTATTTCTTCGAGAGTTTCTCCCTGCGCGCATTCGACGAGGCGGTGCGCCCCATACGTTTCGTGCAAGACAACGAGTCTCGATCGAGTTACGGGGTGCTTCGCGGACTGCACTTTCAGAAACTTCCCTATGCGCAGAGCAAACTGGTGCGCGTGATTTCGGGAGCCGTGTTGGACGTGGCGGTGGACATCCGCCGCGGATCCCCCACATTCGGCTGTCATGTGGCCGTCGAGCTTTCGGGCGAAAACAAGCGTCAACTGTTCATCCCGCGCGGCTTCGCCCACGGATTTGTCGTGCTGAGCGAGGAGGCTGTCTTCCAGTATAAATGCGACAACTACTACGCACCGCAGAGCGAGGGGGCGATCGCATGGAACGATCCGCAGATCGGTATCGACTGGCGGATCGACCCCGCGAACGTGATCCTCTCGGAAAAGGACAGCCGTCATCCGCGACTGGACGAGGCGCCCGAATTGTTCGACTACAACGATAATCTTTACGAAATACGAACTATATCAAAAAATGCGGAAAAAGAGTAAAAATATCGGAGGCTGGTTCCTGTTAAGGTCTGTTGGAGACGAATCCGTCGCTATATGCTTTATCATGGGCAACGACCGCAAAAGCTTGCCTGACGAGCTTGTTTGCTACAGCGATCATGGCGAGTTTACCGGGTTTTCCGTTTTGCCTGAGCCTCGTGTAAGTCTCTTTGCATTGGGCATTGAACCTACTGGCAGGCCAAGCGGCGACATAGAGAAGCCCTCTGGTGTATGCGTCTCCGTTTCGGTTGATATGCCCTTTGATGTTTACCGAAGTTCCGGATTGTTCGTAAGTGGGACAGATACCGAGATAGCGGGACACCTGCTTGGCATTCTGGAAGTAAGTGAATCCTCCGGTAGTGATGATGAGCGCCGTAGCGAGCGTTATGCCTATACCCTTGATGGTTGTCAGAAGCGCGAGTTGCCGACTGAACTCGACTTCGACAAGATCTGTGAGTTCCGATTGAAGTCTGTCACGTCTCTTTTCAAGGAACTTGATCGTTTCATCTACGGTATGGATCGCACCTTTATCCGGGACAGGCAGACAAGCGAGAGAGCCTCGGAGGTTCGACATAGCAGTAATTTGCTTGGTGAGCTGCCGTATGACCGTTCTCTTCTGCCGGAGCCGCAGGATAGCCTCTCCCTGTACCTTGAAAGGCTGCGGGTTCATTTTCTCACCGTCCTTGCCGGAGGAGTAAGCTACCACAAAAGTAGCTTTACTCACGTCGATTCCAATGTACTTCATGGCCATTTGGTTTTTAATTGTAACGACATCACTTACATCTTGGTCCTGCATTGCAAATACGGGGTCTTTAACCCAACGAACTATCCGGATTCCGATGTAAAGAGTATGGGGGCGGAACATATTCCACGGTCTCGAAGACCAATGACAATTCGGACTTATTCCATACTCTGATGTCTTTAATAATTAAAGTTATAATGATTAAAGTGAATATACAATGACAATATTGGTTACGGGCGCCAACGGGCAACTCGGGCGCGAGATGCGTCGTGCGGCAGCGGGCAGCGCGGACCGGTACGTCTTCACCGACGTGGCCGAGCTGGACATCGCCGATGCCGATGCGGTCGGACGTACGGTGCGGGAAGAGAAGGCGGACGTGATCGTCAACTGCGCGGCCTACACGAACGTAGACCGGGCCGAGGAGGACGAGACCGCGGCGGACCTACTCAACCATCGCGCCGTGGCGAACCTGGCCGCCGCTGCCCGCGAGCGGGGGGCCGTGCTGATCCACATATCAACGGATTACGTCTTCCGGGGAGACAAGAGCACGCCCTATGCCGAGGACGACCCGACCGACCCGACGGGAGCCTACGGACGGACGAAGCTGGCCGGCGAGCGCGCCGTGCAACAGAGCGGCTGCCGCCCACTCATCTTCCCCCCCCCTGATATCGCA
>OGPW01001062.1_pt1 | contig 20093 bp, 18 predicted proteins | sample 1553061 | NCBI WGS metagenome assembly OGPW01 (sample SAMEA2580292, study PRJEB22360) | human gut metagenome | biome: human gut; feature: human-associated habitat; material: faeces | place: Denmark | collected 2008/2010
CATAAATATAGTTACATTATATATTACCGCAGATTTAAAAAATAAAAATAATAGTGAAATTGAAAATGAAAAATTGAAGTTGCTTTTAACCTACAATAAACAATACATTGAAAATGCAGATATCGAATACCAGCTTATCAGAAAACTCAGGCATGATACAAAAGACGTCTATTATGTTATTGACAATTATCTTGAATTAAACGATATTCAGAATGCACGAAAATATATAAGACAAATGATTGATATTGCCGACGACCATATTATATTTGTAAACACTCAAAATAATACAGTCAATGCAATAATAAATTCTAAACTGACAATTGCCAAATCATTCGGAATAGATGCAACTTGCTTATCCATAAATGAATTTACCGGCATTGATGACATAGACTTATGCAGACTGTTATCTAATATGCTTGAAAATGCTATTACTGCAACTGCAAACATAAAACTGAATGCTAAGCAGATAAATCTGAAAATCATCTCCGAGTCAGAAAAATATACTTTTCTTATCAAAAATTCCATTGACCAGTCTGTTCTGAAAGAAAATCCGAAACTACATACGACTAAGACGAAATTTGATTCTCATGGGTATGGCATTAAAATTATTCGTGATATTGCAAAAAAGTATAACGGTCATTGCGATTTTTATGAAGAAAGCAATATGTTTTGCTGCCTTGTTGTTTTAATTCCGAATAAATAACAAAAATGTGTATCATTTAAAAATCGAGTTGTTTGGTAAGCGTAAAATAACCCGCGTTTATTTACAGCAGAAAAAGACCTCGCCGAAAAACACAGCGAGGTTAAGAGCGTATTAGTTTTTCCATGGCAAAAGAATTGTGCCATTCGGTTTTGAGAACAACTTGGTCAAGTATTTTTCAGCGTGACCCTCTGAAAAAAAGTCTGTAAAAAGTCAGTCAACTGTGGTAAAATAGAAATAACACAGGAGGCTGATTTTTTATGGCAAGAAGAAAAAGAGAACCAATGAGCGAGGGGAAGAAGAATATCATCGCAGAGCTGATCGAGGAGTATGATATCAGGACAGCAAAAGATATTATAATGTACCCTAGAAACTGAACACAAAATTGCCAAAACATCGTGACAGTGGTATAATAAAAGAAAGAAACAGGAGGACACGATAATGGCGAAGAGGAACACATACACACCGGAGTACAAGGCAAAAATCGTAATAGAAATACTGGAGGGAGAGCAGACGGTCAGCGAGATAGCAAGTCGTGAAGGCATCAATGTCAATCAGCTGAAAAATTGGAAAAAGGAATTTCTTGAGAATGCATCCCGTGCCTTCAATGGTTCAAAGTCAGAAAAGGAAGCAAAAAGAGCAGCTGAGAACGCAAAAAAGCGGGAAGAAAAGCTTATGCAGAAAATCGGTCACCTGACAGTTCAGGTGGACTGGTTCAAAAAAAATCTGAAGAAGTGCTCGGACCTGACTGGAAGGAAAAGTCTGGTTATGAAGAATGATAGGCTGACCATTAAGGAGCAGTGTGAACTGCTTGAAGTCAACCGCACTTCGATGTACTATCAGCCTGTTGAACCGGCAGAAAAAGCCTTGGAGCGTGAAGAATACATCAAATCACGTATTGACTACTGGCACACAAAATTCTGCTACATTGGTCATCGGAAAATCAAAGAAAAGCTTGTACAGGAAGACGGGATTGCAATCGGCAGAAAACTTGTCAGACGTTATATGACGGAAATGAATATCTGTCCAGTTTATCCGAAACCCAATCTTTCAAAGCCCGGAAAGAACAGTTTAAAATTTCCGTATCTGCTGAAAAATCTAAAAATTGACCGACCAAATCAGGTATGGTCAATTGACATCACCTATATCAAAATGGGGCGCAGCCATATGTATCTGACAGCGATTATTGATTGGTACAGCCGTTTTATCGTGGGCTATGAATTGTCTGATACGCTGGTATTTACAAAAAAACACTCTGCAATTTCTTTTGCATTGTGTGTTTTATTCCAAGCTTCAATAAGTAGTTTTCTTGCTTCGTCATGTAACATAATCATCGCCTCTTAACTCTATTATAGACCTGTTGTCAAGAGTATGCAATATTTTTTGGGAGCGCTATAGAAACGTATCTGCAGCATAGGCTCCAAGATCTGGTTCAATTCCACGAATAGCAAGGTTCATCTGTGCCATCTTCCATGTAGTAGGGTTTGAGTCCTGGCCGTAGATAGAAATGTTACTGATGTTAGCACTGTGATTCTCAACAAATTTTGCAGACTGAACAAACATACCGCCTGAGCCACAGCAAGGGTCTATTGCCGTACCGAAAGTGATACAATTTAACGCATACACGAAAATGCACCCAAGCGGTTGCATTTGTAGATTACTGGGTGCATTTGAGCGAATGATGCACCGATAAACTGTGAAATTTGTTATAAGTATATTATAAACAATTTCGCACATTTTTTCAAGATGTTTTTCTTAAAAAATACGGCAGCACCGTTGTTCAGGTGCCAAGCAAAAAATCAACCCAGTCAAAGCATATTCCGCTTTTCATCACATCGCACGAAAGATTCCTCTCCAAAGAGAAAAAATTATTTAATCTTCAGAAATATATCTCAAAAGCTTGACAAATTTATCTGATAGGTGTATACTGCTGGATAGTTTACATTGTGAACTATATTTTCTGGTAAAAAGGAGGCATGAGGTATGAAAGACATGAGCTGGATAGAAATGATGAAAAAAGCACAGGAAATTCGGCTTTTTACGAGTCTTCAAATAAAGCGTGCCCAAAAAGGCGGCATTACATCTGCGCAGGAACTGGATCTTCTCTCCCGTATTGTATTATCAGACGCAGAACTGACACCCCTTGAATTAACGGTACTGACAGGCTTAAGCAAATCTGCAGTGAGCCGGTTAATCGAACATCTTGAACGTAAAGAACTTTTACAAAAGAAATATAATTCAAATGATAAACGAAGTTATACGCTCCTTTGTACTGCCAAAGGAACAATGGAGCTGGAAAAGACATACCAGTATTGTCTGGAGCCTATTTATCGGCTTCGAAAAATCCTCGGAGACGAAAAATTCGAAGCCTTAATTAAATACATTAAAGAAGCTAATGATCTAATGATGAAAAATGGGAGGTAACTTATGAATTTTTATCAGGAACTTCAACTCAACCAGGCAGGTTCAAAATCGTATATTGCAAGTTTTAAGAATCCAAAAGATAAATGTAAGCATATTGCTGTTTATCTATTCAAAATTGCACTGGTTGTTGCTTTTTGTGTTTCCTTTGTCACATTATTTTCTGTACTTTTTGGCAATGAAAACAGCATTGCCGGTGTAGTTGTACTGCTTTGCGTGTTATCATTTCGATATTCCGACCTTGGAATCCAGAATTCTCAGGGCACACTTGGAATTCTTTTCATCTATGGTATTCTTGCATTTGGTCCGAAGCTGTCTAATCTCGCTCCCACCGGACTGTCATTCTGCATCAATCTCATCTGCATTTTCGCTCTGGCACTGATAGGATGTCATAACATTACGATGTTCAACCATTCTACTTTTGTGCTTTCCTATCTTCTCCTGTTTGGTTATGATGTAAGCGGAAAAGCATACCAGATGCGTTTGATCAGTCTTTTGATCGGAGCTGTTTTGACCGCCTCTATTCTATATTTTAAGCATCGCAAGGTGGAATATAAACGCAGCTTCATGGACTTATTTAAAGAGATTCATCTTTCTTCTTCCCGTACCAGATGGCAAATCTGTCTTTCTGTGGGCATTTCCAGTGCAATGTTAATCGCTGCACTTCTCAATGTTCCGAGAGTATACTGGATTGGTATTGCCGCAATGTCCGTTCTGATACCATTTCGTAAAGATGTCGAATATCGCACAAAGCATCGTGTTTTAGGCAATATATTAGGCAGTGCAATCTTTTTTATTTCATATTTGATTTTGCCGGAAGAAATTCGTCCTTGCCTTGGAATTATTGGAGGAATCGGAACCGGATTCTCTGCCAGCTATGTATGGCAATCTGCATTTAATGCATTCAGCGCAATTACAGTGGCTGTACCAACTTTTGGTCTTGCTTATGCAGTTTTACTTCGTATTTTTACAAATGTATTTGGCTCAATTTATATGTGGCTGTTTAATCGGGTATTTGACCCATTTCTTCTTTTTATCAATCAGATATTTGAAAGACCAAAACGCATAACCACTACCTCTTAAGGAGTCAAACAAAAAGGGTCTGCTACAGTACGCACATACTGCAGCAGACCCTTTATTTCATCATTCTCTTAAATCACACTTCCATCTCTGAAAGTAACCGTTTTTTCTCCGTTCTCATAAACCGTGATGTAATCAACCAATGAACCCCAAAGGTCGCTATCGAATTCAGTCACCTGTCCGTTTAAGGATTCCAGCGTTTCCTGAAAGTGGCGGAGATTCTGTCCTCGTGTTTCTATTTCTTCAATCCGCATGGCCAATTCGTCATGCTTTTTCTTTGCCGCCTCAAATCGTGCGGAAAGGACATCATTTTTCTGCCGGTACTCCTCCTGGTCGAGTGCGATACGAGCATTCTCCAGCATTGCCGCCTGAACCATATCCGCAACAAGGGACATTTCCCCGGCATATTTTTCTTTTTCGGCTTCCAGTTCTGATGTATTGGTCAGCTTATCACAAATCAGCTTTACGTTTTCTATCAGTTCATCCCGATTGGCAAGCAGCTTATTCAGGCTTTTCAGAAACACAGCCTTTACTTCCTCTTCCATGATGTGCGGTGTAGTACAGCGCTCATCGTTATATTTGTTGTTGCAGCGGTAGATAACTTTACGGTACTGGTCGGTGGAGTGCCAGACCTTAGCCCCATACCACCCTCCGCATTCACCGCACTTAATTTTACTTGAAAAGATACTGACACCGCTATAGCGTGATGTTCCTGTCTTTCTGCGTTCCATTTCCTGCTGAACCATATCAAATACTGCAGGATCGATAATGGCTTCATGGTCATCTTCGATATAGTACATCGGTATTTCACCACAGTTTTTCTTTGTCTTTTTGGTCAGAAAGTCCACAGTAAATTCTTTCTGAAGGAGTGCGTCACCTTTGTACTTTTCATTTGTCAGAATACGGCGGATTGTAGTTGCATTCCACTTATCTTTTCCGCCGGGCGTTTTAATGCCTTTCTCTGTTAAATGAATAGCAATCGTATGCGGTGTCATGCCTTCAAGAAACAGACGGTATATCAGCTTTACAATTTCGGCCTGTTCCGGGTTCACAACCATTTTTCCATCAGGGCCTTTGTCATATCCGAGAAACCGGCTGTAGGCAACACTAACCTTACCATCGGCAAAACGCTTTCTGTGTCCCCAGGTTACATTCTCTGAAATAGAACGTGCTTCTTCCTGGCTTATACTCGACATAATGGTAAGAAGCAGTTCTCCTTTGCCGTCGAACGTCCAGATATTCTCTTTTTCAAAATAACACTCCACGTTATTTTCTTTCAGAAGACGAATGGTTGTCAGGCTGTCAACAGTATTTCTTGCAAAACGGCTCACACTTTTTGTTATGATAAGGTCAATTTTTCCTGCCATTGCGTCCGATATCATTCGCTGAAAGCCCTCTCTGCGTTTGGTGGAACAACCGCTGATACCCTCATCAGTGTACACCCCAACAAACTCCCAGTCCTCACGTCCTTTTATGTATTCAGTGTAATAGCTTATCTGAGCAGCGTATGAAGTTAACTGTTCTTCGCTGTCGGTTGACACACGAGCATAGGCAGCAACCTTACGCTTGACAGGTGCATCAATCGGTGCTGATGTGTATCGGCTGATTGATGCAGGTATTTTCGTTATTTTTGGCATTTTTTCCTCCTTGGTATTGGCCAATGATCCGTTACAGAATGACCATCTCGAAAATAGAACTCCAGTCTGTCTTCTTCCACATCGATATGGTCAATTCTCTGTTCAAACTCCTCTTCATTAAATGCATCGATGCTGAGAACCTGTGCTGCCATAGTACGCAGTAAATCATCACGAAGACTTACGGAATTACATCCTTTATGTTCCGAACATCTCCAGTGACTAACTTTGTCGCCATTTGCAGAGGTGCGTGTGCCTTTCCGGAAATTACATCCGCACCTTACGCATTTAATCACTTTTGAGAAACAAGTCATATCCGCCCGATTCGGTCTTTTTCCATTTTTGCGTTTCAAGGAAGTGGCAGCCCTTCGTTCTTCCGTCCAGCAGTCCTGATGGCCTGTGTTTTTACACGCTTCCGTTACAACTGTTCCGTCTTTCAGATGAAACTCTAATGTTTCACGCTTCGGAACATAAATAACATCCACACGTTCAAGAAAAACAGCCTCATCAAATTCCTGCAATCCAAGTACTTTTGCACAGGTTTCCTGTAAGTGCTTATGATTGATACTGCCGCCGACAGTACAGCGACCGCCTTTTATCTTTCTGCTTCCACAAAGCCAGTATTCTGCATAACCTCGGTCTGTTCTGACTTCATGCATATAGCTTTTATGGCAGAAAGGACACTTGATTTTTCCTGTAAAGCAGCAGGTATTCAGTGATTTGTTTGCCAGAGGGCCTAACTTTTTCCTTCTTTCCATTTCCTCCTGCACCCACCTGAAAGTCTCCATATCTATAATGGCTTCATGCGTATTTTCCACATAGTATTTTGGCAGTTCGCCGTTATTCTTCTTTCGGCGTTTGGTAATCGGGTCGGTAATGTATTCCTTTTGCAGAAGCATATTGCCTGTATACGTGATATTGGTCAGAATAACCTTTATATTGGAATCTATCCAGCGATATCCTCTCTTTGTTGTGATACCTTCGGCATTCAGTTCCCGTTCCGTTTCCAGCCTTGATTTTCCGTCAAGGAAGTTTCGGAATATTCTCTTTACAATTTCTGCTTCTTCCGGGACAACGACCAGTTTGTCATCAACCCATTCATAGCCGAGTATTGGATTTCGATTGCATGGATCACCTTTTTCAAAGCGTTTCCGAATGCCCCACTTTACATTTTCAGAAAGACTACGGCTTTCTTCCTGTGCAAAGCTGGCGAGAATGGTCAGCATCAGTTCGCCATCACCCGACAAGGAATTGATGTTCTCTTTTTCAAATCGTACTTCAACACCGATATCTTTCAGATGCCGTATCGTTTCCAGAAGATCCACTGTGTTTCTGGCAAATCGTGATATACTCTTGCAAAGGATAATATCAATGAGTCCTTTTTCACAGTCAGAAATCATTCTCTGAAACTCCTGCCGTTTCTTGGTCTCTGTTCCTGATATAAAATTATCAGCATAAACACCTGCGTACTCCCATTCGGGATTCTTTTGTATCAGTTCGCTATAGTAGCTTATTTGTGCTGACATTGAATGCATAAGGCGTTCACACTCCATTGATACACGAGCATAAGCAGCCACTCGCTTTCGCCTTGGCAATACGGGCTCCGTAGGTTCTATTTTGATGATTTTACGCATAACAGCCCTCCTTTCACTACACATATTACCGCTGTTCAGGCTCTAAGTCAACGAATAATGTGCCGATTTTCGGCTCGTATTTCTCCCTGAACATTGTATCAATCTGACGATATTCATCCTCCGAAATCAAATTTGCATGAAACATCTTCTTTACAATGCTCATCGTCACCTGGTACATGGCTTCCTTCTGAATATCCATCTTTTTCACCTCCAAATCGTGCAAGAATATAGCATCTGTGGCAGCAGTATTTTCTGTGATTATTGCCGTATGCCTGAAAAGGCTTACCACAATTTGAGCAGATAAAATCGTACATGGCTTTCCTGTTAACATCTTTTATATGAGCATTCCACCATTTCATTCTGCATTTATCCGAACAGAACTTTTTCTGACGTACTCTTGGCGGCTGCGTGATTGGCTCGCCGCAGCAAAGGCAGAACTGCCCTTTATGTCTGCTGCAAAAGGATTTTATCGTGTTGACAGACAATCCTACAGTTTCCGCTATCATAGAAAACGACATTCCCTTTGAACGCAATGTGAGTACAGTAGATTTTTGTGCATCTGTCATTGAAATCACCTCCTACTTTACATAGGACGGAAATATGGCTTTTGAGTACCGAAAAACAAAAAATCCCCACGAAATATGAAAAATTCATATCTCGTGGGGATCGTTATCAGATGTCAGCCTTGTTCACCCAACCGGTGACATAGGAACCGGCAGGCGTTTTTCCGCAGTTTGCAGCAGAATTTGTAATACGCATTCTGCCATTTACAACCTGTCCATCATAGAGATAGTACGTTCCGGATTTCTTTGTTCCAGTCTTGACTGTGCTGGAGGAATACAATGTGGTATTGTTCAGCGTAATTTTTGCGCCTTTTGTATATGTCTTTTCGGCAACGGTATATACCACTTTTCCTGAATTATCAAAAACGCTATAGCCAGTCTTGCAGGCTTTCTTTGCATTTTCCAGAGAAGAATATGCACCAATCTGGCTTTTAGCGTCAGACCAGGACTTTCTTACTCTGTAAAGCTGATTTGCAGGTGTAGGATTTGGAGTTGTAGATGTAGAACCAGCACTCAGATAAGATTCGACCTTCTTCTTAAATTCCGCCCAATGAGGCAGAATGTAGGCAGGACAGTTTTTGTAAGAATTCTTCGCCGTATTGAGATAGTCCACAGTACCCGATTTTCCGTCACGGACATTCAGCCAATGGGTATGGGTGTAGAGGTGATTGATGTCCAGGTTGTACTTTTTCAAAAGTGCTGCCGCAAGCCTGGCACAATTATCCTCCGACTTCTTGTCCTTATCGTTGTATGCAGAAGACATAATACACTCAATAGCGATATTTCTGCGGTTGCCGTTTCCACTGCCGTCAGCGGCGTGCCAGCCGGAGAGGCTAAGGGGCAGATTCTGCCAAGCACAGGTGTTGTCTACATAATAATGTACTCTGACGTCTTTCATATTGCCATTGTAAGTTGCTCTGGTGTATTGCTCCGCAGGTGTCGTTCCACTTGCTACCGAAATCCAATCTGTGTTGTGAACAGTAATACCGATAACTTTGCCCTCCATAGAAACGGAGGGCATATCGATGTGGTTTGGATTGTGTTTTGTGAGCAGAAATTCGTTGACGGTTACACCGCAAAGAGTTGTTGTGTTATCAGGTTTCAGAATTGCCATTGTCATTTTCCTCCTTGATTTCTTCTTCCACTCTGCCTACTTTTGTTTGCAGAACATCAATTGCTTTTTTGAATACAGGCGGATAGGGTACGCCCATCAGCGTGGTATTTTCCACAATAGACAGCAGCTCATTCAGACAGAAGCTGATGCAGACCGCATCTCTGATGTAGTTTGTGCCGATGAGAATATCGATTCTCACACCAACCACAACCATGAGCAGAATGCAGAACTTCTTCGCAAGACCAATCCAGCCTGCCTTGCTATTTAGCGCACCGCTTTTGCTATGTTTGGATTTTCCCATGACTGCAGTGACCAGACCTGTTGCAAAATCAATACCCATAAAGACCACAAGTGTTGCAAGTGCAGAATCCCAGCCGCCAAATAGCGTTGCGATAAATCCGCCCACAATGCCTGCGATTGTACAAAGCCATTCCTTCATAAACATCATCCTCCCATAAATTTGATTGATTTTACCATCGGATGTGAATTGTCCGATGTGCCTTTGAAGGCAAGATAATATTCTCCATCCGGTACATTTTCCAATGACTGCATCACGGAAATATATGTATCGGAATAAAGCCATTTGAATTGTAAAGTTACTGCATTTCCTGCCTGAATTTCCCCATAGATATACTGAGCCAGTTCAGCCCCGGTCTTATCAGCTTTCTTCACCAGATAAAATTCAGCGTCCTGTGATGCGCCGACTGTATAGCTGAGAATCAGATTCATGGAAGAAGTGAGAGCAACCGGTGTCAGGCAAAGCACAAATACAGTTCCTGCCCAGCTGAAATCCGACTGATTGAAGTACAAAGCATAGTCATTCTCTGCACAGCAGAAATGGGGATAACTTTCCGCAAAGCCTGCAAGTGAACGGTAACCATCGTTGTAATAAGTGTAGACGCTCTCACCATATTTCTGCAAAGCATCACTGCCGGAAGAAAAGACCGTGATGTATTCAATACCGGAGCGGCTTTCAAGAGCGATAATTCTGGTTTCAAGAGCAAGGATTTCTTCTTCCTTTGTCTGAAAATCAAACTGAACAGAATCTCTTAGCTGCTGAGTGTCGGCATCAAACGAATCGCATCTGCTTGTAAGACCCATGATATAATCCATAGTGCTATCCTGCAAAGACTGTAATTTCTGCTGCAGTTCCTCAAAATCTGCTTTATCCGGATAATCTGATATATCAGGCGTGATGCCGTCTTTTCCGTCATTCCCTGGAGGGCCCTGTTCACCATCCTTGCCATCAGAACCTCTCAGGCTTTCAAGCCACTCCGCTTCTGTGCCAATAAAGCCATTTGCAATGGCAATTTCATATGCAGATTTTCCGTCAGTTCCAGGAGCACCGTCAATGCCATCTTTACCGTCCTGTCCATTTGTTCCGTCAGTTCCATCTTTTCCGTCAGAACCTTTCAGGCTTTCCAGCCACTCAGTTTCTGTACCAATAAAGCCATTCTCTACAGCAATCTCAAATGCCGACTTGCCGTCAGCTCCCTTTTCACTTATCTTTTGAAGCAACTGCTGATAAAGGTCGGGCGTTGGCGGTACATTGCTGCTCTCACCGTCAAAACCAGACGGTCTGATATGCAGCGTTTTCACAACCGTTGTTGCCCTGACAGTTTCCGATGATTCTGCATCATAACCGAAAAGAGACATTTTCACAGCACCAGCAGCGAGTTCTGCCGGCAGCACACAGCTTGTCTCATCAAAGCCAAGAACTCTGTTGTAGGTGAACTCGTCCTGAGTGAACTGTACCACCTTATGCAGCGGTTTCCAGCTGTTATCAAATACAAAGTGTATCTTTACAAAAGCAATCTGGTCAGCTGCAATGACCTCATGCTCCAGAGTTTCGATGTTTTGTCCCTTTACAAGAAATTTTATCATGCCTTCACTTCCTCCCAAGTTTCCGCATCTGCATCATATTCCATATATCCGTCCAGGCACTGAATCCTGACAAGCGGACTATCTACTGTACTGCTTGAATGACCGTCCCAGTTGGTGTTCTTTTTTACTGCACTCCATTCAGCAAGACTGCCCTCATAAGTGATTTGCGTGAGGCTTTCACAGTAGTTGAAACAGCCGCCGATAAGTTCTGTTGTGCTTTTGGTGATCGTGAAATTCTTCAGCTTGATACAGCGTACAAACATTCTGTCACCGATGACCTTACCGCTATATCGAACGGTTTCAAGCTTCTGACATTCTCCAAACGCCTGTTCACCGACTGTTGTCACAGATGCGGGAATGGTAAGGGATTTGATAGCTGTACCTGCAAAGGCAGACTTTGCTATCTCGGTCACTTTAGACGGAATTGTAATTTCAGTCAGTCCATAAAGATTCTGATGCACCAGATATTCATCAATGTGCGGTATGAAACTATTTCGCTTGATGGTTCTGAGCGTTGTCGGAAGAGTGGCTGTTTTCAGATTGTTGCAGTATTGGAAAGCATATTCACCAACCGTTGTGATGCCTTCTGAAACGACAACAGAAGTGATGTTATCATTTTCGCAGAACGGAGATTTGTTTCCGCTTGTTTCATATGCACCCATATAATCATACATTGCTCCCGTGCCTTTGAGAATCAACCTGCCGTCAGAGTAGAGAACGTAGTTGATATCAGCACCGCATTTGCCGACTGAAACCACATCTCCGGTCATTTCATCTACCTTTGTTGTCAGTTCTGACACCTGATTGGTTAGCTGAAGAATGGTTGAATTGTAATCATTTATCTGTGCTGTAATCTCCGAAAGCTGTGACATCATATCCGTGACCTTGCATTTTCCGAGAATACAGCGTACATATCCGCAGTAGGTTGTATTTTCCCTGTAATCCGTTATTTTAATTTCTGCTGCACCGGCATCAATCCTGACGGCACAAAGGGTGAGATATGTTTTGGTTTCTGTATCTTTGAATCTTGGAATTGACGGCGATGTGGCAGGTGTACCGGATAGAATTTCAAACTCTATCTTGCGATAGTTTTCACCTGTATTACAGCAGATACCTACTGATAAATATCTGCCCAGAGATTCATTCACATAGCCTGAAAGGTCGTAAGTATACGGCGTATCAGAAAGAAAGTAATGTCCGTTTATCCAAGCTTTGCCGCTGCCGATAGTCAGTTTTAGCTTGTTTGCTGTCAGCTTGAAACACTGACCGTAATTGTCCTGAATGCCGTTGCAGATGATACTGCCAAGATAGTCACAGAAATTCTCGGCAGTATATGTTCTGTCGAGATTCTTTGCGTTGAAAAATCCATATGAAAATGCCATAGTCATACCTCCTTGAATGTGGGTGTGAGATTTCTGCCGTTCTGGTCGAAGCTCTCAATCATACCGATCAGCTGTATTTTATTCTGCCGCAGACCAAATCTGCGGTGTTCCACTGTCACATAATCTCCCACGAAATAATCTACACCATATCGGAACTGTGCCTGCTGTACCGCAATCTGCGATTCAGAAACCACAAGGGGCTGCACCATGCTCTCCTTGCCTTTTTCCTGTAAAAGATTGATGTATTCATCATCGGGAATTGGTTTGGATGCGCCGTCTTCCTGTTCTTCGTCCGCCATATCCTTTGCGTCCACGTACACCTCATAGCGGTCAAGATGTTCCGGTTCATCGCCGTCACAATATGTGGTACGTTTTCTCTCTTCTCCTTCGCCCTTGCCCAATATGTAGGCATAGTTTCTCTGCACAGAACTATCTGTGGAATAGGAAAATGAAAGCAGATTGTTATATCCGTCTGAGAAAACAATATGTGGGTTATCCTCTTGTAAGATACTTCTATCTGTACCCTCAGACAATTCAAGCAGCATTTCATACTGTTCATCGGTCGTCTTTACCAGTCGTATATTGGCAGTCCCACCGATTTTCTCGCAAATGGTGTATATCCATTTCATAAGGTTATCGTAGCTGATTTGCAGTTTGGTGTTCTGATTCCAGCAAGAGCCGGAAGAATCACCAATCGAAAGCCCCGGAATCTTTCTCGCACCTGTCCTGCAGGCGTTATACTGCACCACATTATTCACGATCTGTGCGTATGAAACTTTCTTTGTAAAGTTGAAAGTGGGATAAATGATTCTTCTCTCCAGCAGACACATTAAAAAGCGACCGCTCACAATGAGATAGTCGCCGTCTTCTGCATCTGTTTCCAGCTGTACCGATTCAATCAGTCCGTAGTGTTCTTTATCATCATCACGCCCCACAATTCTGCCTGTCCGGAAGATTTCAATATTTTTCGGAGATGCGGCAATGTACACTTCAAATACACCGCAGGCATAGTATTCAATATCCCACAGGAGAGAAGAAAAGCTGTCGCACACTGCCTCCAGAGTTATGGAGAGTTTGTCATCAGCCGGAATCATATTGTATATTTCAATCTGCATAAATCACACTCCCAAGTATGCATTGCGGTGTATCAGACGGACTTTCAGGCTTGACAGTCCCTCAGACGCACGGACATAAAACTTATTTTCTCCCTGCTTTAAGGTAAGCCAGGTGGAACCCGAAACAAGCCGATTGATGATATTTGTGGTAACGCCCTCACGCTCCAGTGTAACCGTCTTATTGCCAGTTTTCGTAGTTATGGTGATGATATCGCCGTCTTTGATATCGCCGAGAATCTGCATATATTCGTCCGTCAAAGCGTTGTAAATAGTTGGATTCTTTGCAGGACCTCCGCTGATTTCAAGGGTAAAGCCCACTTCATCACCGTCATTGACAATGGTCATGATGTTTTGTGTACTGTATTGACCGATTGGAAACGGTTCATCGTTATCGGGGAAAATGAAGTGAAAAGCGCCACGGATTTTGGAATATTCGGCAATCTGCGTTTCTGTGGAATACCAGTAAATATCGGGGCAGAGAATAGATATCTGCCCTTTGGTCAGCATTTCAAAGTTCTCCATTTCGCAGGTCTCCACAATACCCTCAGCATACACAGAGATGTTTTTTGTGGAGTAATATATTTTGATGTATCGTGATGGCTTGACCACCTGATACAGCTCATGCCTGCGTTTTTCAACATCAAAGCCACGCATTTCAAAGGGAATGACCACGTTTCGCTTTTCAATGAAAGCATTGTTGAGGTAGCTGCCGTCCATTCCGGCATAGCTTGATGTGCTGACTGTTCCGGCAGGCGGATTCAGCCCTTCAATCTTTGAGAACATGAACCTGTTTGCTGTTTTGGACAAGTCGATTTGCTGACCGGTTTCGTTTTCGAGGGTTAGGGTATAGAACATCTGGAATCACTCCTTTCTGTAAAAACATATTGACAGCCATCAATCTATATGTTATAATGTCATATAGATAATTACCAATATGAAAGAGGCGTACAAATGATGACAGACTGTAAAAATGTAGCTTCGGTTTTTAAAGCACTTGGTGATGAAAATAGGATCCGAATTCTTCAGATGCTTCATGGTGGAGAATTATGCGCCTGCAAGCTGTTGGAAACATTGAATATTACACAGCCTACGCTTTCACATCATATGAAAATACTGTGTGATAACGGAATTGTCAACGTAAGAAAAGAAGGAAAATGGTCCCACTACTCTTATTCAGATAACATTGATATTACTTTGATAAATATGATTTCATCTATTTTCACATCACAGGAGGATAAACAATGAATCAGATAAAAGAAATCTGCTTAAAAGAAAAAAGCAAAAACCCATATATGATATGGCGCAAACTCATAAAATTTTCAAACGTTCCTATGCACGGTCCCATTCATCATATAATAGATGGTGCTGCCTTCATGACCGCAATGTACAATGCGGGTGTAAAATTCAATCTTGACACAGCACTTGATGAACTTGCAAATCGTGGTTCTGATATGCCCGGAGCAACTTGCGGGAAATGGGGAATGTGTGGCTCTGCTTCATCTGTAGGTGCAGCACTTGCGATTATTCATGAAACAGGACCTCTTTCAAGCAATGAATATTACAAGCATAATTTACAACTTGTATCAAATGTTCTTTTGAAGGTTTCTGAAATCGGTGGTCCGAGATGCTGTAAAAGAAACGGATTTCTTGCGATTAAAACTGCTGCTGAGTTTGTTAGTAAAACATACGGCATTGATTTGGAATGTGATAATTTTTCATGTGATTTTTCAAATAAAAATGCTCAGTGTATTAAAACGAGATGCCCGTTTTACAGGAGGACTGAATGAAAAGAGTTGCTTTTATATGTGTTCACAACTCCTGCCGAAGTCAGATAGCAGAAGCTCTCGGTAATCATCTTGCAGGGGATGTTTTTGAAAGCTATTCTGCAGGTACAGAAACAAAACCGAAGATAAATCAAGATGCTGTACGCATTATGAAACAACTCTACGGAATTGATATGGAGAAAACACAATACTCGAAGCTGGTATCTGATATTCCCGAACCTGATATTGCCATATCAATGGGGTGCAATGTAGGTTGTCCGTTTATTGGCAGACCGTTTGATGACAACTGGGGGCTTGATGATCCGACAGGAAAATCTGATTCTGAATTTATTAAAGTCATACAAGAAATTGAAAAAAGAATTTTAGAGCTGAAAAGTGAATTAAACATATTTTAATTACACTTTCACCGCATTCTTCGTCTGTCTGTAAATCTCCAGCCGTGACAGTGCTTTCGGACTATTATTGGTCTGATTCACTGTCCGGCTGTTGTCGTTATTGTAGTAGTTGTTGACCACAGAACTTTCAGTCCCGCCGTTCATGATAGCACCTGTCATGCCGTCAAGTTTGTAGCTAAGGTCGGAATTCAGTGCAATCTTCATCGTGTCCGCCACACCGGATACTGCCTTTGCCACGACCTTTTTGCTTTTGATAATGCCGTCTGCCAAGCCCTGCATAAAGTCCGGCATCCAGCTTTCGTATTCCGTCAGCGGACCTACGTCCGGTACAGAGAAGTGCAGATAGCTTCTGATGGTATCCGCCACATCTGTACAGGCATCGGAAATCCAGTTAATACAGCTTTTGATACCGTCAACAATGCCGCTGATGATATCCGAACCCCAGCTGAATGCATCACTCGCCAGTCCCTTTACAAAATTTACCGCCTTATCAAATCCGCCCTTAATGGTATCGTAAATACCGCCGATTGTACTGGAAATCGCTGATTTTACGCTGTTCCAGATGCTTGTCACCGTAGAACGAATGGTATTCATCACCGATGAAATCGTAGAAGAAATGCTGTTCCAAACGGAAGAAATCGTATTTCTGATTCCATTTACGACACCTGAAATCGCACCGCTGATGGCGTTCCAGATGGAGGAAATTACCGATTTGATGGTGTTCATCACGTTTGAAATAAAGCCTGAAATTGCATTCCATACTGTGGTGATGATATTTGAAATCGTACTCAGCACCGTGGAAATTGCAGTACTGATTGCATTCCATATGGTTTCAAAGAATGACTTAATGCCCTCAAGCAAAGGCGTGATAAACTCCACAATGGCATTCCATATGGTCTGTATATTCTCGGAAATCCAGTCCATCACATTGCTGATAATGATATGTATTGCCTGGAAAATGGTTTCAAACAGATATTTCAAAGCCTCCAAAAGCGGAGAAATGAACTCATATATCGTATTCCATATGCTTGAAATGGTATTGTAGATTGTGGTGCATACCGTAGAAATGACCGTCCATATGGCATTGAAAATCGTGGAGAAGAAATCGTGAATGCTTGTCAGGATTCCTGCGAAAAAGTCATAAACAGCCGTAAAAATAGAAACTGCTGTATCATGAATAGCAGTTACAATACCCGTAAAGAAGGAAGAAATCGCATTCCAGGTGTTTACGAAGAAATCTGCGATTGATTGGAAAAAGGAACAAATACTTTCCCATATACCAATAAAGAAATCCTTGATTGCTGTCCAGACCTCGTCCCATGAAGTACCGAACCAACCAAGGAATACATCTAACACACCGGTCAGCGTGTTCAGAATATTGCTGAGTGAGTTTACAATGAAATCCCATATGCCTGTAAAGAGGTCTTTTATGCCATTCCAGCACTGATCCCAGTTTCCGGTAAACAGACCGATGAAAATGTCGAGAATACTTAAAATGGTGTCGGTGACGAAAGAGAAAATATCTGCAATGTGCTGAAATACGCCCTCAAACAGCGGGGCAAGAACTTCACAAAGTCCATTCCATACAGCTTTTACAAGTTCGCCGAAGTTCTCAAAATCAAAGCCGAGCGCATTGATTCGGTCGACGATACCGGAAGTAAGTCTTTCAAATGTAGATTTTATCTGTTCCCAAATGGAGAGAATGCTGTTTTTGAAATCCTCATTGGTATTCCACAGATTTACAAAAGCAGCGACCAGTACAGCAATGATTGCAATCACAGCCACCACCGGTGCAGAAATACCGCCAATGGCAGCTCCAAGAGTGGAAAATGCTGTCTTTGCACCTGCAATCATAGTCGGAACTTTGCTGATAAAGGTCATCAGACTTCCCACCGAGGATATGACTTTGCCGATTACCACCAATAAAGGACCCATTGCCGCAGCAACGAGAGCAACTTTCACAATCGTCTCCTTTGTGGCAGGGTCCATGGCGTTGAGTTTATCAATAAATTCCTGAATTTTCGTTACGATTGATCTGATGACAGGCATCAGAATTTCTCCAAAAGAAATAGCCAGTTCTTCCAGCTGTGATTTTAAGATAGTCAGCTGACCGCCAAGGTTGTCCTGCATGGTTTCCGCCATAGAAAGTGATGTGCCGTCACAGTTTTCAATCGCAGAGGACAGCTTCTCCACGTCCTGGGGCGCGGCATTCATCAAAGCAAGGAAACCCGACATGGCGTTCTTGCCCACAAGAGCCTGTGCTGCACTTGCTTTTTCAGATTCTGACATCTGGTCAAATGCTACACGGCAGTCCGCAAGAATATCGGAAAGGTCACGCATGGAGCCATCAGCGTTGCTGGTTGCAATCTCCATTTCACCAAAAGAAGAGGAACAGAACTTGACCTCTCCCGACAATGCGGTCATAATAGAACGCATGGAAGTACCGGACTGTGTGGACTTGATGCCTGCGTTTGCCATTAAGCCTAATGCCTCGGCTGTATCTTCACAGGAAAATCCCAAAGCACCTGCAATCGGAGCACAGTACTTGAAGGATTCACCGAGCATAGATACATTGGTATTGGCATTGGAACTTGCGGACGCTAAGACATCGGCAAAATGACCGCTGTCAGCAGCGGATAAGCCAAAGGCAGTTAATGCATCAGTTACAATATCCGATGTGGTTGCCAAATCCTCGCCACTTGCAGCCGCAAGGTTCATGATACCGTCAATACCGGAAAGCATATCGCCGGTTTTCCAGCCTGCCATAGCCATATAGTTCATAGCTTCAGCGGCTTCTGATGCTGAAAACTTTGTTTTAGAACCCATTTCACGAGCCTTGTCACGAAGCTTATCCAGGTCATCACCGGTTGCACCGGATACAGCGGCAACCTTGGACATTGCAGAATCAAAGTCAGAGGCTGTCTTGACTGCTGCAGTACCTGCGGCGGCAAGTGGGGCCGTAACATGAGTGGTTAGTTTTCCTCCCACATCAGAAATCTTGTCCCCGACACTCTGGAGAACCTCTCCGGCTTCACCGATTTGTTTCAAAGAGTCCGATGCTTTTCCGGCTTCGGTTTCGAGATTGCGGAGTTCCTGTTCCGTTTCGATAATCTCACGCTGCAGTGCGTCATACTGTTCCTGAGAGATTTCACCATTGGCAAGCGCGGTATTGGCTTGTTCTGCGGCAGTTTTCAGCACTTCCAGCTTTTCTTTGGTGGCAGATACCGCATCTGCCAGCAACTTGTGTTTTTGAGATAGGAGTTCCGTGTTGGTCGGATCAAGTTTCAGCAGCTTCTGGACATCTTTCAGCTGCGTCTGCGTGCCCTTGATGTCCTTGTTGACACCTTCTAGTGCCTTGGACAGCTTGGTGGTATCACCGCCGATTTCTACAGTGATGCCTTTGATGCGGTTTGCCATAAATTTCACCTCCTCCGTGAGGGCATGAAAAAAGCACCTGCCGGAGCAAGTGCTTTATATACCATTATTGATGGAGCTTAGATTTTACATAATATTTTTTTAGCAGCTGTATCAAGTTCGACTTTTTTAGTGGAATTCGTATAATACTTTCTGACTGTCTCGTACAATGCGCTGCACAAGTACATTATATCGATACTTGCTGTTGCCTTCATTACTTTATCATCGATGCTATATATCCAGCCATCATTCATATACTTACCATCTCTTAATATAGACTTCGGTTGTACTAAATCTAAAATAAGAGTGTAAGATAATCCTTGCCCCTGAATAACAAGCGCGTCATTAATATTCGAATCTAAATTATGAAGCACTCGACATCTAAGAGCATAACAAATTATACCTGAAAATTCAATATCCTCAAAACCTTGAATACCTACTTTGAAATAGTCATCATCCATGTAGGCATCTACCCAAGAAATATACGTATTTCTATCTCCGGTCTTTAATCCATTTTCGATTTGGCTACACATATCCGGTAAAGCTAATGCCAGAGTAAGTGCTGAATAAAACGTCTCGTTGGAGATAGATCTTGACAAATCATCTAACAGTGTTTCCATTGGTGACATAACGCATAACTTCCTTTTCATAATATTGAATATAGTAAACAGAGTATTTGCGAATCAATAAACAGGTTACTGCTATCAAAATCATTATAGCACAGAAGGAAGAAAACGTCAATTATCAGAACGCATCAAAGTCCGCCTGTCCAGCGACTTCGTGCCAGCCGTCAAAATCATCGTTTTCACGCTCCGTGAACATATCATTGATGATTCCGATCGTCAGCAAGTCCAGCTCGGTCAATGTCAGACCAAGCTGAACGCACCGCAACAAAAATAGTGGTGTGGTCATCGGTCTGTCAATCGGGCGATGTTTTTTTTAGACTTGACCTGTGTTTCTACGTTCAAACCCC
>OGPW01001064.1_pt1 | contig 20054 bp, 16 predicted proteins | sample 1553061 | NCBI WGS metagenome assembly OGPW01 (sample SAMEA2580292, study PRJEB22360) | human gut metagenome | biome: human gut; feature: human-associated habitat; material: faeces | place: Denmark | collected 2008/2010
AATAACCGCGAGGACGGGGGCCCGCCGCGGCTGCGCACCGACAAATGGCTGGCCTGTTACCCGAGCCTTTGTTATCAGCGACCGGGCTTTAGTGATATCGAGAAAAAAGCGACTGATAACATTAACCACTACTTCAATAAGTTACCCGTAGCCACCAAGCCATCTACATTACCTATCGCCGATACCATCGGCTTTTTTATGGAAACCTCATTCCACTACGCGCTCTACCGCCCAATCATCACCGCCCTGCAGGCGCAGGGGCAGAGCTGCACACTGGTGATCAATGACCGCGTGTTTAAACCGTTTCTGGATGAGATGCTGGAAACACTGAAAAACATCGACGATCCGCAGCTTAAAGGTATGCGTCTGTCAGAAATGCAGGCACACGGTCAGCGAGTAAAATGCCTGGTCAGCCCCTATCACACGCCTGCGCTCAGTGGCCTTTCCCCCCTGAACATTCGCGCCATGTACGGCTTAGCCAAAGAAACGTGGAACCACGCCGACTGGAACCGTTTTTATCAGCGCATTTTGTGTTACAGCCACTACAGCCAGCAGGCGCTGGCGCACCTCAGCAACGCAATAGTGGTCGGCAACCCGCGCTTCGACGCCTGGCATAACGCCACGTTCGACCGCGCGTTGCCGGAAAATATCAAACTGGACGAGCGTAAACCCACCGTACTCTACGCCCCAACGTTTGGCGCATTAAGCTCCCTGCCCCACTGGGCAGAAAAATTGGGGCGCTTAAGCGATGATGTGAACCTGATTTGCAAACTGCACCACGGCACCTGCTCGCGCCCGGAAGAAGCTGCATCGCTGGCCCTGGCTCGCAGGCATTTAAAACAGCGCACCGACTCCGCCCGTCACACGCTGGCGCTGCTGGCAAAGGCCGATTACGTGCTGACCGATAACAGCGGCTTTATTTTCGATGCTATCCACGTTGATAAGCGGGTGATCCTGCTCGACTTTCCGGGCATGAGTGAATTGCTCGACGGCGAGAAAAGCTACTCCACGCCGGAGAGCGCCGATCAGCAAATCCGCGAAATATTGCCGGTGGCTCATGATATGGCAGAGTTGCGTTACTTGTTGTCAGAGGCGTTTGACTGGGGGGCGGTGCAGGCGCGGCTTACGAAGATTCGTCATCACTATTGCGATGCGTTTATGGATGGCAAGGCGGGAGAACGGGCGACGATGGTGATTGTGGAGGCGTTGGCGGGCAAGGAATCGTCAGGGATATGTCGATAAAATGCGATTTTTAAACATGTCGTTGGAATACGTTTATGCCATCGACATGTTTTGGGGATATGTCGAAAAAACGCGATTTTTTAAACATATTTAACATAGCCAAACGGCATCATCTTCTCTCACTGCGGGAATTAAATCAGTAGGTGGCTGATTTACCCCTAATCACCTCAATAATCCCCGTCGTCGACACCGACGGCGTGCGGGGGAAATACACTACCTCACAAATATACGCGAAGCTGTCAAACTTTCCTGCCCAGTCATCGCCCATCACTAAAATATCCGCACGGTACCCCCGCAGATACTCCGCTTTCTGCTCCAGCGATTCCTCCAGAAATACGCCATCCACGCACGCCAGCCCGGCGATGATCGACATGCGGTCATCCTGAGGGTAAACCGGTGCTCTGCCCTTTTTGGCGATATTTAAGGCGTCGGACGATACGCCGACCAGCAGCCGTTCGCCCAGCGTGCGGGCGCGTTGTAAAAGGCGCAGATGACCGACATGAAACACATCGAAGGTGCCGAAGGTGATGACCGTTTTCATGGCTACTCCGCTAACTTATGCCGCAGCCAGCACTGGACGGCGATGTCATCCACCGCTTTTTGCGCTTTCGCCGTGGCACTTTCTTGCTGCTCGCGGCGTTTGTCGTCCAGCGTCAGGGCCACCACTTTCTCTTCGCACGCCGCCGCCGTCAGGTTTTTCTGCATTCGCGTGGCTTTGATGTTAGCCAGCGTTTTTTCCTGCTCCTGCCAGGCGATCACCTTGCGCAAGGTGCCTTTGTAGTCGCTGACGTTTTTCAGCGATTCCACCGACGCTGCCGCGCCCGCAGATGTTTTCTCCACCAGGTAGCCTAATGCTTTGATATTGTTGTCATAACCCGCACAAATCTGTTTTTGCTTTGCCAGCTCGACGGTTTTGTCTTTGACCGATTTATCCCGCAGGCGCTGCAACTGCGCCAGGGTGTCGATGATTTGTCGCATGGTTACTGTTCTGCCTTTTTGACACCAGGAAAGAGAATTTGCAGGCGGCTTTGCACCAGTTCCAGGGAGGCAGGTTCGCGCATCTCCTGGCGCAAAAAACGCTCGATAGCCGGGAACATTTTTACCGCTTTGTCGACGCTGGCGTCGGCACCTGCCACGTAGCCGCCGAGCGGGATCAGCGGTTTGATCTCCATATACGCGGCGTAGTTTTGCTTTAACGCACGGGCGGATTGCTGATGTTCCAGGCTGGTCACCTGATTCATGCAACGGCTGATCGACTGGCCGATATCAATAGCCGGATAGTGCCCCGCTTCCGCCAGTTTGCGGGTTAATACGATATGCCCGTCCAGCACCGCACGGGCGCAGTCGACAATCGGATCTTGCTGATCGTCGCCTTCCGCCAACACGGTGTAGATGGCGGTCATCGATCCCGCGCTTTCGCTGTTGCCTGCGCTCTCGACCAGTTTGGGGATCATGCCGAATGCCGACGGCGGATAGCCTTTGGTGGCGGGCGGTTCGCCGAGCGAGAGAGCTATTTCCCGCTGGGCCATCGCGTAACGGGTCAGGGAATCCACCAGCAGTAAAACGTGATGCCCGCGGTCGCGAAACCAGGCGGCGATGGAGTGGCACAGTTCGGTGGCTTTCAGGCGCATCAGCGGCGATTCATCGGCGGGCGCGACGACGACGATAGACTTTGCCAGCCCGTCCGCGCCCAGCGAGTGGTCGATAAACTCTTTTACTTCGCGCCCGCGTTCGCCAATCAACCCGACCACCACAATGTCGGCTTTGGTCTGGCGGGTGATCATCCCCAGCAGCACGCTTTTCCCGACGCCGCTGCCCGCCATCAGCCCGACACGCTGGCCTTTGCCGATGGTCAGCAGGCCGTTGAACCAGATCATCTTCGGGCGTTTCATGAAAGCAGCATCGTCAGCAGACAGGTTGTCGTCCTTGGAGCCTTCGTCTTCGTCTTCAGACAGCATAGCAGCTTTGCCAGTGGGGTTCAGGCCAGCGCCGCGGCGCTTTTCGCAAACACCCATGTAGGCAGCGAAGATCATCAGGATAACCAGACCAACGCCCTGCAGGGGGATCAGTTCCTGCCACAGTGCGTTAACGTCTGCGTTCAGCACAACGCCGGTACGGGCAACAGGGCCGCCCCAAGGCAGCAGGTTCATGATGGACATGGCAGCACCGATGATGCAAACCAACACTACTGGTCTCATATGCAATTTTTTATAAATAGGAAGCATAGCAGGAATCGTGATCAGCAGGGTGGAAGCCAGAGCGCCGTCCAAGTGGGAGATAACAGCGATGCAGGCGGTAGCAATGGTAACCATAACGATGTTGCTGCCGGCTTTTTTAACCAGCCAGTTTACCATCGGGTCGAACAGGCCCATATCGCCCATCATGGAGAAGTAAACGATGGAGAAAATGAACAGTACAGCGGTGGACCAGGTTTTGCCTACGCCAGCAGACATAAATTTGAAGATCTGAGCAGGGGTAAAACCGGTGATCAGGGCTGCAACAACAGGAACAATAACGAACAGAGGTACGGGGTTAGATTTCCCGCGAATCAAGGCTGCCACAATGATGACAACCATCAAAAAACCAACAACGCCCAAGAACATAGTAGTGTCCTCCTTTAAAAGTGTAATGCGGCTTCCCGGACGGGCCGTCACGGTCAGCGGAGAAGTAAGATGGGTTCCCTTGACTTCGTTAAAATCTTAGCATAGCAATATTCGGAAAACTAATATAAATAATAAAATAAATACCATAAGGAATAACTTATGGAAACCCGGAAACGGGCACAGGATGTGGCTTAGCAGGTTTTTGTAAATTGTTTCAAATGTACAAAAATAGAAATTTTTTCAAAATTCCGGGCAGAGGAATTGGGGAAAAACAGAAAAACTGCTAAAAATGAACAAAAAACACCTCTTTTTTGCAGTCGACGGAAAAACAATCTGTTACAGATTTGCGAAAATCTGATGGCTTTATAAAATGGATTGTCAGGAGAACGGAAGAAATAAGGGGAGCAGTGAGGCGACTGGGACCAACGTTGGCATTTGGAGGCAAAAGGTGATGCCGTATAAACGAGGATTTTCTGGGGACAGTGTCCTGGAAGCAAGCTTTGGGGTTAAGCTGCAGAAACTAATGGGTACACAAAACTTGCTTCCAGTCCAAAATGCCTCCCAGCACCGCCAAATTTGCCCTGCAAGGGCCTTTCTTTTGGCGGTCTAGGTGTTTTTTGCTTGCCCTTTATTGCCGCTCCAAAACCCCATAAAAAAACTGCCCTCCGGATAACCGGAGAGCAGTTTCAGTAAGTCCTTGCTTAGAATTTGAACAGACCCAGCATCAGGCCGCCCAGCAGGGAGAACCAGGACAGAACCCACAGACGCGGGGTGCAGAACTTCAGCAGTTCTTTGATGGAGATACCAGCCAGGCCGCAGGCCAGGAAGGTAGTAGCAGCGTGAGGAGTAACCATAACGCCGTAGTTCTTACCAATCAGCATAGCCATAGCCATGTTGTGAGGATCAACACCAAACTGTTGACCAACACCGATAGCCAGAGGCAGCAGGCCGAAGAAGTAGGAGTCGGTACCCAGCATCATGCCGATAGGCACTGCGAAGAAGCCGAATACGTCTTGCAGATGGGGTCCCAGAGCCGCAGGAACAATAGCAATCAGCATTTGTGCCATAGCTTTCATCATGCCGGTTTTATCCAGAACGCCCAGGAAAATACCGGAAGCCAACAGGATCATAGGCATGGTCAGAGCGGTAGCAGCGTGCATTTTGATAGCTCTTGCTTGTTCAGAAGCAGTGTGGAAGTTGGCAATCAAAGCGATGGCCAGACCAAACATGAAAGCGCCGTACAGAGGAATTTCGGTGAAGCACAGCAGACCGATAACCACCAGGGTCAGGATGCCGTTGAACCAGATCATCTTCGGACGCTTCATGAAAGCAGCATCGTCAGCAGACAGGTTGTCGTCCTTGGAGCCTTCGTCTTCGTCTTCAGACAGCATAGCAGCTTTGCCAGTGGGGTTCAGGCCAGCGCCGCGGCGCTTTTCGCAAACACCCATGTAGGCAGCGAAGATCATCAGGATAACCAGACCAACGCCCTGCAGGGGGATCAGTTCCTGCCACAGTGCGTTAACGTCTGCGTTCAGCACAACGCCGGTACGGGCAACAGGGCCGCCCCAAGGCAGCAGGTTCATGATGGACATGGCAGCACCGATGATGCAAACCAACACTACTGGTCTCATATGCAATTTTTTATAAATAGGAAGCATAGCAGGAATCGTGATCAGCAGGGTGGAAGCCAGAGCGCCGTCCAAGTGGGAGATAACAGCGATGCAGGCGGTAGCAATGGTAACCATAACGATGTTGCTGCCGGCTTTTTTAACCAGCCAGTTTACCATCGGGTCGAACAGGCCCATATCGCCCATCATGGAGAAGTAAACAATGGAGAAAATGAACAGTACAGCAGTGGACCAAGTCTTGCCTACACCAGCAGTGATGAATTTAAAGATTTGATCCGGGGTGAAACCGGTAATCAGGGCTGCGATGACAGGAACAATAACGAACAGAGGCACAGGGTTCGATTTGCCGCGAATCAGGGCTGCCACGATGATGATTACCATCAGGAAACCAACAATACCAAGAAACATAGTAATCCTCCTTTTCTAGGAAAATGACCTAACCGGGATAACCAGTCCCGGTTAGGTCAAGGGTCAAAGCTATTAGAACTCAAAATCCTTAACCTGACGAACCACATCCATAATGGTGCCGTCCCGGCCTTCGATGATACCTACAACCCGGTCACCAAATTGTACCGGATCAGGTTCACCAACCATCTTGTACGCCATGTCGCGCAGTTCTTCGATGGTGTAGAAGGGCAGATCTACGTCCTTCATGCAGTCAATCAGATCCTGGCGGCGAGGGTTGATGGCAATACCATAGTCCGTAACAACTACGTCAACGGTTTCGCCCGGAGTGGTTACCGTGGTTACGTTGGTGCAGATGGCAGGAATACGGCCTTGCAGCAGGGGAGCAATTACGATGGTGCATTTTGCGCCGGCTGCGGTATCCGGGTGACCGCCCTGAGCACCGGTGATCACACCGTCAGAACCTACTACAACGTTGCAGTTGAAGTGGGTATCTACTTCCAGGGAAGCCAGGATAACGAAGTCCAGCTTGTTTACATAAGCACCTTTATTGAAAGGATCGGCATATTCGGAAGCCGTGATTTCAATGTGGTTGGGGTTGGTTTTGATATTTTCGATGGCATCCATATCGAAATCCTGGGTGTCAACGATTTTTTCCACCAGGCCTTCATCCAGCAGGTCGCACATGGGTTTGGAAATACCGCCCAGGCCTACGCTGATGTGGATGTTGTCTTTTCTCAGGTGGTCAGCCAGCAGTTTGGTGGAAGCAATGGAAGCGCCGCCAACGCCGGTCTGATAGGTGAAGCCGTCCTTGTAGTAAGGAGTGTGCACCAGGAATTCGGTGGTGTACTTGGCCATCAGAAGTTTTCTCATGTCGGTGGTAGGTTTGGCAGCACCGGTAGCAATCTTGTTGGGATCGCCGATGGCATCAACTACCAGGACATAGTCAACTTTGGTCATGGAAATGGAAGCGGGGATGTTGGGGAATGCTACCAGGGTATCCGTTACGGCTACCACTTTGTCAGCATAGTCAGCATCTACAGCAGCATAGCTCAGTACGCCGCAGTCGCTCTTGCCGCCGATGGCACGGCAGTTGCCGTATTCGTCGCAGGTAGGAGCGCCGATGAAGGCGATATCGATATGAGTTTCGCCGGATTCAATGGCTCTTACGCGGCCGCCGTGGCTGCGCATGATGGCCAGACCCTTCAGTTTGCCGTTGCTGATTGCTTGGCCGATTTTGCCGCGCACGCCGGAAGACTGAATGTTGGTGATGGTGCCATCTTCAATGTAGGGAACGATAGGATCATTGGCTTTGCCCAGGGAGCTGGCGCAAATGGTAATGTCCTTAATGCCCATATCATGAACGGCTTTCATAACCATGTTCACAACCATATCCCCTTCACGGAAATGATGGTGGAAGCCCAGGGTCATGCCGTCTTTAATGCCGCATTTCTTCAGAACTTCTTCAATGGAATTGACAACTTTGCTATAGCTGGGATCCATTACAGGAGCTACCGTATGGGTAGCGGTTTTGTACTCTACGCCTTGTTTGGCATAGGCACCCTGGAAGACTTCCTTACCGGTCAGATCCAGGATCTCCTGAGGAATATCTCTACCGACTTTATTAATCATCTTATAATTCCCCCTTATATACACCGGCAGCCTTGGCCAAAGCTAAGGTTCTCTTGGCGCCGTCATAGAAGGCGATATCCAGCATTTTGCCGTTGATGGTGAATACACCGATACCCATAGCCTTCTTGGTATCGATTTCACGAACTACTTGTTCCGCATAGCGGATTTCTTTTTCGCTGGGAGTAAAGATTTCGTGGGTCGGTACAATCTGACGAGGGTTGATGATGGATTTGCCATCAAAGCCCATGGTTTTGATCATTTGAACGTCTTTTTTGAAGCCTTCCATGTCGTCCAAATCGGTGTAAACCGTATCAAAGCACATACGGCCGGTAGCACGGGCAGCAATAACCATTTGCTGACGAGCGCCCATCAGTTCAACGCCGGTCTTGGAAATGGAGGTCTGCAGATCCTTGGTGTAGTCGCCGCCGCTAAGTGCAACGCCGAACAGACGATCGGAGGACTGGCAGATTTCCAGTACGTTCAGGATACCTTTGGTGGATTCGATAGCAGCCATAATCAGGGTGCTGCCGATAGGTCTGTGGAATTCTTTTTCCGCAGCCAGAATGGCTTCTTCCACGGTGTGGATGTCTTTAGCGGATTCGGTCTTGGCCAGACGAATGGCATCGCAGCCGCCGGCTACAGAAACCCGGACATCTTCTTTCCAGTGGGGAGTTTCCAGACCGTTGATCCGGACAACTCTTTCACAGCCATGATAATCGATTTCTTTCAAGGCATGGAACAGGGAATAACGGGCTGCGTCCTTTTGGTTTTCAGCAACGGCGTCTTCCAGGTCCAGCATGATGGAATCGGGTTTGTAAACATACGGGTCTTTAATCAGGCTCGGTTTTTGCGCATTCAAGAACATCATGGTTCTTCTCAGGCGCTTGAAGTTGGGATTCGTGTTAACTACTTCCATCTTATAAAACCTCCCAGGGATTCGGTGTATCAGGGTCCTCGTTAATAGAACGGTACACCGCTCCTTCAACGCGGGCTTTTAAAGTGCAGTCCAGAGCGCCCTTATCTACGACGGAAACTTTGGCGTTCTTCACGTCCAGTTTCGTCAGGGTTTCCAGAACAACAGCCTTAATCTGTCTACCATATTGGTGGATGACGCTGCTTTCAATATTGAGTTCGATACCATTGGAACCGGGTTCGACCGTTACTTGGGCATCAGAAGACTCAACAGTGCCAGCCATGGCTGCCTTCTTCAATTCCATTCAAATCACTCCTTCTAGAAATGTAGACAATGTACATATTGTTGCACTTTGATAGTAACATATGAAAAATTGGAAAACTAATATAAATAATGATATAATCTGCATAAGCGATTTCTTATCAGGGCCCGGAAAGGGCCTTATAATGCGGCTTCCCGGATTTCGAGAAATTGTCATAAATAACGAGCAAATAAAAAAAGTCCCCGACGGGATGAAAAAAGACAGAAAAAATAGGGAGCCAAGGAGGAACTATGAACTTAAAACACGCACAGTACATCATGGAGATTATCAAGGAGGGGAGCATCACCAATGCCTCCAAAACCATGCATGTATCCCAACCGGCACTGAGCCAGACCATCAAGGCCGTGGAAAAGTACCTGGGTGCACCCATATTCCTGCGCAACACCAACCCCATTGTGCTGACGGAAGCTGGGAAAAAATATATTGCAGCCGTAAAGAAAGTGATTACCATCAGCTCCAACCTGCTGCATGAGGTGGCAGATATCCAGTATGAAGGCTACGGGACCCTGCGCATCGGCATTCCCGTTCAGCGGGCCATGATGATGCTGCCTCAGGTGGTGCCCATTTTCCGGCAGCGCTATCCCCATATCAAGCTGGAAATTCAGGAGGCCGGCAGCAGCATTACGGAAAATGCCGTCCTCAACGGCGGCGTGGACCTGGCCATTACCACTACCACCCCCACCAACGACGAGCTCAGCTACGAACTGGTGGAAACGGAAGACGTGGTGCTGGTAGCCAACAAGCAGACCACCCTGGCCCAGCACATCAAGCCGGGGACGCCCATCCACATCACCGAAGCCAAAAACGAGGAATTCGTTTCTATTACGGAAGGCCACAATGTGCGCCGGGTCCAGGACAACGTGTTCAGCACCTACGAAATCAAACCCAGCATCGTACTGGAAACCTCCAGCATCGAGGTGGGCAAGAGGCTGGTCAGCGCCATGGAAGTAATTTTCCTGTGCCCCGACGTTTATTTGGACGAATACTTCTTGTCAAAAGGCAACTGTGTATTATATCCTTTATTAGGCGTGGCCAACAAACGGTACTGCTATATCTGTATCCGCAAGGACGCCTATCTCAGCCCTTATGCCCGGGCTTTTGCAGAACTGATCCGGAATAACGGCAGAAAAAGGAAGGAATAAGTCACTATATGAAAGAATTTGTCATTTTGCACGGGGGACCGGCGGTAGAAGTGCCGGATATGCTGGCAGCCCGGGACGGCCGGGCCAGAGCCCAGCAAGTACTTCTTGCCAGATACCAGAAACCCCTGTTGTTTTTTACCCTGAACATTCCCGGTCCGGTAAAGACCTCCCCCCTGATTCATTTGGGCTTTCGGGAAGGCATCCGGCGGCTGGAGGCGGCTTTTCAGGAGGCGGGGATTCCCGTTCTCTATGAGAAGGTCATTGAGGCCAAAACCGGCTACGAAAAGTACTACGTGCTGGACGGAGAACCGGCGGCCATAAAGACCCTTGCCTGTCAGATTGAAAACCAGGACCGGCTGGGCCGCTTGTTTGATATGGACGTATTGGACCGGGACGGCCGGAAGCTGGAACGCCAGGAACTGGGCCTGCCCGGCCGGCTGTGCCTGGTATGCTCCCAGCCCGCCCAGGCCTGTGCCCGGAGCCGGAAGCACAGCGTTTCCACCCTCCAGCGGAACATCCACAGAATCCTGGAAAATTTCCTTTTGGATACGGTGGAGCAGAACCTGCGGGCAGGGCTCCAGGGGGAAGTGGACGCCACTCCCAAACCGGGGCTGGTGGATAAGGACAACCCCGGCGCCCACAAGGATATGGATTGGCACACCTTTGCCGCCAGCACCGATGCCATTGTACCTTTTTTGCAGGAAATGGCGGAAAAGGGCTGGCTGTGGGAAGGCAGCGGCGCAGACCTGTTCCTGTCCCTGCGGCCCATGGGTGCAGCGGCCGAAAAGGCTATGTTCCGGGCTACGGGCAACGTGAACACCCACAAGGGGATTATCTTCTCTCTGGGGCTTGTGACCTCCTTTACCCTGTGGCAGCTGGCCCAGACCGGCAAGGTTTCCAGTGAGGCGGTGCTCAAGGCCATTGGGGAAAATGTCACCCCCGTTTTGGAGCAGGATTTTGCCAAAATCGACCCCTACCATCCCCATACCCACGGGGAAGTGCTGTACGTGAAATATGGCCTTAAGGGCATCCGGGGCGAGGCCATGGAAGGCTTCCCGTCCCTGGCCAAGGTGGCCATGCCGGCCCTGAGACAGTTTGTCCAGGAAGGGCGGCCCCAAAACGAGGCCTACATCCAGACCCTGCTGCTGCTCCTGAGTCAGGTGGAGGATACCAATATCCTCAGCCGGTCGGACAGCGCTACCCTGAAGGAAGCCCAGCAGCAGGCTAAGCATATTTTGGACCGGGGCGGTGCCTTTACCCCGGAAGGGCTTCAGGCCGTGTGGGACCTGAACGAAGACTTTATCAAAAAGAACATCAGCCCCGGCGGCTGCGCAGACCTATTGATCCTGGCCATTTTCCTGGTCCGGATGGAAGCCGTTTTTGGCTGAGCGCAGATAAGGGTATAAAAAAGGGGGCTGTGAAATAATTACTTACCTCCAAAAGAAAAAACGACTTGCGAGCTCAAAAGAGTCCGCAAGCCGTTTTTTGTTCGTTATGGTCGTATTCAAGCCTCAAAACGTCCTCAGTCAGTCCTGCGGACTGACAGCCCCTCCACGCTTGGATGGGCCGGTCTTAGGCCCATACTGGTCATGTGTTAAATGGGTTTTGAGATGAAATCACGGTATGTAAATATTAGCACTACTATTCTCTGTCACTTGACCAGTAGAGGTATGGAACGCTTCCTGCAAGCGTGTAGGAAGTGTCGCCGCAGGCGACGATAGAAGTTTCATTATTTCACAGCCTCTTTTATTTTGGCGCAGCTTACTTGTCGGCAGCCAGAATGTTGTCGACGATTTCGTCCAGTGCTGTCCGGCTTTCCGGGCTGATATTGTCCAGGGGAGAGCCGTTGTCTTCGGCAGCCACCACCATAGGGTCGATGGGAATCTGACCCAGGAAAGGCAGGCCTTTTTCGGCAGCCAGGTCCTTGCCGCCGCCAGATTTGAAAATATCCACTTTCTGGTGGCAGTGGGGGCAGATAAAGCCGCTCATATTTTCAATAATGCCCCGTACCGGGATGTGGGCCAGTTCACAGAAGCTCAGGGATTTGCGCACGTCGGCCAGCGCCACCTTTTGGGGGGTGGTCACGATGACGGCCTGGGCGTCGGTGATGGTTTGGATTACGGTTAAAGGTTCATCGCCGGTGCCGGGAGGGCAGTCGATGATCAGGTAATCCAAAGGATCCCAGCGGGTATCGGACATGAATTGGCGGATGGCGCCAATTTTCATGGGTCCTCTCCAGATCAGGGCATCGTCGGAATTGGCCAAAAAGCCCTGGGCGGACAGGAATTCCAGATTATCGTTGTAATGGAAGGGCAGGAGCTGGTCTCCCAGTACCTGTACCCGGGCCTTGTCAAAGCCCAGCATGGTGGCAATACTGGGGCCGTGGAGATCCACGTCCATAAGTCCTACCTTATATCCCCGTTCTGCCAGAATCAGGGCCAGATCCACGGACACGGTGCTTTTGCCCACACCGCCTTTGCCGCTCATGACAACCAGTTTATGTTTTACCTGCGCAAGAAAATCTGCAATGGCAATATCCTGTTCGTTGACCTTCGGTTTAGAAGCACAACCGGAGCAGGCGGAACCGGATTTGCTGCAGCCGCTGCATTCACTCATGGGAAAACCTCCTTATAGGGTTGAAATTTAAAAATTAGTGGTTTATAGCTCATTATAAGGAAAAAAAGGACTGAATGCAAATAAGTTACACTTTCTTCCTTACTTGCCCAGAGAAAAGTGTGTATAATACAAGCATAGCAAATGAAAGGGTGATCTTAGATGCAATATGGATGGAAACGGGCGGCTGCCATTGCCCTGGTGCTGGCAGTCTGCGCTGGTCCTGCCTATGCGGCAGAACACAATAAATTGGCGGACGGGGAACTGTTTGTTTCCGAAGAAATGAATGCCACGGGAAAAGTACTGTACCAAACCACGGCGGACGTTTCCAAATGGGACCATGACAGCGAAAAAGCCATTCCCGGCTTTGTGGCCACGGCTTTTGATACGGACGTAATCAGCCAGATCAATTCCGACGAACTGCCGGGGGTGAAAAAAATCTCCAGCGCTGAAGAACAGATCAAGGCTGCCCAGCAAAAATACAGCGGCAAGGGCTACGAACATTCCCTGGTGCTGTACGCTTCCATGGCCACCCAGGGCCAGAACGGCCAGCTGACCATTTCCAAGGTGGAACGGTTTGGCCGGCTTATCAATGTAACCGTAGCAGTGAACGATCCTACCGGTGCCCAAACTGCCGGGGAAGCCATTACCCAGGACAGTGTAGTAGCCATTCCTCTGAAGAAGCTGCCCCAGTTCGGCAATCTGCGAATCCGCTTTGTGGACGCTACGGGTCATGGACTGGCCGATATGGATGCGGCACTCCAGCGCTAAGGTGTTTCAGGGTTAACAGTTATCTGAACGATTTAAGAAAATTTACCGTTATTGTTGACGAATTGTGTAACTGGCGGTAAAATTGAACCATTCCATAACAAAAGGCGGTGTCACCATGATCAGCTCCCGAATGCTTTCTCAACATGCATATGGGTTTACCTACGGCCAGAGCTATTATTTTAGCTTTGGTTACTTTGGTTGCCCAAAAATGCATGCAGGAACCTTCGTAAAGCGAGCGCAGCGGCTGGCTGAATAAGCCGCCGGGTCAGGACGGACCGTAGAAGCAGACTCCTTGCGAGTCTGCTTTTTTTGTTGCTATGGAAAGCGCGCAAAATAACGAAAAGGGCAGGAGGGCAGGAAAGCAGGAGAATTATACGAAGTACAGCAGGAAGGTTTTGCGGGACGGCAGGACAGAAGCAAAGCAGTAAGGCAGTACCGCAGGTTTGTGCAGAAAAGAAAAGCAGGAAATGTAGGAAAGTAAAGTAGAAAAGTAATGTAGGAAAGCAGTACAGAAGACGCAAAAAGCAGCGCAGGCAGGGCAGAGGGGCCCGCCTGCAAGGCAGCAAAGGGGGCTAGGCAGCGGCCCGCCCCAAACCGTGTAGGAAAGCAGCAAAGGAGGATTCATTATGATTATCGTTATGAAAGCAGGAGCACCTCGGGAAGCCATTGGAGAATTGAAGGAAAGTTTGGAGAAACAGGGCTTCACCATCCACGAAAGTATAGGGGTCAGCCAGGAGGTTATGGGCATTGTAGGGGATACCAGCGTGCTGGATCCAGAGCAGTTCCTGGTGCACCCTTGGGTGGAAAAGGCTATGCGGGTGCAGGAGCCCTTCAAACGGGCCAACCGGCTGTTCCATCCGGAGGATTCTGTCATTGATGTGTCCGGGGTTCCGGTGGGCGGCAAAAAGCTGGCGGTGATTGCCGGTCCCTGCTCTGTAGAAGGCAAGGAACAGATGGAAACCATTGCGGCTTCCGTGAAAAAAAGCGGGGCAGTGATGCTCCGGGGCGGTGCTTTTAAGCCCCGTACTTCTCCGTACTCCTTCCAGGGCCTGGCGGAAAAGGGCCTGGAACTGATCCGGGCCGCTGGGGACAGCCAGCACCTGCCCATTGTGACGGAAATCATGTCCGCCGACAAGATTCCGGAATTCGTGGACCAGGTGGACCTGATTCAGGTAGGTGCCCGGAATATGCAGAATTTCACCCTGTTAAAGGAGCTGGGCAAGCTCAATAAGCCCATTCTTTTGAAGCGGGGGCTGGCCGCCACCATTGAGGAATGGCTCATGTCCGCCGAATACATTATGTCCGAAGGCAACGAGAACGTGATTTTGTGTGAACGGGGTATCCGGACCTTTGAAACCTACACCCGGAATACCCTGGATCTCAGTTCCGTGCTGGCGGTGAAAAAGCTCAGCCATCTGCCGGTGATTGTAGACCCCAGCCATGCGACCGGGAAAGCCTGGATGGTGCCCCAGCTGGCCAAAGCAGCCATTGCTGCTGGTGCCGACGGACTGATTATTGAAGTCCATAACGATCCCAAGCACGCCTGGTGCGATGGGGCCCAAAGCCTGACCCCGGACACCTTTGCCCAGCTGATGGACGACCTAAGGGTACTGGCCCCGGTGCTGGGCCGGGAACTGTAGACGAAATTCCTTGAGAATCCAGCTGGAGCCGCAAAAAGGTACAAAATAAGAAAAATTTCTAAAACCATCTTGCACAATTGGTTCCAGCCCGCTACCATGGTAGAGTAAGGCCCAAAGGGCAACCCCGCTGCAAATTTGGCGGCTGGAGCCTGGGGCCTGGCTGACGCAAATTTGATGCCCCGCCTAGGCGGGTCTATAGGAGAGGAATTTCATGAAAAATCTACAGGAAACCGTATTTGCCATTGTGGGCCTGGGGCTGATTGGCGGCTCTTACGCCAAAGCCCTGCGGGGCCAAAAGGTCCAAAAAATCTTAGGGCTGGATACCAATCCCATTGTGACCCTGATGGCCAAGGACGAAGGCTATATTACGGATAATATCGACGAATGCCCGGAACGGCTCAAGGAAGCGGACGTGATTGTCTGCGCCATGTACCCAGGGGCCTTCGTTCCCTTTGTCAAAGAGCATGTAAAGGATTTTAAACCGGACGTGCTGCTCACCGACGTCATGGGTATCAAGGGGGACCTCCCCGACCAGGTAGACGCACTGCTGGGGCCGGACATGGACTTTGTGCCCACCCATCCCATGGCAGGCCGGGAAGGGAAGGGCTACAGCCAAAGCACCTCCCTGATTTTCCCGGGGTCCAACTTCATCATCATCAAACGGGACAACAACCGGCCCGAGCACGTCAAATGGCTGACGGACATGGCCTATGAGCTGGGCTGCGGCCGGGTGGTGGAGCTCACCGGCCCGGAACACGACAGCATCATTGCCTACACCAGCGACCTGCCCCATATTATGGCGGTTTCCCTGGTGAACAGCGATTCCATGCAGGAAGATACCAAGCAGTTTGTGGCCGGTTCCTTCCGGGATGCTACCCGGGTGGCAGATATCAACGCCAGCCTGTGGAGCGACCTATTCCTGCTGAACCGGGACAAGGTGGTAGTGGAAATCAACCGGCTGGAGGAGCAACTGGAACATTGGAAGACGGCCCTTCAGGTCGGCGATAAAGACGAACTGGAACTGATGATGAACCGGGCCAAGAAAAGAAGAAGGGATATGTTCTATGGAAAGAATCAGCGTTAGCCTGGGTAAGGACAGCTACGATATCGAAATAGAACCCGGTTCCTTTGCCCATTTTGGCTGGCGGATTCGGCAGCTGTCCCAGGCGGACAAGGCAGCCATCATCACCGATTCCCACGTGGATCCCCTGTACGGGGCTCAGCTGGAACAGGCGCTGACGGAACCGGGCTACGGCGGAACCCGGTTGTGCCGGTGACGGGATGGGAGTCCGGGTGCGGGCAAGTATAAGTAGGCAGGTATAAGCGTAAAAAGGTACTGCGGAGGTATAGGGATGTGCCGCGTCATGGACCTTGCATGGAAATGAAGTGTTCCGGTTTCGGAACCGGTACCCCGACTTGGGCGGAAACCGGCCGGATTTTAGCGGATTTCGGATTATGGGGTTTGATGGCAGCTCTCCGGCACAAACCCGAACGTACAGAAATTAATGTAAATGGAGTAAGGCACCCCTGATGGGGTGCCTTATTTAAAATCATTGAGGAGATGAAATTGAAGATTGCTCTTTTGCCGGGAGACGGCATCGGCCCCGAGATCGTGGGCGAGGCGGTGAAGGTGCTCGACAGCGTCGCTGCCAAGTACGGCCATCAGTTCGAATACAGCAAGGCGTTGGTCGGCGCTTGTGCGATCGACGCGACGGGCGACCCGTATCCGGCCGAAACGCACGCCGTGTGCGAAGCGTCGGATGTGGTCCTGTTCGGTGCCATCGGCGATCCCAAATACGATAACAATCCTGCGGCGAAGGTGCGTCCCGAACAGGGATTGCTCCGTATGCGCAAGTCGCTCGGACTTTTTGCGAACCTTCGTCCGCTGGCGGTGTTCGATTCGCTGGCCGGGCGTTCTCCGCTCAAGACCGAAATTGTCAAGGGGGCCGATTTCATTTGCGTGCGTGAGCTGACCGGCGGCATGTATTTCGGCCGTCCGCAAGGACGCAGCGAAGACGGCAATACGGCGTACGATACCTGTGTCTATACGCGCGAGGAGATCGAGCGTATCCTGCACCTGGCTTTCGGGCTGGCCCGGGGACGCCGCAAAAAACTGACGCTGGTGGATAAAGCCAATGTGATTGCCACCTCCCGGCTGTGGCGCCAGATCGGCGGCGAGCTCGCCCCGCAGTATCCCGATGTCGAACTGGAATATATGTTCGTGGACAATGCCGCGATGCAGATCATTCAGCGCCCGACGCATTTCGATGTGATCGTTACCGAGAACCTGTTCGGCGACATCCTCACCGACGAAGCGAGCGTTATCAGCGGTTCGCTGGGCATGTTGCCGTCCGCGTCGGTCGGAGCGAAAGTCGCGCTGTTCGAGCCGATCCACGGCAGTTATCCGCAGGCTGCGGGAAAGAATATCGCCAATCCGATGGCGACGATCCTGTCGGCGGCGATGCTGCTGGAGCACGTCGGGCTGCAGCAGGAGGGCAAAGCGGTGCGCGATGCGGTGAATCAAGCTATCGAAGCCGGTGTCGTGACCGAGGACCTGGCAGCTGCCGGGGCGAAAGCCTGCTCGACGACGGAAGTGGGAGATTTTGTTGCAGGCCATATTGCCTGAGTCCGTTCGGGACTGTTATGGTACTAAGTCGTATTATTTATTCAGGCATACATATATAATATAAGTGTAGCGCATCCCCGCTATCCGGCAGGGATGCGTTTTTATAACTCTCATGTTTGGCCCGTTTGTGGGCTGTATAGATTCCGGCGGCGGGAAATTTCGAATAAACTTTTCGATCTTGGTTATTTTGTTCAAAAAGCCCGTGAGGGAGTCTCCCCGGAGGATTCATGCATTTCAGGATCCTTTTTTGCCGGATTTTTCCGGAAAAGCGCTATTTTTGCAGCAATCGAACGTGGGATCGGATGATCCCGCATTTCTCAGTCGAACTCAAAATTCAGTTATCATGGACGAAGGCCCTTATCCGAGTTGCAGAGGAAAAGTATTATTCACCTCTCTGTAAGGGGCCCTGCGGTCTCCTTGCAGGGATAAACTACAAGGAGATTGCATGATGAATGAAATCACCAATCGTTTTGAACAGCTCATCGAATCACGGAGCTGGAAAATTGCCAAGCAGGAACTGGCTACGCTGGAATCGTTCCAGATAGCCGAAATTATCGGCGCACTCTCGAAACCCGACCGGATACTTCTGTTCAGGCTTTTGTCACGTGAATCGGCCAAAGAGACTTTCAAACACCTTTCGTACGACGAGCAGGAAGAAATTATCGAAGGGCTGGCAGCCAATGTGGATAACGTGATCGGCCTGCTCAACGATCTCGATCCGGACGACCGTACCGCATTTTTCGAGGAGTTGCCGGGTAAAGTGAGCCAACGACTCGTACAGATGTTGTCGGCAGAAGAACGTGAAATCGCCACGCGGCTGTTGGGCTACCCCAAAGATAGTATCGGTCGGCTGATGACGCCGGAATACGTTGCCGTGAAACCTTATTATACCGTGGCGCAGGCGCTGGAGCACATCCGCCGTTTCGGGCGCGATTCCGAGACGCTCAATGTGATTTATGTGGTGGACGACAGCTGGAAGTTGGTCGACGACATCCACATCCGGGAAATTCTGCTGGCTTCTCCGGACCAGATCATAGCCGACTTGATCGACAGTCGTTTCATCGCGCTGAACGCTTATGACGACCAGGAGGTGGCCGGAGAGCTGTTCCGCAACCTGGACCGGGTGGCGCTTCCGGTAACCGACTCCGCCGGGACGCTGCTCGGCATCGTGACGATCGACGATGTGATGGATGTGGTACAGGAGGAGAACACCGAGGACTTCCAGAAATTCGGCGGTACGGAGGGGCTGGACCTCTCTTATACGAAGACGTCGCTGGCCGAACTGGTGAAAAAGCGGGCCGGCTGGCTCGTGATCCTGTTCCTGAGCGAAATGCTGACCGCTTCGGCGATGGGGCATTTCGACGAAGAAATTTCGAAAGCGGTAGTGCTCGCGCTGTTCGTTCCGCTGATCATCTCGAGCGGGGGCAACTCCGGTTCCCAGGCGGCGAGTCTCATCATCCGCGCGCTGGCCCTCGGGGAACTGAAGATGCGTAACTGGTGGTATGTGATGCGCAAAGAGCTGTTTTCCGGCGTGCTGTTGGGGGCGATCCTCGGGATTATCGGTTTTGTCCGGATATGGGTGTGGCAGGAGGCCGGCCTTTATGATTACGGGGAGTATTGGGTGTGGATCGGCCTGAGCGTCTCGGTGTCGTTGATATTTATCGTGCTGTGGGGAACACTCTCTGGATCGATGATTCCGTTCCTGCTTAAAAAAGTAGGGCTCGACCCGGCCACGGCTTCGGCACCGTTTGTCGCTACGCTGGTCGATGTAACCGGTCTGATCATCTATTTTACCATCGCCGCGCTCTTTCTCGGCGGCAAATTACTGTAGTCGGGGATGCCCGTCGCCAGATTTTTTACCGCTAAATTCAGCTGGTAATGAACCGAATTTAAGAATATTTTAAAAAATCTTTGTCCGTTTGGCAATAAAGTAAAATATGATTGCGTTCTTCTCTGGCACATGCGGCGGAAGAGGCTGCGGAAAAACATGGAACGGTAAGCCCTTGTTAAGTAGTTGGTTATCGTGATCGCTGGAAAATATTGGAAAAATAGTTTGCAGAATGTTTGGAAGTAACCGATAAAAGTCCATATATTTGCACCCGCTAAACGAGAGAAACACTATCGATAGCGACAGGTTCTTTACGGTAACGAAAAGTTTTTAACGAAAAGATTTGGTGGTTCCAAAAATCGTTCTTATCTTTGCAACCCGTTTCGCTCTCAGATTTTCGAGAGGGTGTAAAAAGGTCGAAAAAATTTGACGAAAAGATTTGGAAGTTTGAAAAACTCCACTTATCTTTGCACCCGCTAAGAGGTTAAGTCTTAGAGGTTTAGAAACGAAAGTTCTGTAATTTTTAGAATTAAAGTTCTTTGAAGTATTGAAGCAGCAAAGTTTATCCATCATCACTTCGGTGGTGATAGAAATAACAATACCTTTGAGTATAGCCAAGATATTTAACAAAACATTTTCTACAATGGAGAGTTTGATCCTGGCTCAGGATAAACGCTAGCGGCAGGCCT
>OGPW01001072.1_pt1 | contig 19969 bp, 18 predicted proteins | sample 1553061 | NCBI WGS metagenome assembly OGPW01 (sample SAMEA2580292, study PRJEB22360) | human gut metagenome | biome: human gut; feature: human-associated habitat; material: faeces | place: Denmark | collected 2008/2010
TAAAAACGCAAAGCTTGCTATTTCATTTGAGGGAAGGCATCTTTCAGATGAAGAGCAGCAGCAGATAATTGCAGCTATTGAGGAAAATACCACAATTGAGATTTTGTGCATTGTGGAGAGTGGTACCGAGCAGGAAGCCATTATGAAGGAGCAGGTTGAGGCATTTAATGAGGCAGTGCAGAAGCAGTGCGAGAATGTTGCAACAGTCAGTGTTCCGGAGCAGTTTTACCGTGGTACGCTCAGGTCAGGTCAGGTGATTACCAGCGAGTCTTCGGTCACAATCATAGGTGATGTCAATCCGGGAGCCAAGATTATAGCTCAGGGCAATATCGTTATTCTTGGTGCATTAAAGGGCAATGTTCACGCCGGATGTACAGGTGACAGGAGTTGCTTTGTATTTGCACTTGATATGCAGCCGATTCAGATTCAGATTGGTGATCTGATTGCGAAGAGTCCGGACGAGCCTCAGCCAAAGCACAGGGTAAGGCGCAAGGAAAAGCCGGCACAGGAGCAGGCGCAGATAGCCATCGCAAAGGATGGATATATTTACATCGAACCAATTACTAAAAATATTTTAAATAGCATTTAGGAACGTAGGAGGAAGAAAGTTCATGAGCGAAGTAATCGTTATCACATCAGGAAAGGGTGGTGTGGGCAAGACCACAACCACAGCAAATATTGGTACAGGTCTTGCACAGTTAAATAAAAAGGTTGTTATGATTGATACTGACATCGGACTGCGTAACCTGGATGTTGTTATGGGACTTGAGAATCGTATTGTATACAATCTCGTAGACGTCGTTGAGGGCAAATGCCGTATCCGTCAGGCTCTTATCAAGGATAAGAAATATCCTGATCTGTGTCTGCTTCCATCAGCCCAGACAAGGGACAAGGATGCTGTTACACCTGAGCAGATGGTTGAGCTTATCAATGAGCTTCGTGAGGAGTTTGACTATATTCTGCTTGACTGCCCGGCAGGTATCGAGCAGGGCTTCAAGAATGCCGTTGCAGGAGCTGACCGTGCACTCGTTGTCACTACACCTGAGGTATCAGCAATCCGTGACGCTGACCGTATTGTTGGCCTTCTCGAGGCAAATGAGATGAAGCGCATTGATCTGATTGTCAACCGTCTGCGTGTCGATATGGTTAAGCGCGGTGATATGATGAATGTGGATGATGTAACAGAGATCCTTGCAGTCAACTTAATAGGTGCAGTACCGGATGATGAGCAGATTGTTATTTCTACAAACCGTGGTGAGCCGTTAGTTGGCTCAGACAGCCTTGCAGGAAAGGCATATATGAATATCTGCCACCGTATAATGGGCGAGGAGGTTCCTTTACTTGATTTAAATCAGAAGCATGGTGTATTTGAAAAGCTAAAGGATATGTTTAAGAAAAATTAAAGGGGGATACGTACCATGGGTATAATGGATTTATTTAAAAAGAAATCTTCTGGTAATGTTGCAAAGGATCGCCTGAAGCTGGTGCTGGTTTCTGACCGTGCCAACTGTTCTTCCGAGATGATGGAGATGATGAAGAATGACATTATGAAAAGGGATATCATTGAGGTTATTTCCCGCTATATGGATATTGACGCTGAAGCTCTTGATGTGAAAATCACAGAGACAGAGTCTGATTCTAACAACGGAATGGTTCCGGCACTCGTTGCCAATATTCCTATCCGTGACATGAAGCATCGTCCGGATCCAAGATAGAGTAAATAAAATAATAGGATATGATAAGATATGAGGGTCAAAAGGTGTTTTGGCCCTTTAATTATTATATTGAATAAAAAGACTTGATTTGATATTAGAGTGTGATATACTTTAATACGTTACAAATAAATAAATTTTAGCAGAGTAGACACATGTGCGTTAAGTGCCGGATGAACAGGGAGTTGTCACCCGGACGAAAAGAAAATCTTGCGGTACATGAGTCGCATCCCGCTGCATCCGAAGATATTAATTATCTCCTGTTGTAGTTCGGTGAGGTCTGCAAAGGAGGTAATTTTTTAATGAAAAAATTCGTTACTTTGTTCACCGATTCTGCCCGAGAGCTTAAATCGGTCAGAACCATCACAACTATGGCAATGCTTGCTGCAGTTGCCGTTATCCTTGGATATTTCTCCATCGAATATGGACAGTTTATCCGTATCGGTTTTTCCGGTATTCCAAATGGTATCGTTGATTACCTGTTCGGGCCGGTAGTTGGAGCTGTTTTCCACGGAGCGCTTGACATAATCAAGTATCTGATGAAGCCTACAGGACCATTTTGTCCACAGCTTACACTTGTTGTAATGCTTGCAGGTGTTTTATATGGATGTTTCTTTTATAAGAAAAAGCTTACCATATGGAGAGTGCTTGCTGCGAAGTTTGTAGTAATGCTCATCTGCAATGTCATTCTCAATACTCTGTGTCTGCAGGTACTGTATGGACAGGCACTTATGGCAATCCTTCCAATGCGTGCATTGAAGAACCTTATTATGTGGCCGATAGATTCAATTGTCTTTTTCGGCATTGCAAAGGCACTGGAGCAGATTGGATTGTTCCGTACCTTCCGTAAACAGGAGCTTGTAAAGAATGCATAGCAACAGGTGAATGGACCGGGTACTCAAATGAGAGTACCCGGATTTTTTATTTAATGGAAAGAAATACGTATAATGTGGTATGTGTATCATGTTCTTTATAATGCATATAGATGATGAAAAAGGAACATAGCAACAGAATAATGTACAGACAATATAATGCACAAAACATTACATTAAAATGATATTTTAAGCATTAAATGGCAATTTGTGTTAATAATTTTAAGGATAAACCTCTTTAAACTGATAATTGTGAGGTATTTCGCATTTTTAATGAAAATTGTTGACACAATATATTGAACGTGATATTGTTTACTTGTTCAAAATAATACACAAAAGAAAACGAACAAACAACTACATATTAATTATGAATATTTAAGAGCAAAGACGCTAACCGGTGAAGCACTTTGCTCTTTTTTATTTATCAAAATCACAAGGATATTTAAATTAGGAGGCAATATATTATGAAATTAAAAGACACAGGATTAACAGCACAGGACATCAAAGACAAAGTAAAGAAGTATATGATTGAGACATATGAGCGTTTCGATTTCATCGCTGAGACTGCTGAGGGCATGTATCTGTATGATGAGAATGGCACACCATACCTTGACTTTTACGCAGGAATCGCCGTAAACAATGCCGGCAGCAGAAACCCTAAGGTTGTTGCAGCAGTCAAGGATCAGGTGGATGACATCATGCATACATTCAACTATCCATACACCATTCCACAGGCGCTGCTTGCTGAGAAGGTCTGCAAGACTATCGGAATGGACAAGATTTTCTACCAGAACTCAGGAACTGAGGCCAATGAGGCTATGATTAAGATGGCTCGTAAATATGGTATAGAGAAATATGGTCCAAACAGATATCACATCGTAACTGCAAAGGACGGCTTCCATGGCAGAACCTTCGGTGCTATGTCAGCTACAGGACAGCCTGGAAACGGATGCCAGGTGGGCTTTGGTCCTATGACATACGGTTTCTCATACGCTCCTTACAATGATTTAAAGGCTTTCAAGGATGCTTGCACAGAGAACACAATCGCTATCATGATTGAGCCTGTACAGGGCGAGGGCGGTGTTCATCCTGCAACACCTGAATTCATGAAGGGACTTCGCGAGTTCTGTGATGAGAAGGGCATGCTCCTCCTTATCGATGAGGTTCAGACAGGATGGTGCAGAACCGGAGCTGTAATGAGCTACATGAACTACGGCATCAAACCTGATATCGTTTCTATGGCAAAGGGTCTTGGCGGTGGAATGCCAATCGGTGCTATATGTGCTACAGAGGAGGTTTCAAAAGCATTCTCAGCCGGTTCACACGGTACAACCTTTGGTGGACATCCTGTATGCTGTGCAGCAGCACTTGCAGAAGTGAATGAACTTCTTGACAGAGATCTTGCGGGAAATGCGAAAAAAGTCGGTGACTACTTTGCATCCAAACTGGAAAAACTTCCACATGTAAAAGAAGTAAGACATCAGGGACTTCTGGTTGGTGTGGAATTTGATGATACGATCGGTGGTGTAGATGTAAAACACGGCTGCCTGGATCGCAAACTTCTGATCACAGCGATCGGAGCACATATCATCCGTATGATTCCACCGCTTATCGTGACAGAAGAAGACTGCGACAAAGCAGTTGCGATCATTGAAGATACGATCAAATCCCTGGAAAAATAAATAAGAATGAAAAAGTGACAAGGGCGTCGCGGATCATCATAAGTGGTTCGCGCGCTTTTTTCTATTAAGAGGAAATCGGTATGAGACATCTGGTAATAACGATTGGCTGTGAATACGGCGCCAAAGGTAATGCCATAGGCAGAAAAATAGCAGAAGACCTCAATATCAAATTTTATAATCGTGAACTCGTGGATGAGATCATCGAAGAGGTCGGAATACCAAAAGAAATAATGGAAAAAGTTGAAGAAGGCGGCACGATCGCAGGTAAAGGTGCAGAGGGTGATGTCAGAGGATCCTTTTCAAAATATGCGGATCTGACAGATCGTGCGATTCATGTGCAGAAGCAGATTATCCGCAAACTGGCAGAGAAAGAATCCTGTGTGATCATCGGACGTTCTGCGGATTATATTCTCAAAGATTCCGATAAGATCAATCTTCTGAGGGCATTTATCTATGCTCCGGATGATGTAAGAATTCACAACATTATGGAGAGCCATAATCTTACAGAGAAGGATGCCAGAATTCTTCTTCTGGAAAAAGATAAACGATATCACAAACGTCATCTGGCACTGACAGGAAGCAACCGTGGTGACCGTCACAATCGAAATATCCTGATTGACAGCTCTTATCTTGGGATAGAGGGAACAGCAGATTACATCGAGGAACTTGTCAGAAGAAAATTCGGAAGCGGGGAGGAATGAGTCTATGGGACAGAAAAAATCAGAATTTGATAAAGTATTCAGTGCATGGGATATTCTTGTGATCGCTTTCGGAGCTATGATCGGCTGGGGCTGGGTCGTATCTTCCGGAACATGGATCGATGCAGGCGGTGTTGTCGGTGCAGCACTTGCATTTGCGATCGGCGGTGTTATGATCTTTTTTGTCGGTCTTACATACGCAGAACTGACGGCTGCCATGCCACAGTGTGGCGGGGAACATGTATTCAGTTACAAGGCAATGGGGGCGACGGGTTCTTTTATCTGTACATGGGCAATTGTTCTCGGATATGTCGGTGTTACCTGTTTTGAGGCATGTGCATTTCCGACGATCATTACCTATCTGTGGCCGGGATTCCTCAAAGGTTATCTTTATACGGTAGCAGGATTTGATATTTATGCATCCTGGCTGATCGTGGCAATTCTCGTAGCATTTTTCATTATGATGATCAATATCCTGGGGGCAAAAACAGCAGCAGTACTCCAGACTGTTCTGACCTGCATCATCGGTGGCGCAGGAATCCTTCTGATCGTAGCATCAGTGATTAACGGTAATGTAGACAATCTGCAGGGACAGATGTTTATGGGTGAAACAACGGGAACAATGGCAAAAAATGTATTGAAAGTTGCCGTTATCACACCGTTTTTCTTTATTGGTTTTGATGTTATCCCGCAGGCGGCAGAAGAAATCAATGTACCGCTTAAAAAGATAGGTAAGATGATGATCCTGTCTGTTGTACTGGCAGTTGTATTTTATTCTTTCGTAATTTTATCTGTAGGATATGTCCTGAACCCGGCGGAAATAGCACTTTCCCAGAGTACGACAGGCCTTGTTACCGCGGATGCCATGGCGAAAGCTTTTGGAACATCCGTGATGGCGAAAGTCATCATTGTAGGCGGTATGTGTGGTATCGTGACTTCATGGAACTCTTTTATGATCGGTGGTTCCCGTGCTTTATACTCCATGGCAGAATCCTACATGATTCCGAAGGTGTTTGCAAAACTTCATCCGAAGCACAAAACACCGGTAAATGCACTGATTCTGATCGGTATTCTTACCATGCTTGCTCCTTTTGCAGGACGTGTCATGATGGTGTGGATCTGTGACGCAGGAAACTTCGGCTGCTGTCTTGCATACTGTATGGTTTCGATTTCATTCCTGATTCTTCGGAAAAAAGAACCGGATATGCCAAGACCTTATCGTGTTCCGGCGTACAAATTTGTCGGAACCATGGCGGTGATCCTTTCCGGATGTATGGTACTCGTATACTGTATTCCTGGTTCCGGCGGTACTCTGATCATGCAGGAATGGATGATGGTTGGTGCGTGGAGCCTGCTCGGAATTGTGTTCTTTGCAGTCTGCAAACTGAAATATAAAGAAAAATTCGGCAGTCTTATTGAGATCATTTCTGATGAGGATGCAGCATCTCTGATGCCGGAGGCTGATGATAAAGAACTTGATCTGGTTATTGATGCGGCAATTGACCGTGTACTCTCGAGAATGCTGGCATGACGTCAGATAAAAATAGATATAAAATGAGAAAAGAGGCAGATTATGAATCCGTTTGAATTTTTTATACCACAGAATATTATCGTTGGGGCAGGTACGCTTGTGCGGCTTCCGGAATGTGCACAGAAACTGGGAGGAACCCATGCCATGCTGCTGTCAGGACCGACACTTCGTAAGATGGGAATTGTGGATAAAGCAGCAAAATATCTTGAAGATGCCGGCATGAAGGTGGATATCTTTACGGAAATAGAAGCAAACCCGTCAGTAACGACTGTAGAAAAGGCAACAACTGCATTTAAAGAAGCCGGGGCAGATTTTATTGTGGCGCTGGGCGGCGGCTCTCCAATGGATGTTGCCAAGGCCGTCGGTGTAATCGCAAAATACGGTGGCAGCATTACAGAATATGAAGGAGCACATAAAGTACCCGGAAAAATCATCCCGCTTATTGCAATCCCGACGACAGCAGGCACCGGTTCAGAGGTCACTGCGTTTTCGGTTATCACAGATCACAGCAGAGATTATAAACTGACAGTATTCAGTTATAAACTTTTTCCTTCTTATGCGATACTGGATCCGGAACTTCTGACATCTGCGCCGGCCTCTGTGGCGGCAGCATGTGGAATCGACGCATTTATTCATGCAGAAGAGGCATATGTTTCTACAGCAGCCTCGCCGTTTTCGGATGCCATGGCTGAGAAAGCGATGGAACTGATCGGTAAAAATATCCGCCGGTTTGTTGCACGTCGTACAGATTTGGAGGCAGCTGAGGCAATGCTGACAGGTTCACTTTTTGCCGGAATTGCTTTTTCCTTTGCACGACTTGGAAATGTACATGCAATGAGCCATCCGGTAAGTGCTTTCTTTGATGTACCACACGGAGTGGCAAACGCGGTACTGCTTCCGGTGATCGCTGAATACAATGAGCTGGCTGATCATGGCAGATATCTGACAATCTACAATTACATCAGTCCGATCCCGGCATATGAGGATGAATTTGAGCCGCTGATGTTGGTCGATGCGATCCGTGAACTGAATGAAGACATCGGAATCCCGGAGAATCTGACAACAGCGATCCGTCAGGCAGCAAAAGGCAGAGAAGTTTCTGATGAAGAAATTGAGAGCAGGATCGATGCCATGGCAGATGATGCGATGAAGAGCGGAAATATTGCAGTCAATCCGAGATCTTCTCAGAAGCGTGATATTGTAGAACTTTATCACAAAGCAATATAATAAGAAAGAAAAATTTTTTATGACATGCAGGTATATTTCATGTGAGATGTATCTGCATGTTTTGTTGTAAAAAAAGCAGATCTCCTGTTTTGTCCTTGCAGGAAAGACACGGGAAGTGTTATACTTTTGTGGATAAAAGAAACAGAAAAAAGTTCACGGGGGGAAAACATGGAGCTTTTTGAATTTTATAAAAAAATAGAAGAATATCAGAATCAGAAAAACAATATTCTGGCTACGGTGATTGAAGGGGAAAACAGTGGAAGCCGATATTTCTTTTCAGAGGGAGAACTTATCGCAGCGTACGGTGACGGTGCGAGCCCGGATGAACAATTAAAAGAGATCGCACAGGCACAGCAGAGCCGGATCACAGAGGCTGATGGTCAGAAAGTATTTGTGGAAGCATTGAAACAGCCGGCGCATCTGGTGATCTGTGGGGCAGGACATGTATCGCAGCAGGTGATCCTGCTTGCAGCCAAAGTCGGTTTTCATGTGACAGTACTGGAAGACCGTCCGAGTTTTGCCGGAGAAGCGAGAAGAATGGGGGCGGATCGGGTGATCTGCGACAGTTTTGAGCATGGACTTGCTCAGATTCCGGACAGAGAAGATACGTATTTTCTGGTCGTGACCAGGGGACATCGGTATGATAAGGAATGTCTGGATATTATACTGAAAAAACCACATTGTTATGTCGGTATGATGGCAAGCCGTGGACGTGCGGCACTTCTTAAGAAACAGATGGAAGAAGAAGGAACCGACTGGAAACTGCTGGATGAGATCCATACACCGGTAGGTATGCCGATCAATGCAGAGACACCTGAAGAAATTGCGATATCTATTGTATCCGAACTCATTCATGAAAAGAACAGTCTGCGCAAAACAAGCGGCTACAAAAAGGAACTGATGGAATACCTGACCGGAAGAAAGAAGGCAGAAAATGGAATGGCACTTGCAACGATCATTGAAAGACGGGGATCGGCGCCGAGAGAGATTGGGACAAAAATGCTGGTTCTTGCCGACGGCACACTGGTTGGGACGATCGGTGGCGGCTGCATGGAAAGTGAAGTGCAGCATCAGTGTCTGCGTATGATTCACGACGGGGAGCGGACCGGAAAGATTTTTAAGGTAGATATGACCATTTCCGAGGCAGAGGAAGAAGGACTTGTCTGTGGCGGTACCATACAGATATTTCTGGAAGTTCTGTAGATTTTTGATGAAACATTTGTTCGAAAAAAATAAAATTTAAAATACAACTATGTGCAGAACTGTGTTATAATACATGTACTTGATAAAAAGATATGTAATCACAGGAAGCAGAGGGTACTTTCCTGTGAAGAGAATATGGAGGATGAAGATATGAAGAAAAGAAACATAATGGTTGCGTTACTTTGCAGCATGTGCCTGGCAGTCAGCTCTCCGATCCCGGCGATGGCTGACGGCACAAAGGTCGTAACACTCGGTGCAGACCTTACTCAGGATCAGAAGAATACAATGATGAACTATTTTAAGGCAGATTCCAGCCAGGTGCAGGTCATCACTGTTACGAATCAGGATGAGCATGATCTTCTCGGTAATTATGTTCCGAGTGAGCAGATCGGAACAAGAACTTTAAGCTGTGCTTACGTAAAGCCTACCCAGTCAGGCGGTATTAAAGTACGTACCGCAAACCTCAATTACGTGACCTGCAATATGATCGCGACAGCACTTTCCACGGCAGGTGTTACCAACTGCGAAGTTGTTGCAGCATGCCCGTATGAAGTATCCGGTACAGGTGCGCTTACCGGTGTCATGAAAGCATACGAATCCGCAAGCGGACAGGAACTTGATTCCACAAAGAAAGACCTGGCAGCGAAAGAAGTCGTTGTTACAGGTGATGTTGCACAGCAGGTCGGACAGGACAATGCAACGAATATCATCAATCAGGCAAAACTTCAGATCATTGGTGACAATATCCAGAATGCTGATGAAATCTACAATATCGTAAATAACATCGCTGTTCAGAATGGGGTTACTTTAACGCAGGATGAACTTGATACGATCGTTTCCCTTCTGCAGCAGATCGCACAGCAGAACTATGACATTCAGGAAATGAAGAAAACTCTGGAAGATATCCAGCAGAATCTTGAAGACAGCAAGAACGGAACTTCTTCTGATGACAGTTCAGATGACGATGCAGTGGATGAAGGCGAGGACATTACACAGGACGTTGACAGCGGAGCACTTGGTGATGATGTAAAACAGACTTCCACAGAGGATGCAAACCTTGCGAAGGATACCGGTGCAGATACCAACCAGACCGAAAATACAGATTCTTACGACAACAGCGGAACCGACAATATTCCGGATGCCAGCGGAGACGGAACTACAGAAGAGACACCGAATGAAAGTACAGACGGAACAACAGACGGAACAACAGACGGTTCCACAGAAGAAATCCCGCCGGCTACAGGTGACGGCACAGATGCAGGAACAGATGAATCCGCAGATAATACAGAGGATGCTTTAAATACAGATGATCTTTCAGAAGAGGCGAAGATCAAATTTGATCAGGCAAAACAGTTCTGTAAGGGAGAGTATGAAGGTGATCTTGGGGCGCTTCAGTCCGTAGTAGAAGGCGTGACAGAGCCACCGGTAACACTGGATCAGGATGTTGCACAGAAACTCAGCAGGAAAGTACTTGAGACATATCTGAAAGTTCTGAAAGACGGCGGCGCTTCTTATGTGCCGGACGGAACAGAAGCTTACCTGTCTCAGGAACTGAACATGCTTAATAAAGAATTAAAGACCATCTTCAGCACAGAAACAGATCCGGCAGAAGATGATATCCTCTACAGTACAGACAAAGAAGTTCGTCAGAAAATGTATGATGATACTTTGAGCTTCTTCGCGAAACTTTACGGTGAAGATACACAGGAGACACAGCCGGCAGAGGCTGCAGAAGATACTGCAGAAGCACAGGCTGCTTCCGAGGATACTTCTTATGACGCAACAGCAGAAGATGGTTCCTACACAGAGGAATATGCAGAATAAAATATCAGCCTTACAGGTCAGATTTCCAAGGGATGCTTCGGCATCCCTTTTTGTCTTCTATGAACAGACTGTGAAAAAGTGGAAATTCCCGGATGACTGTGGTAAAATAGAAGAAGTTTTTAGCGAAAAAAGGTATAAATGGGTGAAAAAGAAAAAAGTTCCGAAAGGAGATAAGATATGGGTCTGGCAGTGGTTACACTGAAAAAAGGAGAGGGACGATTTTTGAAGTCCGGCGGAATGTGGGTCTTTGACAATGAGATCGCATCAGTCATGGGAAGTTTTGTAAATGGAGATATTGTACTTGTACATGATTTTGACGGATATCCGCTCGGCAGAGGTTTTATCAACAGAAATTCCAAAATTACCGTTCGTCTCCTGACAAGAAATGAAAATCAGAAGATTGATGAAGATTTTTTTGAGAAGCGTGTGAGAGATGCATGGGAATACCGCAAAAAAGTTACGGATACTTCGAGCTGCCGTGTGATCTTTGGCGAGGCGGATTTTTTTCCGGGACTTGTGGTTGACAAGTTTGAGGATGTTCTGGTCGTACAGTCTCTGGCACTCGGAATCGATCGATGGAAAGAGCTGATTCTGGATCTTATTAAGAAAATTCTCGCAGAAGATGGTATTATGATCCGCGGTGTTTATGAGAGAAGTGATGCAAAAGTCCGTAAGCAGGAAGGTATGGAACTGTACAAGGGATTTATCGGGAAAGAATTTCCGACACTTGTCGAAATTCAGGAAAATGGTGTCAGATATCAGGTCGATATCAAAGACGGACAGAAGACAGGATTTTTCCTTGACCAGAAATATAATCGTCTTGCGATTCAGAAACTCTGTAAAGATGCGAGGGTACTGGACTGTTTTACACATACCGGTTCTTTTGCACTGAATGCAGGAATCGCCGGAGCGAAAGAAGTAACAGGAGTAGATGCATCTGAGCTTGCTGTTCACCAGGCACAGGAAAATGCGAAACTGAATGGTCTGGATAAAACCGTAAAATTTATATGTGAAGATGTTTTTGAACTGCTTCCGAAGCTCGAAGAAGAGGGAGAAAAGTACGATGTGGTCATTCTGGATCCACCTGCCTTTACAAAATCCCGCAGTTCTGTCAAAAATGCAGTCAAAGGCTACCGTGAGATCAATCTTCGTGGAATGAAACTGGTAAAAGACGGCGGATTTCTTGCAACCTGTTCCTGTTCCCATTTTATGGAATATGAACTGTTTACAAAAACGATCGGCCAGGCCGCAAGAAGTGCACACAAGAGACTTCGCCAGGTGGAATACCGCACACAGGCGCCGGATCACCCGATCCTGTGGTCTTCCGACGAATCCTATTACCTGAAATTCTATATCTTCCAGGTATGTGATGAGAAATAATCAGAGAAAATATAAAGTAGAAACAGATCACATAAAGGAAAAGGTCATAAGAAAGAAGGACTTAGATGAGAGACAAGTTTAATAGATTTATGCAGGGACGTTATGGAGTAGATGCATTTGCACGTTTTACGATGGGTGTGGCACTTGTAGCGATCATCCTTTCGATTTTTTTCAGCAACGGAAGCAGAATAGGCGCACTTCTTGATACGTTTGGACTTCTGGTGCTGCTGTATACATATTACCGCATGCTTTCCAGAGATATTCAGAAGAGATACCAGGAAAACGAAAAATATCTTGCTGCGACTGCAAAGCTCAGACAGCGTTTCAACAGAGAAAAGAGTATGATGAATCAGAGAAAGACACATCATATTTATTCCTGCCCGGGATGTGGTCAGAAGATCCGTATTCCGAGAGGCAAGGGCAAAATTGAGATCGAATGTCCGAAATGCCATACAAAATTTGTTAAAAGAAGCTAATAAAACAGGTCGGCGCGACAGGGGGGAGGCAATACAGTGTTTGGATATGTGGTAATGAACAAACCGGAAATCAAATTCAAAGATTTTGATATGTACCGTTCTTTTTACTGCGGACTGTGCCGTGAGCTGAAAGAGCGTTACGGTCTCAGCGGACAGATTACTTTAACCTATGATATGACCTTTGTGATCCTTCTGCTCAGCGGACTTTATGAGCCGCCGACAAAGAAAGGATCGACGCGCTGTATCGTACATCCGGTGCGCAGACAGCCGGTCAGAAAAAATGCGATTACTGAATATGCTGCGGATATGAATATTTTTCTGACTTATTACAAGTGTAAAGATGACTGGAAGGATGAGAGAAGCATTCCGGGACTTGCTTTTGGCAAATTGTTGGAACGTAAAGAAAAGAAGAGTGAAAAACTCTGGAGCCAAAAGGTGCAGACGATTGTATCCTGCCTGGATGAACTGTCCGAACTCGAAAAAGAAAATGCGACAGACATCGATCGTGTATCCGGCTGCTTTGGCAGAATCATGGCAGAAATCTTTGCATACAGAGAAGATGTATGGGAACCGACTCTTCGGCGTATGGGATTTTATTTCGGCAAGTTTATTTATCTGTTGGATGCCTATGATGATGTGGAAGAGGATGTCAAAAAAGGAAATTACAATCCATTTTCAAAAGATTATATAATAAAAGGGTTTGATGACCGGGTAAAGAGTATGCTTATGATGATGATGGCAGAAACCTGCCGGGAATTCGAGAAACTTCCTATTATAAAATATACCGATATTCTTCGGAATATCCTGTATTCCGGAGTATGGTGCAGATTTGAGACCGTTTCCGGGAAACGGAAGAAAGAACAGGAGAAAGAACATGTTTGATCCATATAGTGTGCTGGGCGTTTCCAGAGATGCATCAGATGAAGAAATAAAAAAAGCATATCGTAAGCTCAGCCGCAAATACCATCCGGATGCGAATATCAACAACCCGAATAAAGCGCAGGCGGAAGAGAAATTTAAAGAAGTACAGCAGGCTTACGAGCAGATCATGAAAGAAAAAGAGTACGGAACTTCCGGAAATTACAATTCCTATGGTGGATTTGGAGGCTTTGGCGGTCAGAGCCAGAGTACGTATCAGGATGAGGAAGCCATCCGCAGACAGGCAGCGGCAAATTACATCCAGAGCCGACATTTTCAGGAGGCGATGAACGTGCTTTCCTCCTTAAATCAGCGAAACGGGCAGTGGTATTATCTGTCGGCGATGGCGAATATGGGACTTGGAAATAATGTGAACGCAATGAACGATGCACGTACAGCAGTCAATATGGAGCCGGATAATATGCAGTACCGGATGCTTCTTCAGAGACTGGAAGGCGGAGGAAGCTGGTATCAGGAACAGCAGAATCCATTCGGCGGCATGCCATCGGATGGCAGTGATTACTGTATGAAGCTGTGTCTGGCGAATATGGTCTGTAATCTGTGCTGCCCGGGAGGCGGCATGTTCTGCTGTTAGTCAGAGTGAAAAAATCAAAATCCTGTCATAAAAGAAATTGACATTTTATAAGAGTGATATTATTATAATGGATGTATTGCTGTGCTAAAGTGTTATTGCATCAAAGAACAGCAAAAGGAAGAGCATTACAGGAGGAAATCATAATGAGTATTCGTATTGGTATTTTAGGTTATGGCAACCTTGGCAGAGGAGTAGAATGTGCAGTTAAACACAATCCGGATCTGGAGCTTGTTGCCGTATTTACACGTCGTGATCCTGCATCCGTAAAAATTCTTACAGATACAGCAAAAGTATATCATGTAGATGAAGCAGAAAAAATGAAAGATAAAATTGACGTTCTGATTCTCTGTGGAGGAAGTGCGACAGATCTTCCGGTTCAGACCCCGAAATACGCACAGTGGTTCAACGTTGTTGACAGCTTTGATACCCACGCAAGAATCCCGGAGCATTTTGCAAATGTAGATAAGGCAGCTTCCGAGAGTAATCATGTTGGAATCATTTCCGTAGGTTGGGATCCGGGAATGTTCTCCCTCAACAGAATGTATGCAAATGCAATTCTGACCAATGGTAAAGATTATACATTCTGGGGCAAAGGCGTAAGCCAGGGCCACTCTGATGCAATCCGTCGTATTGATGGTGTCAAAGACGGCAAACAGTACACGATCCCGGTTGAAGCAGCTCTTGAAGCGGTAAGAAGCGGACAGAATCCAGAACTTACTACCAGACAGAAACACACAAGAGAGTGTTTCGTAGTAGCAGAGGAAGGTGCTGATCTTGCACGTATCGAGCAGGAGATCAAGACTATGCCGAACTACTTCGATGAATATGACACAACCGTACATTTCATTTCCGAAGAAGAACTGAAACGTGATCACAGCGGCATTCCGCATGGTGGATTTGTAATCCGTACCGGAAAGACCGGTTGGAACGATGAAAACAGCCATGTGATCGAGTACAGCCTGAAACTTGATTCCAACCCGGAATTTACTTCTTCCGTTATCGTTGCTTATGCAAGAGCGGCATATCGCATGAACCAGGAAGGACAGAAGGGATGCAAGACTGTATTTGATGTTGCACCGGCATACTTAAGTGCTCTGGACGGCGCAGAATTAAGAAAACATCTTCTTTAATCCTGATCGGAAAGATACTTATATAGAAAAAAGTGAAATATTACAAAAGGGTGAAGCCATCGGCTTTGCCCTTTTTTATGTAATAGGAAATTACTCCGTAATGTTCCTATTACATAAAAAGGGTGCATAAAACGTTACTGTTTACAGTGTTTTACATTTTTTGTTGACGGAAAGAAAAACATGAGATATAATACCTACATAATATTGTAACAAGATTGTAAAAAATACAAATATATTTGTTTACAGAAAGAGGTTATGGGTATGGGAAAGATATGCAAAAAGTCATGGATCGCGGGCATATTTTTAGGAGTAATGCTTTTTGCAGCAGGCTTTGCATTTCAGGCAACGACCGTAGATGCACAGGCTGCATCGACCGGATTCCGAACGGTGGGTGGTCAGACATTTTACTATAAAAAAGGAAAGAAAGTAAAAGGCTGGGTCACAGTAAAGGGAAAGAAATATTTCCTGAACAGAAAGACCGGAGCACTTTACAAAGGCTGGATGAAAAGTTCGAAAGGCAGAAGACGCTATTTTGACCAGAAAACCGGTGCGATGTATACCGGATTTAATAAAATTGCCGGCCAATATTATTACTTTAATAAAAAGACCGGCTTTACAGTGAGTGGTTTCGTAAAATTCGGAACGAATTTTTACAGATATTTCGATACCAGGAAGTATACAATGGCGACCGGCTGGATGACGAATTCCAAAAACCAGAAGTGGTATTTTGGCAGTGATGGCAAAATGTACCGGGGACTTAAGAGGATCGGCAGCTACAAGTATTATTTCGATGGTAAGACAGGAGCTGCAAAATACGGATTTATTACATCTTCAAAGGGATACACCAGATATTTCCGTAAGAAATATTACCGTATGGCAACCGGCTGGATGACCTCGTCGAAAGGAAAGAAACGCTATTTTGCCAAGAATGGCGTCATGGCAACCGGTAAGAAAACCATCAGCGGAAGCACTTACTATTTTAACACCGGTACAGGTATTGCAACAGGTGGTTGGGTAACGATTGACGGAAGTAAATATTACTTTGACACAAAGACATTTAAGATGGTTACCGGGTCAAAGAAGATCAATGGTGTAAGCTATAAGTTCAACTCTGTCGGTGTGATGATCTATGACGGCAGTACCGAAGCAAATGATGCTGTAGTAGATACTTCTTATTTTAAGAATGATCCGAAGCCGGTTGCGCAGACTGGAACAAAGACCATTAAGAATTATCTGGCGGGTGCACTGAAGCCTGTAGGTCAGGCACTTTATATCTGGGGCGGCGGCTGGTATGATTCTACGCTGAAGGGTGTGAAATCAAACTGGCAGAAGTTTTACCTCGGTCAGAGCAGCAGTTACAATTATAACAACTACCGTGATCTGAGCGAGACTAACAGAGCAAAGGGCCTCGACTGTTCCGGGTTTGTGGGCTGGGCAGCATATCAGGTCATGCAGACAAGAAGCAATGTAGGATATGGATATACAGTTGTTTCGGGAGAGATCGGTTCCTACTATAAGAATACCTTGAAATGGGGCACATACGTAAACCAGAATTATCTTTCAAAGAGAAAATGGAAGCTTTATCCGGGAGATATCGGATATGATGACGGACATACATGGATCGTTCTCGGACAGTGTCCCGATAAGAGCGCAGTGATCGTACATTCCACACCGAATGCCGGTGTGCAGATCGCAGGTACCAGTACTCCGGAAGGCAAATCTGACAGTCAGGCGGTTGCCCTGGCACGAAAATATATGACCAGATATGCCGGCTACAAAAAATTCGAATATCGTCCGGCATGCGGAAACTTCGTTCGTCGTGGTAATTACATGAGATGGAACAGTACACTTTCTGATCCGGACGGATTTAAGAGCAAGACAGCCGATCAGATCCTTCAAATCCTTTTTGGATTCTAAATTAAATAAGAAAGAAATGTTACAGAGGAGTTTCCTGAATATGGAAACTCCTTTATTTCTTGCAGAGTTTTTAATAAATGTTACAAAATATTAAACTTTTTAATGAATTCTACTTGCAATCGTAAGAAGTATATGTTAATATGTATAAGAACTTGAAAAAGATATTTCGTAAATATTACAGAATATAGCAATTAAGATTATGAGGTGAGAAACATGAAGAAACGAATTGTTTGCCTGACGTTAGCGTTAATGATGACAGCAGCACAGGTAGTCAGCGTAAGCGCATCACGAGAAGATGAACTGAGAGAGGAACAGGCCGCAACAAGCGCACAGCTTGATGCAACATATGCCCAGATCGATCAGCTTTATTCTGCCAAGCAGCAGTTACAGGATGAAATCAATACACTGGATGCAAATCTTGTAAACGTCATGGTTTCCATTCAGACATTAGAGGGAGATATCAGTAATAAACAGGCTGATATCGAACAGACACAGGCAGATCTTCAGAAAGCACAGAATGCCAAAGACAAACAGTACGCAGCAATGAAACAGCGTATCCAGTATCTGTACGAAAAAGGTGGAAGCGAAGCATGGTTCCAGATGATGATGAGTGCAGATAATCTTTCTGATCTTCTGACAAAAGCAGAATATACTCAGAAGATGTATGATTACGACAGAAAGAGCCTTGAGACATATGCCAATACGATCGAACAGGTTACAAACCTTGGGAATCAGTACCAGCAGGAGAAATCCGAACTGGAAGGCATGAAACAGGAATATGAAGCGGAATCTGCAAACCTTCAGACACAGATTGACACAAAGAAAGCCAACTCCGCAGACTGTGATAACGAAATCGCATATGCACAGGAAATGGCAAATGAATATGCAAACCTGATCCAGGAACAGCAGGCAGAGATTGAACAGCTTGAGGCAGAACGTATTGCAGCTGAAGAGGAAGCAAGACGTCAGGCAGAGGCAGAAGCAGAAGCCGCTGCCGCTGCAGCAGCAGAAGAAGCTGCACAGCAGGAAGATCAGACGGTATATGATGAAGACGGCAACGAAGTAGATGCTGATGAAGCAGCCGAAAACGGAGATACCGTATATGACGAAGATGGTAATGAAGTAGATCCGAGCGAAACGACAAGCAGTGATGATGATGTGAAGTATGATGAGTACGGTAACGTAATCGACAGCGACAACACAGTTGATCCTGATAGTGTAAGTTCTTCATCCAGCAGCTCATCCAGTTCAGGCTCAGGCTCTTCAATCGTAGATTATGCAACACAGTTTGTTGGTAATCCGTACGTATGGGGCGGCACAAGCCTTACAGGCGGTGCTGACTGCTCCGGATTTACGCAGAGTGTTTATGCACAGTTTGGTTACAGTCTTCCGAGAACATCTTATGAGCAGCAGAACTGGGGAACAGAAGTTTCCTATGCAGATGCTCAGCCGGGTGACCTGATCTGCTATGGTGGACACGTTGCAATCTACATGGGCAACGGACAGATCGTACATGCATCTAACTCCAGAGATGGTATCAAGATCAGCAATGATGCTACTTACAGAACAATCCTTTCTGTAAGAAGACCTTCATAAATAAAGAGCAAAGGCAGTTCCCGCGGGAGCTGCTTTTTTTCTTGACTTTCTGTATATAAAGTATTAAAATGATGCAAAAGCGCAACGGAGCACTTAGTAGTTTCGTGCGCTCTTTTTTTGTTTCAGAAAAAATTCTGGAACGATTCACTTATGGTGATATGTTCCGAAAGGACATATGGATGAAAAATATACATTTCAGGAGGAAACGAAAATGAGAAAGAGCAAAATGTGGAGAATGATGACAGTTGCTGCTGTGGCAGCATCCATGACATGCGGAGTATTTGGAGTACAGAGCGTCAGCGCGGATGACAAGAAAACTCTGAAAGTTGCAATGGAATGCGGATATGCACCATATAACTGGACACAGCCGGATGATTCAAACGGTGCTGTTCAGATTTCAGGAAGTTCCGATTATGCATATGGATATGACGTTATGATGGCAAAGAAGATTGCCGATGAACTCGGATATGATCTTGAGATCGTAAAACTTGACTGGGATTCCCTTGTACCGGCTGTACAGTCAGGACAGGTTGACTGTGTAATTGCAGGACAGTCTATCACAAAAGAACGCCAGCAGATGGTTGATTTTACAGATCCATACTATTATGCATCTATCATCACTCTTGTTAAAAATGACGGTGATTATAAAGATGCAGCAAGCGTAGAAGACCTCAAAGGAGCAACCGTAACATCTCAGCAGAATACGATCTGGTATGATTCCTGCCTGCCGCAGATCCCGGATGGCAACATTCTTCCGGCGCAGGAAAGTGCACCGGCTATGCTGGTAGCTCTTGAAGCCGGAAAATGTGATGCAGTTGTAACAGATATGCCTACAGGAAAAGCAGCATGCGTAGCTTATCCGGATTTCAAGCTTCTTGATTTCACAGGAACAGACGGAGAATTCGAAGTATCTGATGAAGACATCAACATCGGTATTTCCCTGAAAAAAGGAAACGATGAACTCAAAGATGCGATCAACGGTGTCTTAAGTGAGATGACAGAGGATGATTTCAATAAAATGATGGATGAGGCTATTTCTGTACAGCCACTTTCCGAATAATAAAGGAGGAGCAAAATGCTGCCTGAGAGTTTTGGGGGAAGAATCATCTATCTTCTTCAGCAATATGGTTCTTCTTTTGCGAAGGGAGCCGGAGTCAGCATGTGGCTGGCGCTGGTAGGAACACTTTTTGGATGTATCATTGGTTTTC
>OGPW01001078.1_pt1 | contig 19822 bp, 16 predicted proteins | sample 1553061 | NCBI WGS metagenome assembly OGPW01 (sample SAMEA2580292, study PRJEB22360) | human gut metagenome | biome: human gut; feature: human-associated habitat; material: faeces | place: Denmark | collected 2008/2010
TATGTTCTAATTTTGCAAGAGGGAGAGGAGGTGGTGTCCCAAAAAGGGGAGGGATTTTGTCATTCCCAGGTTTTCCACTGCTCCGGCTGGTAACCCACCGTGGCCTGTTTTCCGTTGCGGACGATGGGCGTTCTCAGCAGTGTGGGATTTTCCAGCACCTTCTCCACCTTATCCTGGTCATAGGCCAAATACTGGAGCAGCGCCGCGTCCGGGTGCTTGGGGTCCACCAAGTCCGAAAGGGGAACCGACCGGAGCACCCCATTGAGCTCCCCTCTGCTGATGCCATATTTCTTCATGTCAATGTACTGGTATTTTACCCGGCGCTCTTTGAAATAGCGTTCCGCTTTTTTGGTGTCGAAACACTTGGACTTACCAAAAATCTGAATATTCATTGCTGCCTCCTGGCCCCTTGGGCGGGGGGATTTTCTCTTTTAGCTTATCACATTCTGTTCCAAAAACCCAGGCCTTCCAAAAAATATGTATACTTTTTCCGGAAATGGTGATATACTACCAATAACACAGTGAAAACAGCGGTCCGCTGTTTTCTTTTCTCATTTGTTTTTTACTGGGAAACGGCCGCGATGCGGCATGAGATAAAAATCCACCGCACAGACCACCGATCTATGCTTGAGGACAGGGAACACAGACATCACCCTTCGCGGGACAGGGCGGACGGGTATGCCTGGCAGCTTCCTTTTCTTTCTGTCTCTCTTTTTGGGGTCTGTCTCTGCGGAATTTTAGAAAAAAGGAGTTATTATGGCAGAAAAACTGAAAATCATCCCCCTGGGCGGTCTCAACGAGATCGGTAAGAATATGACCGTATTCGAGTGCTGCAACGATATGTTTATCCTGGACTGCGGTCTGGCATTCCCGGATATGGATATGCCTGGTGTAGACATTGTCATCCCGGACTTCACCTATGTGGAGGGCAACAAGGATAAGATTCGTGGCATCGTTATCACCCACGGACACGAGGACCACATCGGCGGTCTGGCATACCTTTTGAAAAAGATCAACGTGCCGATCTACGGCACACGCATGACCCTGGGTCTGATCGAGGGCAAGCTGGAGGAACACGGCTTGCTGAAACAGGCAAAACTAATCGAGATCGAACCACGCACCACCGTAAAGATGGGCTGCATGGCGGTGGAATTCATTAAGGTGAACCACTCCATCCCCGGCGCAGTGGGCATGGCAATCCATACACCGGCAGGCATCATCGTCCATACCGGCGACTTTAAGGTAGACTTTTCGCCCATTGACGATGAGATCATCGACCTGGCACGGTTCGGCGAGCTGGGAAGCCGTGGGGTGCTGGCGCTGATGGCAGACTCCACCAACGCAGAGCGCACCGGTTTCACTTGTTCCGAGCGCACCGTAGGCGGCAGCTTTGAAAAGCTGTTCAAGCGTGCAGAGGGACGGCGCATCATTATTGCTACGTTTTCTTCCAATGTACACCGGGTGCAGCAGATCATCGACCAGGCGAAAAACTACGGCAGAAAGGTTGCCGTATTCGGACGCAGCATGGTTCATGTCATTGAAAAGGCGACGGAACTGGGCTATCTGAAAGTACCGAAGGGAATGCTCATCGACATCGACGAAATGAGCCGCTATCCGGACGAAAAGATCGTGCTGGTCACTACCGGCAGCCAGGGTGAACCGCTTTCGGCGCTAACCCGTATGGCAATGAACAGCCACAGAAAGGTGACTATCACACCCAACGACTTTATCATCATTTCGGCAAAACCCATTCCGGGCAACGAAAAATTTGTGACCCGTGTGGTCAATGAGCTGATGAAGTCCGGCGCTGAGGTCATTTATGAATCCATGTACGAGGTACACGTCTCCGGTCACGCCTGCCAGGAAGAGCTGAAACTCATCCAGGCGCTGACGAAACCGAAGTTCTTTATCCCGGTTCACGGAGAATATAAGCACCTCATCAAGCACGCCGAGATTGCAAAGTCCATGGGCATGGCGGACGACCACATTATCATTGCCAGCATCGGCGATGTGATCGAAACGGACGGCAATTCCATGCGCATTGTTTCCCAGGTGCCGGCAGGCCGTGTTATGGTAGACGGTCTGGGTGTGGGCGATGTCGGTTCTATCGTGCTGCGTGACCGTAAGCATCTGGCACAGGACGGCTTGATTATTGTGGTGATCGGCATTGAGCGTGCGGCAAATGCTGTGGTTGCCGGCCCGGATATCATCTCCCGTGGCTTTGTTTATGTCCGGGAATCGGAAGAACTGATGGACGAGGCACGCAGTGTGCTGACCCGTGTGCTGGACAACTGCAATGCCCGTGATTTGAAAGAATGGGGAACGCTGAAAACCAAGCTGCGTGATGTTCTGTCCGACTTCATCTATGAAAAGACCAAGCGCAGTCCGATGATCCTGCCGATCATCATGGAAGTATAATTGCCTGTCAAAGCAAGAAAATCATTTTGATTTTTGTTGTGTAAAAGGCTTTTGAGGGCAGCCGCCTCCGAAAAAACGGCTGTCTGCAAAGGAGAATACAGCATGAAACGAAAGTATGGGGTAATGATCGCCACGTGGATTCTGTGGTTCATCAGCATTCTTGTGCCGCTCTTCTGTGTGGTGCTGAAACGAGTGCCGCAGCGGTTTCTGACCGTGCAGTTTCTGGTGATCCTGCTGCTGGGAATCCTGTTGTGTGTCCAGTGGATCTGGCTGCGCCGGGCAGAACGGCTGCAAAATACGGCGATCCGTGGCGAGATCGAGGGCGCAGGCATGGCAGCGCTGCAAAGCATGACCGTTCCTGTGATTCTGGCGATGCGCACCGGCGAGATCTTGTGGTGCAATGAGATATTCCGGTCCCGTTTTGCGGCGAGCCGCTCTGTCCAGGGACGCTCCGTCCAGGACGTGATCCATCTGAATCTGGCTGCACTGGATCAGAACCGGGACTTGCTGATGGAACATAATGGGCTGAGCTATCGGGTACACGCCGTGTCCAGCGTCCGGGATCAGCAGGAGATCATTGCGGTGCAGTTCCTTGAAATCACCGACATTCTGCGTTTGCAGCATGAACAGACCAATTCCCGTCCCTGTGTGCTGCTGCTGGTCATCGACAGCTATGACGATCTGCTGCAGTATGCCAGAGAGAGCGAAAAGGCACAGGTCTCCGCCGAGGTGGAGCGTGTGTTGGAGGACTTTATGCAGGGGACAGACGGCGTTATCCGTAAGGTGGAGAACGATTTGTTCTACGCCGTGATGGAGTCCCGGCATCTGCACGAGATCATGAACAACCGATTCCACGTGCTGGACGAGGCTCGCCAGATACGGGTCAACGACCGGATGCACATTACCTTTTCCATCGGCGTCGGCGACGGTGCCTCTACGCTGGCGGAAAGCGAAAAGTTTGCCCGTCAGTCGCTGGATATGGCACTGGGACGAGGCGGCGACCAGGCGGCAGTCAAGACGGAAAACGGATTCTGTTTCTTTGGCGGCGCATCCAAGGGCGTGGAGAAAAAGTCCAAGACCAAGATACGCTCCATTGCCCTCGCCATGCAGGAACTCATCGAGAATTCCGACCAGGTATTTCTGATGGGACACCGTTTCGGAGACCTGGACGCCATCGGTTCTGCCTGCGGTCTCGCCGGTGCGGTGTGGCTCATGCAGAAACCGGCGTATGTGGTGGTGAACCGGCAGAGCTGTCTTGCCACCCAGCTGATTGACCGGATGCAGCAGTGTCCGGACGGTCCCCAGTTTATCGAGCCGGTGGATGCCCTGGCGCAGGTCACCGACAACAGCCTGCTGATTATCGTGGATACCCACAACAAGGACATCCTGGAAAGTGTGGATCTGTACCATGCGGCACGGTATGTCATCGTCATCGACCACCACCGGAAAAACGTGAATTTCATCGAAAATGCGGTGATTTTCCACCACGAACCCTATGCGTCCTCCGCATCGGAAATGGTGACGGAGATCATACAGTATTTCCGGTTGGATACGGAGATCTCTGCGGCATATGCCGACGCACTTCTTGCCGGGATCATGCTGGACACCAAGAACTTTGTCATGCGCACGGGTGTGCGGACATTCGAGGCGGCGGCATATTTGCGGAAGATCGGCGCAGATACCATCCAGGTCAAAACGCTGTTTTCCAATACCATTTCCATGTACTCCATGCGGGCGCAGATCGTGGCGCACGCCGAACTGTACCGGAACAACGCCATTTCTGCGGTCAAGCTCCAGGACAAAAACGTCCGTGTGCTGGCATCCCAGGCGGCAGATGAACTGCTGAGCATCCAGGGCGTGGAGGCGTCCTTTGTGCTGTATCTGGAGGAAAACGGCGTGGGCATTTCCGCCCGTTCCATGGGCAATGTCAACGTACAGGTCATCATGGAACAGTTGGGCGGCGGTGGTCACCAGACCATGGCGGCAACGCAGCTCAAAGGCTGTACCATTCAGGAGGCAAAGGAACAGCTGCTGCTGATTCTGGAGGCGCAGGAAAATGAGAATTAGGGCAGTACAGTTTTTCTTAGGAATCCATTTCTGCTGATTACAGCGAAATTACAATAGAAGGAGAGAGAACCATGAAAGTTATTTTTATGCAGGACGTAAAAGGCTCCGGCAAAAAGGGCGAAGTAAAGAACGTCTCTGACGGATACGCACGGAATATGCTGCTGAAAAAGGGGTTGGCAGTTGAGGCAACCCCGCAGAATCTGTCGGAACTTTCCGGAAAGCAGTCTTCTGCAGCCCACAAGATCGACGTGGAAAAGCAGAATGCCCAGGCAATTGCGGACAAGCTGAAAGGACAGACCGTCCACGCAGCTGCAAAAGCAGGCAACGGCGGCAGACTGTTCGGCGCAGTGACTGCGGCACAGATCGCAGAGTGCATTGAAAAGCAGTTCGGCTGCAAGATCGACAAGAAGAAGATCAGCCTGAAGTCCGACATCAAGAATTTCGGCAGCTATGAGGCTGACATCCGCCTGTACACCGGCATTTCTGTAAAGGTGACAGTTGAGGTTGTCGAGGAATAACCGTGATATTCATTTGAATTTTCAGCAATGCGGGACGAAGTGACGCATGGAAATATGTTTTCAAATTGTCATTCTGAAAAAAGGTGGTATAGCAGGCTTTTCAAACAGGACATCTATGGGATGTGCTGAGCCGGCAAACCGTAGGTGTGACTGAGGGAATAATCCCCCTGTCAGCTTACGCTGACATTCCCCTTTTCAAGGGGGACTTATTTGAAAAGGGATTTTCTATGTGAAAGCGTACCCGCATTGTTTTTCCCTAGGAGGTTTTTTCATGGCAGATACATCCTATACGCCTAACGAAAGCGCAGAGCTGCCCTTTAGTCTGGAGGCAGAACAGACCATTCTGGGTGCAATCCTGCTGGATTCCAGCGTGCTGCCAGTGGTTCTGGAGACGATTCGCCCGGAGAGCTTTTTCAACGAACAGCACAAGGAACTGTTCCAGATCATTTTCCAGATGTTCACATCCGGAGAAAAGGCAGACGTTATCACGGTGCTGAACGCTGCGGTAGAGCGAAAGGTGTTCGAGACCGCCGCTGAGGGCAGAAACTACCTGGCGGCGCTGGTGAACATTGTCCCGTCGGTGTCCAACATCGAGCGCTACTGCGAGATCGTGGCAGAAAAATATTACATCCGCTGCCTGGCATATGCGGCACGTGGCATTCTCCAGGACATCCAGTCCGGCGAGGAGAGCGCACAAACACTGATGGATGCGGCAGAACAGCGCATCTTCGACATCCGGCAGGGCAGAGATGTGCAGGGGCTGGCGAAGATCGGGGACGCCATCTGTGAGGCGTATGACCGCATCGGTAAAATTGCCGGACCGGACAAGGAAAAGTATCTGGGCGCAAAGACTGGATTCACCTATCTGGACACCATTACCTCCGGTCTGAACAAGTCGGACTTGCTGCTGATCGCAGCCCGTCCGGGTATGGGAAAGACCTCTTTTGCACTGAACATCGCCACCAACGTGGCACGGCGTGGGGATAAGGAAGTGGCGATTTTCTCCCTGGAAATGTCTAAGGAACAGCTTGCCACCCGTATGCTCTCCACCGAGGCGCTGGTGGATTCCAACAAGCTGCGCAGCGGCTTTCTCACCAACGAGGACTGGGTGCGGCTCGCCACCAGTGCCGGTGTACTCAGCGGACTGCCCATGTACATTGACGATACCGCAAGCGTGACCGTGCAGCAGATCAAGGCAAAGCTGCGCCGGATGAAGAATTTGGGGCTGGTGGTCATCGACTATCTCCAGCTTATGGGTTCGACCCTGCGGACGGATAATCGTGTGCTTATCATCTCCGAGATCACCCGTCAGCTGAAAATCATGGCGAAAGAGCTGGATATTCCGGTGATCGTGCTGTCCCAGCTGTCCCGTGGACCGGAGAGCCGTACCGATAAGCGCCCCATGCTGTCCGACCTGCGTGAATCCGGTTCTATCGAGCAGGATGCAGATATTGTCATGTTCCTCTACCGGGACGCTTATTATAATAAGGAAAGCCAAACACCGAACATTTCAGAGTGTATCGTCGCCAAGAACCGTCACGGCGAGACCGGCACCATCCAGCTGGTCTGGGATGGTCAGTTCACACGGTTCTCCAATGCGGAAATGCGCAATGAGGGCTGATGCACTGCCCCGTGCGGTGCTGGAACAGCTCCGGGAACTGGACTGTGTACTGCCGGGGCAGACAGTGTGCTGTGCGCTTTCCGGTGGCGCAGACAGTGTCTGCCTGCTGCGGTGTCTGCTGGAACTGCGGCAGCGTCTGGGAATCACGGTCACGGCGGTTCATGTGAACCACCACCTCCGTGGCGCAGAGAGCGACCGGGATGCGCAGTTTTGCCGGCGGCTCTGTGCGGCGCTGGGCGTGCGTCTGACAGTGCTGGACGTGAATGCGGCGGCGAGGGCAGCGGTGGAACAATGCTCTGAGGAACTGGCTGCCCGGATGTGCCGCTATGAGGCGTTTGCACAGGTGCAGGCAGACTGGATTGCCACGGCGCATACTGCGTCGGATAACCTGGAAACCCTGGTGCATCGGATGGTGCGTGGGGCGAGTCTCCACGGACTGACGGCGATTCCACCCAGAAACGGCAGATTTCTCCGTCCGCTGCTGCGCATCACACGGGAACAGGTGGAGACATACCTGGCGGCGCTGGAACAGACTTATGTGACAGACAGCACCAATCTGACCGATGATTACACCCGGAACAGGATACGCCACCATATCATTCCGGCAATGCAGGCGCTGAACCCGGCGGCAGAGCGGACGGTTTCCTATACTCTGCGGAGTCTGCGCCGGGAGGACGATTTTCTGACACAGCAGGCAGCGGCGGCGTATCACTGTTGTCACACCGCAGAAAACACCCTGGATGGGCTGGAACAGCTGCATCCGGCGCTGCGGTTTCGCTGTATTGCCATGCTCCTGGAGGAATGCGGTTTTTCCTGCGATGCGCCTTTGCTGGAACGGCTGGAACGGCTGACCCGGCAGGGCGGCAGGTGGAATTTGTCCGGGGATGTTTACGCCGTAGGAAAATCGGGCAGACTGACCATAGAGACCTGTCCGAAACGCCGGGATATCCTGGAACCGGTACGGGTGCAGTTGGGAGAGAACCGGCTGGACTCCGGCTGGGTGCTTGCGGCACAGCTGATATCCCCAGAAGAATTGGAAAAAAACGAAAATGTTCATAAAAAATCTGCAAATGAGTTGCTGGATTATGATAAAATAAAAGGTAGTCCATGCGTTCGTACCAGAAAACAGGGAGACTATCTTGTTGTAAACAGTGCCGGAGGAAGAAAGAAACTGAACCGTGTCTTTATTGACGAGAAGATTCCGTCCGGTTTAAGGGATCAGATTCCGGTTGTTGCCACAGGATCAGAGATCCTCTGGATCCCGGGAGGACGAATGAACGAACAGTATAAGGTCACTTCCACTACAGGGAGAGTGTTAGAATTACATTACCAAGGAGGAGCTTTAGCATGAGCGAAAAAATCAGGGTTTTACTCAGTGAAGAAGAGGTAGATGCCCGTATCCAGGAAGTTGCAGATATGATCAACAAGGATTATGACGGAAAAGATGTACACATGATCTGCGTTCTGAAAGGCGGCGTTTTCTTTATGTGTGAGCTTGCCAAGAGGATCACACGCCCGGTAACACTGGATTTCATGTCTGTGTCCAGTTACGGTGATGATACGAAATCCAGCGGTGTTGTAAAGATCGTCAAGGATTTGGATCAGCCACTGGACGGGAAAGATGTTCTGATCGTAGAGGATATCATTGATTCAGGCAGAACCTTAAGCTATCTGCTGCGTATCCTGAAGGGCAGACATCCGGCAAGCATCAGACTCTGTACACTTCTTGACAAACCGGAGAGACGTGTGACAGATGTAGAGGTAGATTACTGCTGCTTCAATATTCCGGACGAGTTTGTAGTAGGATACGGACTTGATTATGCCCAGAAATACAGAAACCTTCCTTACATCGGAGTAGTGGAGCTTCAGGACTGAAAGGAGATTTAACCAAGTGAGCAAGCATTCAGGTAAGATAGGCCTGTACCTTCTGCTTATTGTGGCACTGATCGCAGGATATCTGTATCTCAATGACCAGGTATCTACCCAGGGCAGCTACACAATGGGCCAGCTGGAAAAGGCTCTGGAAGAAGACAAAGTGACGGATGCGGTGATCCATCAGAACAGAGAAGTGCCCACCGGTTATGTAACAGCAAACATTGTTTCAGATGGTCAGAAGACAGTCTACGTAACCGATGTAAAGGAAGCGGAGGCGCTTCTTGAAGAACATGATATCGATCCGACGATCCGCAATGTACCCAAGGACAGCTCCATGATCGGAACAGTACTTCCGGTAGTGCTTACCGGCGCGATCCTTCTCTTTTTCTTTATGATGATGAACCGGCAGATGTCTGGAGGCGGCGGAAGCAATGCGAAGATGATGAACTTCGGAAAAAGCAGAGCCAGGATGTCGTCCCCTGATGATAAGAAAGTAACGTTCAAGGATGTTGCAGGTCTTCAGGAGGAGAAGGAGGATCTGGAGGAAGTGGTGGATTTCCTGAAATCCCCACAGAAGTATACCAAGGTAGGTGTCAGGATCCCGAAAGGAGTGATCCTTGTGGGCCCTCCGGGAACAGGTAAAACTCTTCTCGCGAAGGCAGTTGCAGGAGAGGCCGGAGTTCCGTTTTTCTCCATTTCCGGATCCGATTTCGTGGAGATGTTTGTTGGTGTCGGTGCTTCCCGTGTACGAGATCTTTTTGAAGAGGGCAAGCGTCATGCACCGTGCATCATCTTTATTGATGAGATCGATGCGGTAGCCCGTCAGAGAGGAACCGGTATGGGCGGCGGCCACGATGAGAGAGAGCAGACGTTGAACCAGCTTCTTGTAGAGATGGATGGTTTTGGAGTAAATGAAGGAATCATCGTAATGGCAGCGACCAACCGTGTGGATATTCTGGATCCTGCGATCCTCCGTCCGGGACGATTTGACCGTAAAGTCGGTGTAGGACGCCCGGATGTCAAGGGCAGAGAAGAGATCCTTATGGTCCATGCCAAGGACAAACCGCTGGGAGATGATGTGGATCTTCGCCAGATTGCCCAGACAACCGCAGGATTTACAGGTGCAGATCTGGAGAATCTTCTTAACGAAGCTGCTATTGATGCTGCAAAAGAGGGCCGTCCTTATATCATGCAGAAGGATATCAAGAAAGCATTCATCAAGGTCGGGATCGGTGCAGAAAAGAAGAGCAAGGTCATCTCTGATAAAGAGAAAAAGATCACAGCTTATCATGAAGCAGGCCATGCGATCCTGTTCCATGTACTTCCTCATATGGATCCGGTATACACCATTTCCATTATCCCTACGGGAATGGGAGCTGCCGGCTACACCATGCCGCTGCCGGATAATGATGAGATGTTTAATACAAAGAACAAAATGCTGGAGGATATCACCACGCTTCTTGGCGGACGTGTGGCGGAGGAGATCATCTTCGGAGATATCACCACCGGTGCTTCCAATGATATCAAACGTGCCACAGAGACTGCACGCTCTATGGTAATGAAATACGGTATGTCTGAAAAAATCGGTCTGATCGCTTACGGCAACGATGACGATGAGGTATTTATCGGCCGTGATCTGGCACATACCAGAGGCTACAGTGAGGAAGTGGCAAGAGAGATCGATGGGGAGATTTCCCGTATCATCCGTGAGTGCCATGAGAATGCAGAGAGCATTATCCGTGAGAATATCGGCGTTCTTCACAGCTGTGCGGCCCTTCTTCTCGAGAAGGAAAAGATACATCGTGAAGAGTTTGAAGCACTTTTTACAACAGAAAAAGAAGAGGTTGCAAAAACAAACGAATAAAATGCACAAAAAAAAATATTGAATTTTGTGAACTTTGTGCACACTTTTTGGTGGACACATGGTACTATAAATACCGTAAAAACCCCCCAATACATTATATAGTTTTTGCTACACCCCATAAGAAGAAATACCTTCTCCAAAAAAGGCAGCTTAACCAGCTGCCTTTTTTACTGCCCAAAAATAAAGACGGATTACGGAGAAAACAGATATATATGCTTGCGGGATGGAAAAAATTAAGATAATATATTTAAAAACATGGTACTAAAAACGGAATGAGGAAGATAGAATGTTATATGAAAGCATGGAGACTGCAAAGAAGATGCGGTATATACTCAATATGAGTCCGGTATTAAATAAAGACGCAATGTTCAGTGACGGGACGGAATATTACCGTACACCTGTGGAGCCGCGGGAAGGTGATACAGTTACGATCCGTTTTCGTACCCAGAGAAATAACGTGGACAACGTCTGTCTTGTGCATGACGGAGAATATCTGGAAATGAAGCGGGAAAAAACTTCCGGAAGCTTTGATTATTATACTGCACAGATCGTAATGGGAAAAGATCTTGTACGATATTACTTTGAGATCCATTCAGGACTTGTTACCTGTTATTATGATACAAATGGTGTAAGCACCAGACATGAGGAAAGGACAGAATTTGAGATCTATCCCGGATATCATGTGCCTGAGTGGCTGAAGGGTGCTGTGATGTATCAGATTTATGTGGATCGTTTCTGTAACGGAGATCCTTCCAATGATGTGGAAACAGGGGAATATTTCTATATCGGGGACACTTCCGTAAAAGTGGATAACTGGGAAAAGGTTCCGGCTGTGATGGGTGTCCGGGAATTTTATGGCGGCGATCTTCAGGGAGTTATGGATAAGCTGGATTATCTTCAGGAGCTTGGAGTAGATGTGATCTATCTGAATCCGGTCTTTGTCTCTCCCAGCAACCATAAGTATGACTGTCAGGATTACGATCATATCGATCCGCATATCGGAAGGATCGTAGCGGACTGTGATGGTCTGTTAAGTCCCGGAGACAGTGACAACAGTCATGCCATTAAGTATATCCGCCGTGTGACCGATAAACGGAATTTGGAGGCCAGTAATAAGTTTTTTCAGGAGCTTGTGGAGGAAATTCACAGAAGAGGGATGAAAGTGATCCTGGATGGGGTATTTAACCATTGCGGATCCTTTAATAAATGGATGGACAGGGAACGGATCTACGAAAATCAGGAAGGCTACGAAAAGGGGGCCTATGTTTCGGCGGACAGCCCTTATCGTTCTTTCTTCTGCTTCCAGGATCAGAACCGCTGGCCCTATAATCCAACCTACGACGGCTGGTGGACCCATGATACCCTGCCAAAGCTGAACTACGAAGAATCTGAGGAGCTTTGCCGGACGATCCTTGATGTGGGCAGAAAATGGGTTTCGCCGCCGTATAACGTAGACGGCTGGAGACTGGATGTAGCTGCAGATCTGGGCCACAGCAATGATTTTAACCATCACTTCTGGAAAGAGTTCCGGAGGACAGTAAAAGAAGCCAATCCTGATGCAGTGATCCTTGCAGAACACTACGGAAATCCGGAAAGCTGGCTTCGCGGCGATGAGTGGGATACGGTTATGAACTATGACGCTTTTATGGAGCCTGTAACCTGGTTCCTGACCGGAATGGAGAAGCACAGTGATGAGTACCGGGAGGACCTTTATGGCAACAGTGAGGCCTTTATCGGGGCGATGAAGCATCATATGCAGTCTTTGCATATGGGAGCGCTTTATGGAGCCATGAATGAGCTTTCAAACCATGATCATTCCAGATTTTTGACAAGGACCAATCACAGAGTAGGAAGGCTTTCCTACGCAGGCGCAGAGGCAGCATCTGCAGGCATCAATCCTGCCATCATGAGAGAGGCTGTTGTGATCCAGATGACGTGGCCTGGTGCGCCTACGGTATATTACGGGGATGAGGCCGGCGTCTGCGGCTTTACAGATCCGGATAACCGCAGAACTTATCCCTGGGGAAAAGAAGACCAGGAGATGCTGGACTTTCATAAACGTATGATCTGCATACACAAGGCATATCCGATTCTTGCAAAGGGTTCCCTAGAATTTCTGTGGAACGATCATCAGGGCTTGAGCTATGGTCGTTTTTCTGATTCTGAACAGATCATAGTGATCCTTAATAATCAGGATCAGGAGAGAGACATAAGGGTAACAGCCTGGAAAACCGGTGTAAGCCGGAAAGAAGCAACGGCTTTTCAGCGCCTGATGCTTTCTTCCGGAGAGGGTTATACGGAGATGCCGGAAGAATATATTGCAGATGCAGGGATTCTTCAGGTGAAGATGCCTGCATACGGAGCGATGGTGCTTCACCACAGGGCGAGGGATAAATACAAATGATGCACGAGTAAGGCAGAGAAAAAAAGCCAATCTGTTCTTCCATTAGGAAGCAGATTGGCTTTTTGCATTGTGTTTTATGCGTTATTCTTCTGTAACGTGTTCCAGACCCTGATTCATGATGGTTGCCACATGGCTGTCTGCCAGGGAGTAGTAAATGGTTTTTCCATCTCTTCGAAATTTGACCAGTGACATCTGCTTCAGTACCCGGAGCTGATGGGAAATGGCACTCTGGGTCATGGAAAGACGATCGGCAATATCCTGAACACAGAGCTCTTCCACAGAAAGTACGTACAGGATACGGATCCTGGTAGGATCACCGAAAACCTTGAACAGGTCGGCAAGCCGGTACAGTGTATCATCATTGATCGGGTAATCTATATGTGTTTTCTTCATTTGCGCATCCTCCAAACTGTTAACTTCTATTGTAGCTGAAAAAAACGCACCGGTCAAATTCTTTTCTGCATCACTGGGGAGTTGTATGGATGCACAGGGATCCGCTGCAGGATATCTGCCCTGCAGAACGGATCTTATTTTTTATACAGGATACGAATGGAATTCAGCACGCAGATCATGGCAACGCCAGTGTCTGCAAATACGGCCATCCACATGTTGGCATGTCCGGCAAGACCAAGGATCATAACTGCGATCTTGATCACCAGGGCAAATATTACGTTCTGCCATGCAATACGGTTTGTGCTTCGTGCAATGGCGATAGACTGAGGGATCGCATCTACATTGGAATTCATAAATACGGCATCTGCGGCTTCAATGGCAGCATCTGCACCGCTTCCCATGGCAGCACCTACATCAGCACCTGCAAGAACAGGAGCGTCGTTGATACCGTCACCGACAAACATAACCGTTCCATGTGCCTGGCGGACCTTTTTCAGGGCATTGAGCTTATCCTCCGGAAGAAGCTTTGCATAGATCTCATCGATCCCGGCATCTTTTCCTACAGCCTGTGCACTGTCTTCGGAGTCTCCAGTGAGCATAACGGTGTGGAGACCAAGCTTTTTCAGAGAAGCAATGGTTTCCTTTGCGTCAGGTTTGATGGTATCGGAGATCAGCATATATCCTGCGAAGGTTCCGTTTACTGCCATAAATACTTCAGAGCCGTAAGCGGCTTCCTTTAATTCTCCGATTGTAACTCCGAATTTATCCATCAGCTTGCGATTTCCGCAGAGAACTTTTCCCTCCGGCATTTCCGCAACGATCCCGTGACCGGAAATTTCTTCCAGGGAGATCGGTTTTTCAAATTGGATCTCACGTTCCTTTGCGGCAGCAACGATGCTGTTTGCAATAGGATGTGTGGAGTTCTGTTCACAGCCTGCACACATGGAAAGGAGTTCATTTTCCGTGTATTTACCGGTGGCAACAACCTTCTGAAGCTGGAAGTTACCCTCTGTGATAGTACCGGTCTTATCCATGATCACAGCGCCGAGCTTACTTAATCCTTCGATGGAAAGGCCACCCTTGAAAAGGATACCCTTTTTGGAACCGGCACCAATCCCAGAGAAGAAGGCCAGCGGGATACTAAGTACAAGAGCACAAGGGCAGCTCATTACCAGGAAAGTAATGGCTGTGTAGATCCAGTAATGCCAGTTTCCGGTAACAAGGGATGGGAGTATGGCAGTTGCCACTGCGATTCCTACAACACAAGGAGTATAAACCTTGGCAAAACGTGTGATAAAGCGGTCGATCTTCGGTTTGCTTGCTGCCGCGTTTTCTACGGAATCCAGAATACGAGTGACCATGGATTCTTCCAGAGGTTTTTCCACGCGGATCTTAAGCTGGCCGGAAGTGTTGACGCAACCAGAAGTGATCTCATCACCTTCATTTACAGCAACCGGTACAGGCTCTCCTGTGATCGGAGAAGTGTCGATACGGCTGTTTCCCTCAATTACGATACCATCAAGAGGGATGCGGTCTCCGGGACGGACCAGAAGAATGTCTCCGATCTGAGCCTCTTCAGAGGGAATTATCTGGATCTCATTGCCTGTGACCAGATTGACAACTTCCGGACGAAGGTCTACGGCATCCATGATCTGCCCGCGGCTTCGTTCAACGGCTTTTTCCTCAAAAAGCTCGCCGATGCGGTAAAAGAGCATAACGCCTACGGCCTCAGCAGAATCATTGATGGCAAAAGCGGCAAGTGTTGCAATGCTCATGAGAAAGTTTTCGTCAAAAATCTGTCCGTGAGAGATGTTTTTGGCAGCTTTTACAACGATAACGCCCCCAAGCGCCAGGTATGCGATCACAAATACAGGAAGAGTGGCACTGGTACCAAAGCCTTTGTGTTCCATGATCTCTCCGGCAACGAAGAGTACTGCACCGATGATAATGCAGATGATATCTACGTTTTCCTTGGAGAAAAATTTCTTCTTGGAAGCGGTTGTGTGAGTCACTGTTTTTGGGGACTGAGCCTTTGGCTTCGGATCCTTTTCTTTTACAAGAACTTCGGATTCAATGGATGTACAGATCTTACGGATCTGATCCAGGTATCGATCTGGATTCTTTGCAGTTAAGCGAAGCTGTTTTGTTGCAAAAGTGATGGTTGCTTCGGAAATGCCTTCAAGGTTTGCAATCTGTTCCTCCATTTTGGAAGCGCAGTGAGCGCAGCCTAGATTCTCCAGAAGATAGGTCTTGGTTGTTGTGTCAGTGGAAGCTGCCGGAGCTGGATTTCTCGGAACAACTTTAACTTCAGACTCAATGGATGTGCAGATCTTGCGGATCTGCGGAAGCAGAGCGTCTGGATCTGCAGCCCCTAAGCGAAGCTGTTTTGTTGCAAAAGTAATGGTAGCGCTTTCGACGCCTTCAAGAGCCTGGATCCGTTCCTCCATTTTGGAAGCACAGTGAGCGCAGCCGAGGTTCTCCAGAATGTAGACACGCTTTGCGGTGAGAGCATTGTGGGAGTGACCATGGTGCTCATGCTCGTGATCCCCGCAGCCACAGCCGCAGGAGGGACTGCTCGAACAGCCGCAGAAGGTGCGCCTGTTCTTCACCAAGCTCGACCGCGCCAAATATATCTCCCATCTGGATATGAACCGCTGCATGAGCCGTGCGCTCAAACGCTCCGGTCTGCCGGTATGGTACACCGGCGGCTTTAATCCGCACATGTACCTGACCTTCCCGCTGCCGCTGTCGCTGGGATGCGAGAGCAGCTATGAGTGTGTCGATCTGAAGATGACCCGCCAAGTGGCGCTGGACAGCATTGCCGAAAAGGTCAACGCCTGCCTGCCGCCGGACATCCAGGTGTTTGCTGCCGGTCCGCAGAAGATGGACCAGAAGGAGATTGCATGGGCAGACTATGAGATGGTGCTGGCAGGAGAGGAAGGCTTTGAACAGAAGCTGGAGGAATATTTAAACCGCAGCCAGATCAATGTCATCAAAAAGACCAAAAAGGGCGAGAAGGGAATCGACATCCGTCCGCTGTTCTCGGTCGTTTCGCTCAAAGCCTCGGAGGGAACGGTTTTGGCTACCATGCGCTTTGCCACCGGCATCGAGGTCAACATCAATCCGTCGCTGCTGCTGGACAACGCACCCTTCCGGTTGGATGTTCGCTCGCTCAAGCGCGTAATGGTCTACAATAAGCAGATGCAGCCCTTCTGCTAAGGACACAAAAAGCGGGAATCCAGTTGGAACAGGATTGTGCAAAGCGGTGAAAATCGGTGGAAAACCCATCTTGAGGCAAAAAAAGATTGCAATTCACAAAAGGTCGTGCTATAATGCTCAAGTATGCAACAGTTTCCGTCTATACAAAGGACTCTTTTGAGGTGCGACTTTGTTGTGGATGAGTGTTGATGCACAATCTGCAATTTATGTCCGGCAGCTGCCGGGCAGAAGGATTGCGACATTCAAAGTGGATATTCCTCTGCGCAGACGCAAGAATATCTGAAAATTTAAGGAGGAAAAGTTCATGGACGCATTACAGAAAATTTCCGAGTCCTGCATGAAGAACGAGCTGCCATCTTTCGAAGTAGGTGACACCGTTCGCGTACAGGTTAAAATCAAAGAGGGCGACAAGGAAAGACTGCAGGCTTTTGAAGGTACCGTTATCGGCATCAAAAAAGGCGGCATCAACTCTACCTTCACCGTTCGCCGTATTTCCCACGGCTGCGGCGTAGAGAGAGTCTTCCCAATGCACTCTCCTAACGTTGCTGAAGTTGTCGTTACCAGAAACGGTAAAGTTCGCAGAAGCAAACTGTACTACCTGCGTGACCGCGTCGGCAAAGCTGCAAAAGTTAAAGAACAGATCCGCTAAGTTCGCGCAAAAAGGGACAGTTTACTCTGTCCCTTTTTGTTTTTTATCCAAGAATTTTTGGAGTATCAATCAAACAGACAAAAAAGTCTGTCAGTACGGGAGGAGAAGCTCATGGACAACAATACCAATCAGCCCGCAGTGGGAAAAGAAACGGTTGAGCAGGAGGACAAGCAGAAAAAGCGCCTGCAAAATGTGTTGGAATATGCCGAATCGCTTGCGCTGGTATTTGCAGTGATGCTGCTGATTTTTACCTTTATCGCCCGTCCGGCGACGGTGGACGGCGAGTCGATGCTGCCCACGCTGGAAAACGGGGAACGCCTGGTCATCTCCCATCTGTTCTATGAGCCGTCTGCGGGAGATATTGTGGTGCTGTGCGGAGAGGCAGACCACGAGGAAGGAAAAAACCTGATCAAACGAATCATCGCGACCGGCGGACAGACGGTCGACATCGACTTTGAGCTGGGACAGGTGTATGTGGACGGAGAAGCGCTTTCGGAGCCGTATACCCTCGAGCCGACCTATCTGGATGAAGGGACCGAGTTCCCTTTGACGGTGCCGGAGGGGGAAATCTTTGTCATGGGAGATAACCGCAACGGTTCGCGCGACAGCCGCTCGCTGTCGGTGGGGACCATCAAGGAAGAATATATTGTCGGCAGGGTGCTGTTCCGCTTTTTCCCGTTTGACCGCTTTGGAAAGGTCAGCGACAGCGGAAGGCTGAATATCATCACCGCCGATTAGAATGAATCGAACGACCAATGGAGGAACGATAGAGTATGCAGGACAACAAGGAAGAGATGCAGCAGGAACAGGAATACCTGACCCAGACCCCGAGCATCCAGTGGTTCCCGGGACACATGGCAAAGACCCGCCGGGTGATGAAGGAAAGCCTGGGACTGGTGGACATCGTTGTGGAGCTGCGGGATGCAAGGATTCCAAAAAGCAGCCGCAACCCGGAGATTGAAAAAATCATCGGTGACAAGCCGCGTTTAGTGGTATTCAACAAGGCGGACATCGCCGACCCTGCCGTCACCAAACAGTGGCAGGAGTATTATAAAAGTCATGGAGTGCGCACCCTGGCGCTCGACTGCCGCTCGGGCAGAGGGCTCAAGGAGCTGGTTCCTGCGGTGCGGGAGGTGCTGGCAGACCTGCTTGCCAAACGCAAAGCCAAGGGGATGCAGAGCCGTCCGATTCGCATGATGATTGTAGGTGTGCCAAACGTCGGCAAATCCAGCCTGACGAACGCCCTTGTGGGCGAGAAGATCGCCATCGTGTCGAACAAGCCCCAGACCACGCGCAACCGCATTTACGGCGTGGTGAACCGCGGCGACACGCAGTACGTGCTGCTCGACACGCCTGGATTCCACAAGGCGCGCAACCGCCTGGGCGACTACATGGTCAAGGTCACGCGCGAATCCATCGCGGACGTGGACGCGGTGCTGCTGCTCGTTGAGCCAGTGGCGCACGTCGGCATCCCTGAGGCCGAGCTCATCGAAAAGATCAAGGCTTCTCACCTGCCGGCGATTTTGTGCATCAACAAGATCGACACTGTCGAGAAAAAGGACGACCTGCTCGCCGTCATCGCGGCCTACAGCGAGGCGTATGCGTTTGACGCCATTATCCCCATTTCCGCGCGCACGCACGAGGGACTGGACGATCTGATGAACGAGCTCGGTAAGTACGCCTCTGAGGGCCCGCAGCTCTTCCCCGACGGCATGACGACTGACCAGCCCGACCGTCAGGTCGTGGGCGAGATCGTGCGCGAAAAGCTGCTGCGCAACCTCGATAAAGAGATCCCACACGGCACGGCCGTCGAGATCACGCGCTTTATTGAGCGCGACGACGAGGTCATCGAGGTCGACGCGACCATCTACTGCGAAAAGGCGAGCCACAAGGGTATCATCATCGGCAAAAACGGCGCGATGCTCAAGAAGATCTCGACCGAGGCCCGCCGCGACATCGAGCGCTTCATGGGCACAAAGGTCTACCTCGAGACTTGGGTCAAGGTCAAGGAAAACTGGCGCGACAATATGAACTATATCAGAAGCTTCGGCTACGATGAACAGTAAGCTGCGCAGAAGAGGGGAAACGCCGGTTTTCCTGCGAGCGTGAGCAAGACGCCGCGTGCGCGGCGTCATTCGGAGCGTCAGCGGAGAATGCCATGGGGCGAATTCATTTGGCCCGTCAATGGCTTAATGGGTTCCCGCGCGGCGGCAGGCCGCGTGGGACAAACTGGCGCGACAATATGAACTATATCCGCTCGTTCGGCTACGACGAACAGTAAGAAGGAAAAACATGTCCGATAAGAAAGAAAAGAAGACCGATGACAGCGGCAATTGTATGATTTTTGGTATGCTGATCGGCATGAGCATCGGCTTTGCACTGGGACAGCCGCTTTTTAACAACATGGCCGCCGGTATGGCGAGCGGTACGTGCATCGGTATGGCGATCGGCAGCTTCATTGACTGCATCAAAAAGCAGTAATAAATTTTCCCAGCCATAGTTCGCGGGAGTTTTCCTCATGCTAAGCATGAGGTGAGGGATTTGCGAAACGGATATTTCGCGCTGTTTTTGAAAACCGGGGAGCCGATTTTTTATTTACTGGCAGTAAATGATACCCCTTGAGGGGTGAGGGATTTTCCCCCTGCACCGTGCAGGGGATGCGGGAAAGGGGGATATTCTCTTTCTCGAAAGAGAATTCTTCCTTTTTCGCACAGGTGCGAATGTCAATGCGGCACAAGTGCCGCGTGATGCGACCCCCATTTTCTTTCCCGAGAAAGAAAACGGGCGTCGCCCG
>OGPW01001079.1_pt1 | contig 19803 bp, 17 predicted proteins | sample 1553061 | NCBI WGS metagenome assembly OGPW01 (sample SAMEA2580292, study PRJEB22360) | human gut metagenome | biome: human gut; feature: human-associated habitat; material: faeces | place: Denmark | collected 2008/2010
GGGCCAAAGTTCTCCAGTGTGACGGCCTGCCCACCGGTGCTGCCATCCTGTGCAGCACTGCTGCTATCCGCTTCGCCCTGCATGGGCAGCGGTGCCAGAATGTTCTGTGCAATGCCGCCTGCGCCGGTCTGGGGGGGGCTTTCCTCCTCCGCAGTCCCTTTTTCCAAGATGGCGGTCACCGCATAGGCGACCAGCAGGATGGCCACAATGACCCCCGCCAGCCGCAGCTTGCCGCTGATGCCCCCGCGTGTGCGCCGCCGGGGTGCCGAATGATACTCGTGTGAAATGCCCATGGTTTTTCCAGCTTTCTCCATTTTTCCCGCACAGAAGGGGGTTTTATCCGCCCGGGGCTGTGCGTTTTTTATTTTATCATAATTTTTTTGCCTGTGCAACCAATTAGGTCTTGCATACAACAGGCAAAACGGGTACAATAGAATTGCAGCTTATTTTGCACATTTTACAAAAAGGCAGACCCCCGACCGGAGATCTGCCCGAAAAGCTTTTCACAAGCGCTTATTTCACTTTTGTCCGCATTGCCCGTGTGGAGTTGAGAATGGCAATTACCGAAACGCCCACGTCTGCAAAGACCGCAGCCCCGATATGTGCCAGACCCAGCGCACCCAGCACCAGAACGATTGCCTTGACACCCAGTGCAAACACGATGTTCTGCCGTGCAATGCCCATGGTTTTCTTGGCAATGTGGATCGCCAGCCCCAGTTTCGAGGGCTTGTCGTCCAGGATGACCAGATCCGCCGCCGCAATGGCTGCATCCGAACCCAGACCGCCCATGGCAACGCCCACATCCGACTGTGCCAAAACCGGCGCATCGTTCATGCCGTCGCCCACAAACACCAGCGTTCTGCCCTTGGACAGCTTGGTGCGGTATTCCTGCATGAACTTCACCTTGTCAGCCGGCAGGCACTTGGCGTGTACTTCGTCCAGCTGCAGGGCATCGCCCACAGCCTTCGCCGCAGATTCGCTGTCGCCGGTGAGCATCGCCACCGTGGAAACGCCAGCCTTCCGGAACGCCTGCACTGCCTGTGCCGCATCCGGTTTCACTGCATCCGCAATGAGGATATATCCGGCATATACGCCGTCCACTGCCAGATGCACTGCCGTGCCGATGGCGTGGGGTGTTTCCGGCTGGAGTCCGGCATCTTCCAGATAAGCCGCATTGCCTGCCAGCACCTGTCTGCCGTCCACCCTGGCAGCCACGCCGTGACCGGCGATCTCCTGGATATCCGTGACACGCTCTGCGTCAATGGCTTTGCCGTAGGCATCCTTCAGCGACTGCGCAATGGGATGGTTGGACGCCGATTCTGCCAGCGCCGCCAACTCCAGCTGTTCCTCTGCCGTCACGCCCACCGGGTTCTGTTCCGTCACATGGAACTTTCCCTCGGTCAGCGTACCAGTCTTATCCATGACTACCGTCTGCGCATGAGAGAGCGCCTCCAGATAGTTGCTGCCCTTTACCAGGACGCCGTTTTTGGACGCACAGCCGATACCGCCGAAAAAGCTCAGCGGCACAGAGATGACCAGTGCACATGGGCAGGAGATAATGAGGAACGTCAGCGCACGATAGATCCAGCCGGAGAACGCCTGCCCCGTAATGAGCGGCGGCAGCACTGCCAGAATTACAGCGGCAATGACCACGCAGGGCGTATAGAACCGGGCAAACTTAGTGATAAACTGCTCCGTCTTTGCCTTGCTGGAGGCGGATTCTTCCACCAGCTCCATGATTTTGGAGGCAGTGGATTCCGACGCCGGCTTGGTAACGACCAGTTCCACCGCACCGGACAGATTCACACAGCCGCTGCAAACCGCATCGCCCACACCGGCTGTCACCGGCATGGATTCGCCTGTCAGCGCAGCGGTGTCGATGGTGGTGTGTCCCTCAAAGACCTCCGCATCCAGCGGGATCTTTTCGCCGGGGCGCACCAGAATGTGTTCGCCCACTTCCACTTCGTCCACCAGCACCGTTTCCGGCTTGCCGTCCCGAAGTACCGTCGCCTCATCCGGGCAGAGATCCAGCAGATCGGACACTGCCTGGCGGGAACGTCCTACGGCGATCTTCTCGAAAAGCTCACCCACCTGGTAGAACAGGATGACTTCCACCGCCTCCGGATACTGCCCGATGGCAAACGCCGCAATGGAGGCGATCGTCATCAGAAAATTCTCATCAAACACCTGCCCGTGCGCAATGTTCCGCACAGCCTTTTCCAGCACACTGAATCCCGGCACCAGATACACTGCCAGGAAGATCAGCAGCTCTGCCCACCAGGGCAGCGTCAGCAGATGGGTGACTGCCATTGCCACGGCAAACAATACCGCACCAATGATGATCTTGATCAGAATTTTACGCTGTTGTTTTGTCATACAGACCGCCTCCTGTTGCTCGTGTCATGCGAACCGGTTTAGGCAACACCGCACAAAGCTTGTGCGTAAGATGCGCAGCCAGATTTTTTGGCAGATTGCGCAGAAATTTCGCAGGCATACTGTCGTATGTCAAGGGATTTCTGTGCAATATGACGGAAAATCAGCAAGCAGATTGCGTGCAAAGCCGCCAGGCGGGCTTTGTGCGGTATTGCCTTTATTTTACGATGATCTCGCAGTCCGGCTCAACCTTGCTGATGCACTTCTGTGCAGCCTTCAATACCTTGTCGAAATCCGCATCGTCGGCCTCCAGCGTCAGTTTCTGGGTCATGAAACTGATGGTTGCAGACTTTACGCCGTCCAGTTTCTGAATTGCAGCCTCCATCTTTGCGGCGCAGTTTGCGCAGTCCAGATCATTCAGCTTAAATACCTTTTTCATTTTCGTTTCCTCCATGCAATCTCATTTGAACGATTGTTCATATGTTCATTATATACAATTACACTGCCGTTGTCAACCCTTTTCCGCAAAAAAAGCGAATTCCAGCCCATCTTCAAAGAAACGAAAGTTTTCCCACGACTTCGCATAAAAAAAGAGCGCATCTGCATCCGATACGCTCTGTTCTGCAAGTATTCTGTTATGATATCGAGGGTCATCCGGCAGGCGTGTAGTCCTCCCGGGTAAGCGCCGCCTCGGAATTGTAGAATTCCACCAGGGCGTTGTTGTCGGTATACTCGCCCAGATACGGCGCATACCAAAGCCCGAAGAACGACCACACTGCATTGTCCCGGAACATGGCGTTCATATCCGGGAGATTGCTGCATTCGCTGATGGCGAGCAGCTTGCCGGAGGAAACCATGTTCCGCAGCGCCACGTACTGCTCATAGCGGCTGCCGTAGGTCTCCTCCTTTTCCACGTACAAGTCCAGGGACGCAATGTCATACTGGCTGCTGTCCACCAGAAAGCTGCTGCTCTGTCCGTTCCACACCCAGAGCAGATTGTTCAGATGGTGATATTCCGTCATCCGGGTGTACATCAGATTCCAGAGCCACTGATAGGTCTCTGCCCCGTCTGCGCCCCACCAGTACCAGCCGCCGCCAGCCTCCGGGAGCGGACGCCACAGCACCGGTACATCGGCATCTGCCAGAGGTTTCAGCGCCGCAGAAATGCGGTCGATGTCCGAGATCAGCGCATAGCAGTTCTGGGTGATCTCGCCGTTGGAGACCATCTTTGACAGTTCCTCCTCCGACTTGCCGGCAACATCCGCATCCGTTACCGCATTTTTCAGGTCAAAAGAGGTGTCCTTTTCATAGAAGGTCGCCGTTCCGGTGGGTGCGTTCCAAAGCCAGGACAGTCCCACTACGCCGCCTTCTTCTGCCCAAGCCAGACTATCTGCCACAGCGGTGGCTTTTGTCTCATCGCCGCCGTTTGGCGAATAGGCGTTCATATCGGCAAAGCGAATCAGCGGATACTTTCCGGTGATGGTATAGATCTCGTCCAGTTCCTTGCCGCTGCTGTCGGAGACATACTGCCCGGTCACGATCTTCTGCCCGTAGTTCTGCTGTAAGAACTGGTATAGCTGTTTCGTCTTTTCCGTGGCGGCGGCATTCACCGGCGCTGCGGCGATCTCGGATGTGCCGTCATACAGGCTGGTGTTGTTCACCAGTTCCACGCAGTCGATATCCACGATGCCGTCCACCGGAACCACAGACAGTTCACAGGCGCCGGCGCTGAGGAAGATGCCCTGTATCTTGACACGCATAAAATTATCCGTGGCATCTGTTTTCATGGTATAGACCGACTCGCCGTTCACCAGGATCTTACAGGTAGAGGCTGCGCTTGCACCCACTACCACGGTGATATCGTAGTGCTGGGTCGCCGGGATGTCGGCATCCAGCACCAGGCTGTTCTGGTTTTTGGCATCCAGACCGCTGAGGTAGCCTGTCCCGGAATAGCCCAGCCGGGGCATCATCGCCACCGAACAGCCTGTGGGAACAGCGGCATCCTCCGCCTCCAGTTTCATGGAAACATCCTGCCGGGTGATCTCCGGCACCTGCAGGGCAACAGACGGGTGCTGCGCCGCAGCCGAGGTCTCTTCCGTTGCCAGCTCCGTGGTACCGGTGGCAACATCTGTGGAAAGTTTCGGGGATTCCTGTTCAATTTTTGCGCACCCTGTCAGCAGCAAACCGGCTGCCGCCAGAGCAAACGCCTGCTCTTTTCTCAAAATTGCTCCATCTCCTATGAATACAAATCAATTTTTAAGAAAGTCCCCCTTGAAAAGGGGGATGTCAGCGTTAGCTGACAGGGGGATTATCCCGACTGCACTTTGTGCATCCTCAGCACAATACACACCCTACGGATGCCTTTTCAAGAGAGGCAGTTATAAAATTGATTTGCGTTTCTCCTATGAATGTTTCGAGCTTGCTTTCTCTGTGCGCTTACGCTTTCAGACGGTACGCCATGCCCTTTTCCGTGGGGAATGTGAGCAAAGCCCCGTCCATCTTGGCATCCAATGCGCCGGCATCGCTGGACACGCTGGTCACCGTGTTGGCACGGACGGTGCAGACATTGCCGCTCAGCGAACGGATCACTGCGGATTCCAGCTTGCCCTCGTGCCAGGTCATATCCACCTCAAAGCCGCCTCTTGCACGCAGACCGCTGATGCTGCCCTCCGGCCAGGATTCCGGCAGCGCCGGCAGCAGATTGATCTCGCCGGAATGACTTTGCAGCAGGCACTCTGCGATGGCAGCCGTGCCGCCGAAGTTGCCGTCGATCTGGAACGGCGGATGGGAGTCCAGCAGATTCGGGTTGGTAGACCACGCCAGCAGCTGCTGCAAATTCTCGTATGCCATCCGGCTGTCCAGGAGTCTCGCCCACAGATTGATGATCCATGCACGGCTCCAGCCCGTATGACCGCCGCCGTGGATGAGACGGCGGATCAGTGTGGCACGGGCAGCCTTGCCCAGTTCCGGCGTGTGATACGGCGTGATGAGGTCTGCCGGATAGAGGGCAAACAGGTGCGAGATATGGCGGTGACCGATCTCCACCTCTTCATAATCCTTCGCCCACTCCTGGATCTGACCGTACTTGCCGATCTTCAGCGGCGGCAGCTTTTTCAGCAGACCTTCCAGCTCTGCGGCGAAGTCCCCGTCCCGGTTCAGCAGCTTGCTGCTCTCGATCACGTTCCGGAACAGCACCGTCAGAATTTCCGTATCCATAAACGGACCGCTGCACAGACAGCCCTTTGCGCCGCTCTCGGTTTTATAGGTATTCTCCGGCGAGACAGACGGACAAGTCACCAGTTCGCCGTCCTCGTTCTCCGTCAGATAGTCCACGAAGAACAGGGCAGCCTCACGCATTGCCTCATAGTGCTGATCCAGGAAGTCCAGGTCCTGGGTGAACTGGTAGTGTTCGAAAATGTGCAGACACAGCCAAGCCGCACCCATGGGCCAGATGGTCGCCGGCATCCACAGATCCTGGGGTGCTGTGTCGCCCCAGATGTCTGTGTTGTGGGGGCAGACAAAGCCCCGGCAGCCGTACATCGCCTGGGCAGTCTCCCGTCCCGGCGCACGCATCCGCTCAATCAGATCGAACAGCGGCAGGTGGCATTCCGACAAATTGCAGACCTCTGCCGGCCAGTAGTTCATCTGGGTGTTGATGTTGATGGTATAGCGGCAGCCCCAAGCCGGCCACATATCCTGGTTCCAGATGCCCTGGAGATTCATGGGCTGTGTTCCCGGACGGCTGGCGGACAGCATCAGATATCTGCCGTAATTGAAGTACAGCACTGCCAGCTTGCTGTCGTGGATCTGGAGCTTGCACTCCTTGTGGTCGCCCTCGTCCCCCCGCAGCCGCATGAGCCGTTCATCTGTGGGCAGCTCGCTGCCGCCTTCGCTGTTGTCCGGCAGGGTAAAGCGCACCCGGCGGAACTTTTCCTGGTATTCCGTCAGATGGCGGTACAGCAATTCCTCATAGCTGCAGTCTGCCGCATAAGAGGCATCCATCTTTGCCGCATCCTCGTACTGTTCCCCGTGGTAAAAGCTTGTGCCAACGCTCAGCAGCAGGGTCACTTCGTTCGCACCCTGCACTTCCAGCGCACCGCCTACGGTGCGGATGGTGCCGCCTTCAGAAAATCCGGTCAGCGCCGCCGCAAAGAAGATGCCGTTTCGGCTGCCGGTGCCGCCGTCATAGACCAGCATATTGGGATAGTCGGTACACGGGCGGCAGTCGTCGTAGTAGTCGTCTCTGCCGTCCAGAGTGGCACGCAGGTTCACCAGTCCCGGTTCGCTTGCGGCAATGTGCAGCACAAGCACCCGATCCGGCTCGGAGACGAACGCCTCACGGACATAGGTGATATCGTTTGCCGTAAAGCGCACGGTCGCCAGAGCGTGTTCCAGATCCAGGCTGCGCTGATACTGCTTTGCCTTTCCGGTGAAATCCATGTGCAGGTTCAAGTCACCCAGCGGCATATAGTGCCGGGAATTGGGTGTCACGCCCTGTAATTTTTCAAAAGCGATCTTTTCCGCCTCGGGGATACGCTCTTCCCGGAGCAGCTTTCGCACCTCTTCCAGACCCTCACGGGCATCCGGGTTGTTCCGGTTCCGCTTTCCGCCGGACCAGACGGAATCTTCATTCAGTTTCAGCACCTCGTCTGCTGCGCCGCCGAAAACCATTGCCCCGATCCTGCCGTTTCCAATGGGAAGCGCCTGGTCAAAATTTTCCGCTGGCTTTTCATACCAGAGCATCGTTTCTGCATCCATGTCAAATCCTCCGTTTTCCCGGACAGTCCCGTCCCGTTTTCTCCGCAGAAAGCTGCATCAGCCGGCGCAGCATTTTTCCGCACCGCACCCGGTCGCTTTCCGCTCTCGCCGCATTTTTCTCCGGAGCAGTCACACGCACCGGATACGGACATTCTGTCGTTTTTGGTTTCTGCATCGGCTCTCCCTCCCGGAACAGTCTATGCAGCTGTTTTTGATAAATTGATTTTCGAAAAAGTATTGCAAATACAAAGAAAGCGCAGTATTAACGCTGCGCTGTCTCCATGACCAGACCTGTAAGCCGAGTTCTGTCGTGTGTGATAATTTATCTGGTCTGTGAGTCACCTCACAGCTCAAGCCGCCATTACGCCGCTGCCCACCGGACCAATGTTGCGGCAGCGTGTACCAATAGACGTTGCATCGGATAAGGTTTACATAGCAGTACAGTCTCCTGCACTCTGGTGCGCTCTTACCGCACCTTTCCACCCTTACCGCAGGAAACCTGCGGCGGTATCTCTCTGTTGCACTGGCTCTAGGGTCGCCCCCGGCTGCCGTTAGCAGCTATCCCGTCCTGCGATGCTCGGACTTTCCTCACAGCATTCCTGCTGCGCTATCACACAGTCTGCTCATGGACTTTTATTATACCGGATTTTTGCCGTTTTGTCAAGTCCGGATTTTTATACCGTTCAATTCTCTAACGATCTGTTTTATTTCGGCAGTGCATCCTTATAATCCGGATATTTTTCTGCAACCAGTTTTTCATATGCCGCATACGCTTCCGTCAGACTATTATACCGTTCACCTTTGGTGTATGGTCTGAATCCGGCAGAATTATAAATATGATCTACGACTGCGACATAATTTTTACCCTTATTCGATCGTTCTGCCGTTGTTGTTTCAGAGATATAAAATCCACCATCTGCCCTGCTGATGATCACAGGGATCTTTTTCCCCGCACCAACTGCTTCAGTATCTACCGAAGTCCAGAACAGATACCTTCCGGAAGCATCTTTCGGGCTTCCCAAATATGCCCATGTACCATAATTCAGCAGACTGCTTTCTCCGATCTGCTCCTGTACTTTCGGCACCATTGTAGAATTGGGACACTGAGAATCGATCTCAAAGCGATTAGATTTATTTGCGATCAAATCTGACAATATACTCGTGTTATTCAGTGCACTATGCAGATCTTCGTTAAAGTCAATATCAGTAACTGTACTGGTTTCGCTCTTCCCTTTCCAGTAGAAAACGATGCCGGTCGAAGGCGTATAGGTGATCTCACACTCTCCGTTCGCCGTGGGAATACCCTTCCAGTGATCTGTATCCCCTTCCCAGGTATAGTGTTTGATCCCCGCAATCGTTACAGGATTGAACGACTGCCAGTCATCTCGTTTTTGCTCAAGCTTTACCGTTCTGGACACACCTGCTGCTCCATCGATGCCGTTCTGACTTCGAGATATGCCTCACGCACATTGGTGATGTCAATGGTTTCATGGCTTCGTTCAATATATTGCAGCAGAGTGGGCACCAAAATTGCAGCAAGAATCCCCATAATCACAGAGGCAATCAAAAGTTCAACAAGCGTAAATCCTTTTACTTTATTCTGAGCTTTACTCATAACAACTGCCACGCTCCTTTTAGCGGCATCACTGCACAAGGGAAACACTGAATAAAATGTTGTGCGGCGCTGCCTTATACCTTTTTCCACTTTCAACGATCTGTGTACCGTTTTCTCATTATACTATAGTGCACATAAAATTGCAAGCAAAAGAATTCAAAAAGCACCGAAAAACGCAGGAAACACGTTATTTTTTACAGTATTTTTCAAAGGCGTTCACAAATCAAAATGCTTGCATTTTTGTAAAATTTGTGGTATACTAAAGGCAACATCTTTTTTTGAAAAAAGGAGGTATCACAGTTGAAACAGATCTATTTTATCTGCAATCTGCATTCCGGCAGAGCATCAGTCGGGTCGCATCTTGCAATGATTATCGACAAGTTCACCGCTGCCGGATTTCAGGTGACAGTACATCCCACACAAGATCGTGGCGATGCCACTGTGTGCGCAAAACAGGCGTGTGATGCCGGCTGTTATGACATCCTGGTCTGCTCCGGCGGAGACGGCACACTGAACGAAGTCATCCAGGGCTGTATGCAAAGCGAGACCCAATGCCCCATCGGCTATATTCCCTTCGGCTCAACCAACGATTTTGCCCGTGGACTGGGCATTCCCAAAGAACCGGAGGCAGCCGTAGACTGCATCATCCACGGCGAAGATCTCCGCTGCGATGTGGGCAGCTTCAATGACAAATACTTCACCTATGTGGCTGCATTCGGCGCATTTACGGAGATTTCCTATGAAACGCCGCAGCAGTTCAAGAACCTGCTGGGACACTCTGCTTACCTGCTCAACGCCATTTCCAAGCTGCCGAAGATCCGGGCGTACCGGATGCGCATTGAGTACGACGGCGGCGTGATCGAGGACGAGTTCCTCTACGGCATGGTAACCAACTCTTCCTCTGTGGCGAAGTTCCTGGCACTGTCCGATGTGCGGTGGGACGACGGCTTGTTCGAGGTCACACTGATCCACAAGCCCTCCAACCTGGTGGAATTCCACAAGCTGGTCATGGCGTTCTCCAAGATCCAGCTGGGGCTGGCGAAACAGTATCTCCACTATTTCCGCACCTCACATCTGAAAGTCACTGCGCTGGACGACGAGCCGGTGTCCTGGACGATCGACGGGGAATACGGCGGCACAGAGCGTGTCAACGAGATCGCAAACCGTAAGCAGGCGGTCACATTCCACGTAGATCCGGTCTGCCGGGAACAGGCAGAAGAAAACGCCGAGAGCGGGTTTGCTGTCGTAAAGCCGCTCCCGGAAGATGCACACCCGGAAGGCATTGAGACGCAGCCCGATCACGGCGCTGAAACAGAAGATTCCGACCTGGATTACCTGGACTCAGAATAACGGGAAAAATGCCGCCGGCGTTCCCGGACCGTTGAAAAACTCCGGGTTGGACGGCGCAGGCACCATCCGGTTGTTCTCTGAAAGCATCCAGAGAATCCGCAGAAAATTAAAGCCCCAGTAAATACTGGACAATACACCCATACAGATCCCGATAATACCCAATATCATGCCTGCCGTTACCATGCCGTGGCTGTAACAGCGCTGCCGTTTTTTCGCCCTTGCCGCATAGACCAGGGCGATGATGCCCGTCACAATGGACAGGACCGGCAGCTGACAGAACAGAAACGACACTACGCCAAAGACCAGCGCTCTCAATGATGCTCCGGCTCCTGCGGCTGCCAGTTGCGGTATTGCTGCATGATCTTTCCTCCAGAATCAAGATGCCACCGCACAGATTTTAGGCGGTGGTGCTGAAAATGTTGTTCATGGGTATATCATAACAGAATTCTGGAAATTTGTCAAGAAGTGTAAATGTAGGTAATCCCTCCGGCACTGCGTGCCACCTCCCTTTTCAAGGAAGGCTTTTTAATATGTCTCCTCTTTTAGAGGAGATGCCCGGCAGGGCAGAGGAGTCGACCCGGGCGAACGATGTTCGCCCCTACGGTGAGTCAGGGATTCTGCACATCTACGGTTTCCGTTTTGTGATACTTCTGTAGATGCAAACAGTGTTCGCCCGTTGGTGTGTTACGCCTCAGTCAAGCCTATGGGCGCCTTTTCAAGGGAACACATTTGCACAACAAAGACAACCCACGCCCGCCAGAACCTGTTTCACACGCAGAAAGGAACCGCTTATGTCAGAACGTCAGTTTCACATTCAATGCACAGCGGAGGACATCGGAAAGTATGTCTTTCTCCCCGGCGACCCCGGACGCACCGAGTGGATCGCCTCTTATCTGGAACATCCCGTAAAGACGGCGCAGAACCGGGAGTTCACCACATGGACCGGCACACTGGACGGCACGAAAGTGAGCGTCACCTCCACCGGCATCGGCGGCCCGTCTGCTGCCATCGCCATGGAAGAATTGGCGGCGCTGGGCGCACACACCTTTCTGCGCATCGGCACCTGCGGCGGAATGCAGCCGGAACTGATTCCGGGAACGCTCATCATCCCCACCGGTGCTATCCGCATGGAGGGAACATCGCAGGAATACGTTCCCCTGGCATTTCCGGCTGTCCCGGACTTCGGTCTGACACAGCATCTGGTCTGCGCCGCACAGGAGCTTGCATATGATTATCGTACCGGCGTGGTGCAGTGCAAGGACTCTTTCTACGGGCAGCATTCCCCGGAGACCATGCCTGCCGCACAGACCCTGCTCCAGAACTGGCAGGCGTGGAAAGCCGCCGGAGCGCTGGCATCGGAGATGGAATCGGCGGCGCTGTTCATCGTGGCGGCGACACGCCGGGTGAAGTGTGCCACTATCCTGCAAATGCTGTGGAACCAGGAGCGCCAGGCGGTGGTGCGGGACAATGCACACGCCGCCGGCGACATGACGCACGCCATCGAAGTTGCTGTTTCGGCAATGCGCCGGGAGATCCGACAGGGAAAGAAAGAGGAAATGTAAGTTGGCAAATATATTTTGTGTAGAGGATGATACGGGGATCCGGGAGCTTATCACCTGCGCTTTGCAGTCCGGCGGCTATACCGCCGAGGGATTCCCGGACGGAAAAAGCTTTTTTCACCGGCTCCGGGACGACAAGCCGGCGCTGATCCTGCTGGACATCATGCTCCCCGATGAGGACGGCATCTCCATCTTAAAGCGGCTCAAGGGCAACGACGCTACCGCAGAGATACCGGTCATTATGCTGTCGGCGAAGTCCAGCGAGATCGACAAGGTGACCGGGTTGGAAAACGGCGCAGACGACTACATCACAAAGCCGTTCGGCATCATGGAACTGCTGTCACGGATCAAGGCGGTGCTGCGGCGCAGCCACACGGTACAGAAAGCGGAGAGCCACGTGCTGTCTGCCCACGATCTGACCATCGACCTGGATCAGCGGACGGTGGTCTATCTGGAAACAGAGATCGTCCTCACCTATAAGGAATTCGAACTGCTGTCCTATCTGGTGCGCAACCGTGGCACTGCCATTTCCCGGGACCGCCTTTTGGAACAGGTCTGGGGATTCTCCTATGAGGGCGAGACACGCACCGTGGATGCACACGTGAAAACGCTCCGGCAAAAGCTGGATGCCGCAGGATGTTCCAATCTCATTCACACAGTACGGGGTTACGGCTATAAGATCGGAGGCTAATCATGGAATGGATCGGATGGGCATTCGCTGCGGTGGCGGCGGTGCTGCTGACGGTATTTATCTTTCTGTACCTGCACCAGAAACAGCAGGCACAGCACCAGCATAAAAAAGACCAGAAAGCCCAGGCAAAGCTCCAGACGGAGATGAGCCGGATGCAGAAGGAACTGTACCACGAACGGGACATCATCGGACTCATCCAGGAGCATATGGTAGAGGGCATCCTCATCCTGGACGATTCTGACAAGATCCAGCTGGCGAACCGCACCGCAACGGCACTGCTCAGCATCGAAAAGGAAAACTGGGACAACAAATCCATCTTCATCCTCACCGACAACCAGGCATTTCTGGATGCGCTGCGGAAGTCCAAAACAGAGCCGCAGCACGATATGCCGCCGGCTGACGATGATCTTCACAAGGGCTGCACCGTGCGCCAGCTGCTGAAGATCGACGGCAGCTACATCCGGGCGTACATCACCCGTGTGGAAATGGGCGGCATCTTCGGGACGATCGTGCTGCTGGTGGACGTGACCTATAACGTCAAGGCGGAAAAGATGCGCCAGGAATTCACCGCAAACGTCTCCCACGAGCTGAAAACGCCGCTGACCACCATCAAGGGATTCGGCGAGATGTTCGGCAGCGGCATGATTACCAAAGAGGACGACGTGGCGAAATACGGCGCCATGATCGAACGGGAAAGCGAACGCCTGCTCTTTCTCATCAACGACATCATCCGGCTCTCGGAGATCGAGGAACACACCGAGATGCTGAACACGCCGGTAGACCTGGCGGCGGCTGCCGGAAACGCCCTGCAAATTCTGGAACCCCAGATCCAGCGGAACAGGATACAGGTACATCTGGAGGGCAGATGTCTCCTGCTGCACAGCAACGAAGGCTATATGCGGGAGCTTTTCATCAACCTCATCGACAACGCCATCAAGTACAACAATCCCGGCGGCACAGTCTCCATCACCATCGAACACGTGGGTACACAGGCAAAGATCGTCATTGCGGACAACGGCATCGGCATTCCGCTCCAGGCGCAGAGCCGCATCTTCGAACGGTTCTACCGGGTGGACAAAAGCCGGTCGAAACAGCGTGGCGGCACCGGGCTGGGGCTGTCCATCGTCAAGCACATCGTAGACTGCCACAACGGCACCATCTCCCTGCGCAGCGAACTGGGACACGGCACGGAGATCACGCTTTTGCTGCCGGAAAAATGAAAAACAATTGCAAGAGCCTGTTTCGTATCTGACGGTCGAAACAGGCTCTCACAGAAAGGACAGACAACATGAGAAATGTCATGCAGGAACAGGATGTGACCGACTGGAAAGCCCGTCTCGCCGCCTATGTTCCCGAAACCGAACAGGAACGCCGTGACCGGAACGAGATACTCCTTGCGGCGGAACAATACGGCACACAGCTGCTCTGGCGCAGCCACGCAGAAAGCCACTTTACCTGTTCCGGATTCGTCATGGACACCAGGCTGGAAAAGGTGCTGATGGTCTATCACCGCATCTACGACTCCTTCGCCTGGACGGGCGGTCACGCAGACGGTTCCAACGATTTTCTCTGGACTGCCGTCCGGGAGGCAAAGGAAGAGACCGGCATCCGAAAGCCCTATCCCCTCACCGGCGCTATTCTGTCCCTGGACATTCTCCCGGTCAGGGCGCACCAGAAAAACGGCACACCCGTTCCGGAACACCAGCACTACAACGTGACCTACGGGCTGATTGCAGATACCAGAGAGACGCTGCGCATCGCCCCGGACGAAAACACCGCCGTGGACTGGATCCCCGTGGAAAAGCTGCCGGAGATCTGCAAAGAACCTCATATGCTCCCGGTGTATGAAAAGGTCATCGCCCGGATGCGCCGATGGAAAGCCATGCAGGAACAGGTCATGGCACAGCTGACACAGCCGCTTTTGTCGTGGTATCCCGGTCACGCCAGAGACCTGCCCTGGCGAAAGAACCGGCAGCCCTACCGGGTATGGCTGTCGGAGATCATGCTCCAGCAGACGCGCGTGAGCGCCGTCATTCCCTACTTCGAGCGCTTCATGGCAGAGCTGCCCGACGCCGCGGCGTTAGCCACCGTGCCGGAGGAACGGCTCTTGAAGCTCTGGGAGGGACTCGGCTACTACTCGCGGGCGCGGAATCTGCAAAAGGCGGCAAAGGTCATCGTCTCGGACTTTGGCGGCGAGTTGCCGCGCACTTGTGCAAGTCTCAAAACGCTCCCCGGCATCGGCGACTACACCGCCGCCGCCATCGCCTCGATCAACTTCGGCGAGCCGGTCGCCGCGGTGGACGGAAATCTGCTGCGCGTCGCCGCGCGCGTCAGCGGCTGCGCCGACGACATCATGGACGCGAAGGTGCGAAAGCAATTCACTGCGCATCTCAACGACGCCATCGACTTAGCCCGCCCCGGTGCGTACAATCAGGCGATGATGGACCTCGGCGCGACGGTGTGCCTGCCGAACGGCACGCCCAAGTGCGAGGCCTGCCCCGCGCGAATGATGTGCGAGGCGTATAAAAACGGTCTCACGGAAATTTTACCCGTGCGCGCGAAGAAAAAGGCGCGCAAGATCGAAGAGCGCACGGTGCTGCTGCTCTTTCAAAACGGCAAGGCCGCGCTGCGAAAGCGCGCGGACACGGGGCTTCTCGCCTCACTCTGGGAATTCCCGAGCGTTTTGGGGAACCTCGACGAGGCGGGCGTTTCGCTTGTGCTTGCGCAGATGGGGCTTTCGGCGCAAACTGTCGAACCCGCGGGCAGCGCGAAGCACATCTTCACCCACATTGAGTGGGATATGAAGGGCTACTTCGCCGACGTGACGGGCGAAACCGACGATCTATTCTGGGCGGACGCCGCGGCGTTCGACGCCGCCGCCATCCCCACCGCATTCAAGAAATTTGCCGCGCTCGTTCGCGCGCGGCTGCAATAAGAGAGGGAGAACAACGACCATGGCACAGCTTTACTTCAAATACGGCGCGATGGGCTCGAGCAAGACGGCCAACGCGCTGATGGCGCGCTTCAACTACGAAGAGCGCGGGCAGAAGACGCTCCTCTGCAAGCCCCAGCTCGACACGCGCGACGGCGACCACATGGTGCACTCGCGCATCGGCCTCGAATATCCCTGCGTCTACTTCCACGAGATGCGGCAGATGGACGAGGAGGAGCTCAAGAAAAACGCCTGCATCATCGTCGACGAGGCGCAGTTTTTGACAAAGGAGGAGGTCTTATACCTCGTCCATCTCGTCGACGACTGCGGCATCCCCGTCCTCTGCTACGGGCTGCGCGCCGACTTCAAGGGCGACCTTTTCCCCGGCAGCTACGAGCTGCTTGTCATGGCCGACAAGTTAGAAGAGGTCAAAACCATCTGCTGGTGCGGCAAAAAGGCCGCGTTCAACGCGCGCTTTGACGCGCAGGGCCATGTCGTCAAGCAGGGTGCGCAGGTCGTCATCGGCGCGAACGACCAGTACATCGGCCTGTGCCGCAAGCACTGGATGCTCGGCGACCTCGGCCCCGACTTCAACGGTCAGGGCACGGGCGACTGATGCGCTGCGAGATCTGTCCCCGTCGCTGCAATGCGGAGCGCACGGCGGAGAAAGCGGGCGGCGTCTGCCGCATGCCCGCGGGGCTCGTTGTCGCGCGCGCCATGCTGCACCTCTGGGAAGAGCCCATCCTCAGCGGGAAAAACGGCGCGGGCTGCATCTTCTTTTCGGGCTGCAATTTGGGCTGCGTGTTCTGCCAGAACGGGCGCATCAGCCACGAGAATTTTGGCAAGGTCATTACGCCGGCACATCTGCGCGAGATCATGGAAGGCCTCATTGCGCAGGGCGCGCACTGCATTGACTTAGTCACGCCCACGCACTTCACCCCCTGGGTGCTCGAAGCGCTGGAAAAACCGCTCGGCGTCCCCGTTGTGTGGAACAGCGGCGGCTACGAGCGCGTGGAAACGCTCAGAACGCTTGAGGGTAAGGTGCAGATCTATCTGCCCGACTTAAAATACGCCATGGAACGCCCCGCGCGCGAGCTTTCCGCCGCGCCGGACTACTTTGAAGTTGCCGCCGCGGCCATCGACGAGATGGTGCGTCAGGTCGGGGCGTATCAGATTGGGGACGACGGCCTGATGCGCTCCGGCGTCATTTTGCGCCACCTCGTCCTGCCGGGACAGATAGAGAACACCAAGCGTGTCATCGACTATGTCTCGACGCATTTTCCGCCAAAGACGGTGCTCTTTTCGCTCATGAGCCAGTATACGCCGCAGCCCGGTTCGACCGGCGCGCTCGCGCGGCGCTTAAATGAGCGTGAGTACCGCACGGCGGTGCAGTACATGCGCGACTGCGGCCTGACCGACGGCTTTTGTCAGGAGCTCTCGAGCGCGAAAGAGGAATACACGCCCGTTTTCGACCTACAGGGGGTATAGGATGGCGAATCAGCTCAACTGCCTGCGCTGCGGCACGGGGATGCGATTTATCAGGCGTGAAAAATTCCAGCTCGGCCAGACCGGCTGGGTGCTCGGCGACCTGCCGAATCTCTTCGCGGGCGCGATGGAGATTGAAATTTACGTCTGTCCCAAGTGCGGAAAGCTCGAATTCTTCCAGCCCGGCAGCGACAAATTCGCAGGTACGGCGGACGAGGCAAAGACCGGCTCCGGCTATCTCCCGCCCGACGCGCCGGGCGGTCTGCCGCGCAAAAAGTGTCCCCTCTGTGGGGCGGTGCTCGACTTTGACTATGGCCGCTGCCCGTACTGTGAGCACGAATTCTGATAGCAAATTGTAATATTCTTTCTCATCAATACAAGGAGGACTCGATATGGAACGTGTCAGCAAGCGGAATTACTACTTAGACATCGCGCAGACGGTGCTTGAGCGCGCGACGTGCCTGCGCCGCGTCTACGGCGCGATCATCGTCAAAAACGACGAGATCATCTCCACCGGCTACAACGGCGCGCCGCGCGGACGCAAGAACTGCGTCGACCTCGGCTACTGCACGCGCGAGCAGCTCAAGGTCCCGCGCGGCGAGCGCTACGAGCTCTGCCGCAGCGTCCACGCCGAGGCGAACGCCATCATCTCCGCCCAGCGGCGCGACATGGTCGGCGCAACGATCTACTTGGTCGGCCGCGACGCGCGCAGCGGCGAGCTGCTGCACGATGCGACGAGCTGCCCCATGTGCCGCCGCATGATCATCAACGCCGGCATCGACGAGGTGGTGATCCGCCGGACGGAGGAGGAGTTTGATATCGTTCCGGTGCAAAAGTGGATCGACGAGGATGACTCGCTATAACTTCAAAAAAGCGGCTTTGCCGCTTTTTTGAAGGAGTTTCGCTGCGCTTCGTGCCTTGCCGCCCGCAGGGCGGCTGCGACACGCGCTCCGCGCAAAGAGTAATTTGTCACGCACATGTCGCGACAAATTATGATTGAAATTTATTTCGCGTCTGTGGGCGGCAAAATCTGCGATGCGTTATGCCTGTTTGCCGCCTGGGGGCGGCAAATGCGGCGATCCTACTCTTTCAAATCGAAAAAGTGCGGTGCTTATGGCGCCGCGCTTTCTTCTTTTGGGGAAAAATTCTGTAAAACCTTGCAAATACCGCCCTTTCGGTGGTAGACTGTAAATAATTACGCCCCGCTTTCATTCGGCGCGGGCAGAAAAGAGGAAAACACCAATGGACAAGAAGAAATTCTATATCACGACCCCCATCTACTACCCCTCCGACAAGCTCCACATCGGCCACACCTACTGCACCGTAGCGACCGACGCGATGGCGCGCTACAAGCGCCTGACGGGCTATGACGTCATGTTCCTGACCGGCACCGACGAGCACGGCCAGAAGATTGAAGACAAGGCCAAGGCCGCGGGTGTGACCCCGCAGCAGTTCGTCGACAACATCGTCTGCGGCGAAAAGGGCATCCTCGATCTGTGGAAGCTCATGAATATTTCGAACGACCGCTTCATCCGCACAACGGATGACTACCATGTCGAGGCCATCCAGAAGATCTTCAAGAAGATGCACGACAACGGCGACATCTACAAGGGCACCTACAAGGGCAAGTACTGCAAGCCCTGCGAGAGCTTCTGGACCGAGAGCCAGCTCGTTGACGGCAAGTGCCCCGACTGCGGCCGCGAGGTCGAGGACGCCGAGGAAGAGGCCTACTTCTTCAAGCTTTCGAAGTACGCCGACCGCGTGCAGCACCTGCTTGAGGACACCGACTTTCTCCAGCCCGCCTCTCGCGTCAACGAGATGGTCAACAACTTCATCAAGCCGGGTCTTGAAGACCTCTGTGTCTCCCGCACGAGCTTCACCTGGGGCATCCCCGTGGACTTTGACCCGGGTCACGTCGTTTACGTCTGGGTCGACGCGCTCTTCAACTACTGCACGGCGCTTGGCTTCATGAACGAGAAGTACGACGATTACGACAAGTATTGGCCCGCCGACGTGCACTTTGTCGGCAAGGAGATCGTCCGCTTCCACTCCATCATCTGGCCCGCGATGCTCATGAGTATGGGCATGCCGCTTCCCAAGCACGTCTACGGCCACGGCTGGCTCGTCATGGACGGCGGCAAGATGAGTAAGTCCAAGGGCAACGTCGTTGACCCGTATGTGCTCGCCGAGCGCTTCGGCGTGGACGCGCTGCGCTTCTTCCTGCTGCGCACGTTCCCGTTCGGCTCGGACGGCAACTTCTCGAATGAACTGCTCATCAACACCATCAATGTCGACCTCGCCAACGACCTCGGCAACCTCGTCTCCCGCACGACGGCCATGGTCGAAAAATATTTCGGCGGCACGCTGCCGGAAAGCCGTCAGACCGATGCGCTCGACGACGAGCTCATCTCTCAGCTCTCGGCTCTTCGCGGCAAGTATGAGGCCGAGATGGAGAAGTTCCAGTTCCAGAACGCGCTTGAGCTCATCTTCAAGTGCATCCAGCGCGCCAACAAGTATATTGACGAGACCGCACCCTGGGCGCTCGCCAAGGACGAGGCCAACAAGCCCCGCCTCGCTTCCGTCATGTATAACCTCCTCGAGAGCATCCGCATCTGCACGGTGCTGCTCACCCCGTTCATCCCCGATTCCTGCGAGAAGATCTTCGCGCAGATCGGCGCGTGCGAGTGCTGCCGCGATTGGGACAGCGCCGCGAAGTGGGGCAGCCTGAATCCCACCGTCACCGTCCACAAGGGCGAGGCCATCTTCCCGCGCGTCGACGCGCAGAAGGCGCTCGAAGAGCTTGAGGCCATTCAGGAGGCGCAGAAGAAGGCTGCCCTCCCCGCGATGGAGTTTGAGCCGATGGCGGAGGAAAAGGTCGATTTCGACACGTTCTGCAAGTCCGACTTCCGCGCCGTCAAGGTCAAGGCCTGCGAGGCCGTGAAAAAGAGCGACAAGCTCCTGCGCTTCACGCTCGACGACGGCACCGGCACCGACCGGCAGATCCTCTCCGGCATCGCGAAGTTCTACGAGCCGGAAGCCC
>OGPW01001089.1_pt1 | contig 19639 bp, 13 predicted proteins | sample 1553061 | NCBI WGS metagenome assembly OGPW01 (sample SAMEA2580292, study PRJEB22360) | human gut metagenome | biome: human gut; feature: human-associated habitat; material: faeces | place: Denmark | collected 2008/2010
GCATGGCTCCATCAGAGCCAAGCCAATACCAGCCGCCATTTTGCTTGAACCAATTAGCATGCATATACCCTGAACCGTCGAAATGGTAGCGCTTGCCTTTGATCGACACCCATTCGTTGGTTGGCCAGGATTTGCCTGCCTGCGCAGCTTTAGTGCTGGCGCTGTAGGAGAACCACCATTTACCGCCCGACTTCTTCCAGGTGCCCGTCACGGCAGGAGCCTTGTCGGGGGTTTGAGCAGGAGAGGGTGAAACGCCCGTGTTGGTTGAACTGCCGGTGTTCCCCGGGTTCGTCGTGCTTCCCGTGTTACCTCCTGGAGTGGTGCTGGGATTATCGCCCGCATTGCCAGGGTTCCCACCAGTATTGCCAGAATCGCCCGTGTTGCCAGAGCCGCCTCCTTGATCGCCCCCTTGTGAACGGACGATACTGAAAGTCGCTTCTCTCGTGCCGGCATAATTGCCCTTGCCTTTAACGACCAGCTTGTACTCGCCCGCTGCACGGGGCTGAACGACCGCATCATCGAGCGTACGATATTCGACGGTGTAATCGACATCGTTTTGCAGCACGCTGCCATTGAACGAAACGACCACGTTGCTCTGCGTTTGCGCAGCACCTGTATAAGAAAGGTCTTGCACCCCCTTGATCGCAGTATTCAAGGAAGTGAACTGCACCGGAGCGATCTTGAACTTCACTATCTTGAATCGTGTTGCTGTGCTATTCGGAGCAGGCGAGATGATGATCGTCCCGTATCCAGCTGCGATATTTTCCCCATATTGCAATTCATAGTCCTGTCCCAAAACGAGCAGGCGGCCATCGCTCGAATAGACCGTAGGGGTTGGCGTGATCGCTTCGCCGGTGAACGTCCGCTCAGATACGTTGCTCACCGTTGCCGTGGAGAGATCGACGATCGGAGCCGCATCGCCCACACGCACTTGCTTCTCGATCGTCCTGCTCGAAGCGCGCTTATGCGTTGCCTTGAGCGTTGCGTATCCAGAGCCCTTTACCTCAAGCGCACCAGAATCTGCATCGACCGCGAGCACCGCAGGGTTGTCAGAGGTCCAAGTCCATTCTGAAGGATCCATCGCTTGGTCGCTCGCATCGCGCAAGTCGATGGCGGACCCTTCGCTCACTTCATCGTTGGCGATCTCGGCGCTCAGGACTTGCAACGCATGGTAGGCATCTACTTCGCCGTACCCCGTTTCTCTATCCCAGCCTTCCGCGCCGATATCCGTTGCCGTTTGTTCAAGGATCTCGCGCGCTGCTTCCGCACTTAAGCTCGAATCGTAAGCGAAGAGCAACGCCGCCACACCTGCAACAGCCGGCGAAGCCATGGAGGTGCCGCTCTTGTAGCCATACGAGAGCGAATCGCTGTTGTTCAGCGTACTGTAGATCGCTGTTCCTGGAGCGGAGATATTCTTCGCGGTGCTCGATTCGCCGTTGTAGTTCGAGCTGCTTGAGCGCTCGACATGCATCGTGCCCGAGGAATCGTTCGGGGTGCCCGCATCATTCTTCAAAAGATTGATCACGGTCAAGCAGTCCTCATAATCACCAGGGATGCAATCGTAAGGCGGAATGCTGTTGCCCTCTTGATTCCCTGCTGCGCAAACCGTAAGAACGCCAGCATTCTTGGCTTTCGTGATGTTCTTGTACATGATGTTGTCGGGCTTGACCGTCGCTTCGCCGCCGACGCTCATGTTCACAACGCGCACGTTGTACTTTTGAGCGATCGTTTGCGAGCCATCGCTCGACAGGAGCCAGCTATATGCCTGAGCAAGGGTTGCTGTGCTGAAATTTCTCGTATCGCCTTCGCTCGCTTTGACGATCACGAGGCCCGCATCGTAAGAAGTTCCCGCTACGCCTTTTCCGTTGTTCGCATCAGCAGCAACGATTCCCGCAACGTGCGTGCCATGCCCATCAGCGTCGGTGATCTGGTCGATCCCAATTTGCTCTGTTTCAGAATTGTAGGTGGCGCGAATATTCCCTTGCAGGTCTTCGTGCGTGTAGAGGCAACCCGTGTCCACGACTGCAACGGAGACGTTTGGCGAACTAGCGTTATCTTCCTTGCCCTTGGCGATCTTCCATGCTTGATAGAGATTCATGGACTGGAGCATCCACTGACTCGAAGCCCCAGGGTCATCGATGCTGATCGCATCTGAGGCAGCGCTTGCACTGCCTTGAGACGCGAGGGCCGCTTCGTCCGCTTCGGCGGCGTTTTCAAGGTTCGCTGCGGCATCGGGGTCACCCGTGAAGAGCTGGGCCACTGCATCAAGATCGTTTGGAGGAGCTGAAGCGTCTCGGACAGAAGCGCCCTGGTCGACCGCACCTTGTTCATTGGTAGCAGGCGTCTGACCAGCAGTCTCCACAGGGTCTTCACTTGAAAGAGGCTGTTCGTTAGCAGATTTCTCTCCTGCGGAAGTTCCAGGAGCATCCTCAAGAGGGTAATAGACGTAGTTCGGTTGAGCCTGAAGACCTTGCTTTGCGAGCGATTCAATCGCCTGCTTCATAGAAGTGCCGCTCTTGATCTCGACCCGCACAAAACCCGCTGAAATGTCCTGATTCGAAACATCTTGCGCTGGAACGAATTCGCTTTCGGCAAGTAGATCGCTCACCTGATCGCGTTCTTGCTCATTGTCGACCAGAACGAGCACGGTGTCTTTCTCATAGTCCCCAAGATCGGGATCGTTCTCGATTTCGAAGGGTTTGGTCTGGTCTTTCTTGACCGTGCTCACTTCAGCGATAGAATCGTCAAGGTTCGTTACGGAAGGATGTTCGGTAGTTCCTGAAGAGCTATTTTGGGTGTACTGAGCAAAGATACCCGTACCAACAGCTAGAACGAAAGCTGCCACGAGGCACATCGAAACAAAAACGCCTCGAGAGAGACGTGTTCTAGGTTTACGCTTTTTCTCGCTCACTGAACGCTCCTTATCCTCGGTAAAAGAGTGATCCGCGAAGCGGCGGGAAAAGTGCTTTAAGTATACGTTCTGGTAACATTTTTCGCCAGTAAAAGGAAGTATTCCCTATGCAAACATCACGGAATTTCACACGATAGAATGCCTTCCTCAGGCATGCTCTGCACCTCCACAGGTTGGCATGCTACAACGCAGCTCTCAACTTGAGTATAATATGTGTTCACCTACGAATAGATTCGAGCGAAGAGGAGCTTCGATGGCAGATACCGTTGCTGTGCTCATCCCCTGCTATAACGAAGCGGTCACGATCGGAAAAGTGATCGACGATTTCAAGCGCGTACTGCCCGATGCCGACATCTACGTCTACGACAACAACTCTAAAGACGACACTGCTGCCATTGCCGAAGATCACGGTGCCATCGTGCGCACCGAACCACGCCAAGGTAAGGGTAATGTGGTGCGCCAGATGTTTCGCGAAATCGATGCCGATTACTACATCATGGTCGACGGCGACGACACCTACCCCGCCGAAGCAGCGCCGCGTTTGCTCGAGCCGCTCATGAACGACACAGCGGACATGACCGTAGGTGATCGCCTCTCCAACGGCACCTATGGCGAAGAGAACGATCGTGCCTTTCATGGGTTCGGCAACAACCTGGTTCGCTGGCTGATCAAGGTGATCTATGGCTATGCGTTCGACGATGTCATGACCGGTTATCGCGCATTCAATCGCATCTTCGTGAAGACCATGCCCGTGCTCTCTGAAGGCTTCCAGATCGAAACTGAACTCTCGATTCACGCGGTTGACAAGCGCTTCCGCATCGCGGATGTTCCGATCGACTACCGCGATCGACCCGAAGGGAGCTATTCCAAGCTCTCCACCTTCGGCGACGGCGCAAAGGTGCTGCGTGCGATTGCATCGCTCTTCAAGGACCACAAACCCATGGCGTTCTTCGGTTGGCTCGCGCTCATCTTGATCGTGTTAGGCCTGATCGCTGGCATTCCGGTTATCGCTGAATACTTCCAAACAGGATTGGTCCCGCGCTTCCCCACCGCCATCCTTGCAATCGCACTGGTGATCTGCGGCGCACTTTCCTTCACTGCCGGCATCATCTTGGACACCGTTGCGAAAACTGGGCGCAAGCAATGGGAGCTCTTCACGTATCAAGCCTATGAAGAAGCTCAGCGTCACCAGGAAGAAGGGTCGTAGATCCTTCTCGAATACGCTCGATACCTAAGCGAAATGAAAAAGAGACTGAACCAGATGGCTCAGTCTCTTTTGGTTTTGGTGGCGTTGTTTTGCCAGCATTTCCTTTTTTGCGATCTGCGATCTTCGATCTTCGAACAGGGCGAGAGCCGTATCCTAGTTCTTCTCAACGAACGTTTTGTTCAGATAAGCGATGATGTCGTCTGATTCGTAGAGCGCTTTGCCGTCGATATCCAAACACGGCACCTGGTACTTACCGCCCAGATTGATGAGCTTGTCGTAGCCGTCTTTATAAGGTTCGAGGCTGATATCCATGATGGGCAGGACGATGTCGTGCTGATCCATGAAATTGAGCACCTTCGCACAGAAAGGGCAGCCAGCTTTAACATAGAGTGTATATTGTGAGTTTTCCATTCGGATCACCTTCCCTGTAATCGAGCATAATCCATGCTAGACCAGCGCGAACGCAACCCTACTCCCAAGCGCGATCTGTTACAAAGGTGACAAACTACCCGGTCGTTTGTGGATGGTCGGCGATCTGCGCGGCGTGCTTCGCCTGAAGAGATTCGAGGAACGCTTGCGCATCACCGGGATCATCATCGAGCGTCTCATCACCCAGATCGACTTCGGTAGGCACACGACGATACAGCAGATCGTACATGATCGGCACCACGTAGAGCGTCATGAAGGTAGCATAGAGCAAGCCCCCGACCACAACGAGCGCCATACCGCGCTCCATGCTCGCGCCGATAGCCGCGCTGAACACCATTGGCAGCATGGCCAAGATGGTGGTGAGTGCAGTCATCAAGATGGGGCGCATACGCGTTTTACCTGCGGCAACGAGAGCATGATGCTTCTCAAGACCACCGCGGCGCAGCTGGTTCACATAGTCTACGAACACGATGCCATTGTTCACCACCGTGCCCATCAATACCGCAAAGCCCATGAGCGAGAGCATGGTAAGGCCTTCGCCGCTGAACCACAGTGCGAAGAAGCCACCCGTGAAGGCCAACGGAACGGTAAGGATGATGATGAAGGGCGAAAGGAGGCTCTGGAACTGCGCCACCATGATCAAGTAGATGAGCACGAAGCCCAAGATCAACAGCAAGAGCATCTGCTCCAACATAGTGTTGATGTTATCCAGCTCGCCACCATAGTAGATCTGATACTTATCGGGCACTTCGTATGCATCGAGCTTCTCGGAAAGCTCGCGCGAAAGCAGCGCATTGTTATACCCGTCTTCGATCTCTGCGGAGACTGTCATCGTCTTGTCCGAATTCAAGTGGACGATCGCGTTGGAAGCCACCCCTTCTTCCACTCGCGCAACATCGCCGATCTTCACATCGACCGTTTCGCCTGCTTGGCTCGTGAGCGTAACGACCGTATCGAGGATATCCTCGCGCGTAGGAACGTGCGTTTCGTCGATGATCTCGACTTGCATCTGCTTATCATCGACGGTAAGCTTGCTCGACGTGGTCGAGGTGTTCAGCATGCCAGAAAGCTCCTGGTAGAGCTGCGCGACCGTGAAGCCTTTCTTGGTGAGCGCGTCTTCATCGATGATGAGATGCAGCTCTTTGTCGGCCTCTTCCATGCCGTTCTCGATCTCGGTGTAGCCATCGACCTCATCCACGATCCGCATCACGTCTTCGCTCATCGCAAGGAGTTTCTCCTGGTCGGGACCAGTGATCGTGATGGAAAGACCGCTACCGAGCATCGAGCTCATGGCATCCGATGAAGAAGCGTCGGTGATCACTTCACAATCGAGACCGGCGGTCTTTTCCGATAGCTCTTTGCCGATATCGAGCACCTGCTCTTCCGTGGTAACCGAATCGTCCATCTGCAGATAAAACATGAACATCTCATAGGCATCTTCGCTGCCTTCAGAAGCGGTGCTCGAGACCATCGAGAGAGAGCTCGTGCCGTCGATCGCGGCCACATTGCCCACGCCATCGATGCTCACAGCAGCATCCATGATCTCATCCGCCATGGCATACGCGTCTTCCTTCTCCACATCTTCAGGCATCACGACCGTGACCGACATGTTCTTGCCCGTCATGGTCGGCACCATGGTGATACCCATGTTGAACACGCCACCCACGGCAACCACGAGCAATACCACGGAAACCACGAGTGGAATGGCTTTGTGCTGCAAGAAGAAATTGAGCGAACGCGCATAGGCATCCTGAAGACGCTCGAAGCCTTTATTGCGCCGCGGCTGGTAGTTCCTGAACACGAAGCGCGACAAGCTCGGAACGAGCGTGAGCGCCACCACGAGCGACGCGCACAGCACATAGGCAATCGTGAGCGCGAAGGGCAGCATCATCTGGTTCACGATGCCCGTAGTGAAGACGATCGGCAAGAAAACGCAGATGGTAGTAAGCGTTGAAGCGATGACCGCACCCGTGATCTGTTTCGCGCCCTGCACTGCCGCGCGCTGCGCCGGAATGCCGCGGCCACGCAAACGATAGATGTTCTCGAGCACAATGATGGAGTTGTCCACCAACATGCCGATAGCAAGCGCAATGCCACCAAGCGACATGATGTTGAGCGAGATGCCCGAGAAATACATGAGCAAAAGCGCAACGAGCACGGAGAACGGAATGGAGAATGCCACGATGAGCGTCGGTTTCCAATCGCGCAGGAAGAGCGCGAGCACCACGATAGCGAGTAGCGCGCCCAAGAGCAACGATTGCAGGATCGAATTGATGTAGAGCGAGATATACGAACCCTGATCGCTCACGATGTCGAGCGAAAGGCCCGGGTAATCTTCGCGCAGTTCAGCGATCTTCGCCTGACACGCGTTCGAGATGTCGCTCGTGCTAGCGGTCGAGCTCTTGTACACCATGAGGCATACGCCCTCGGTGCCGTTGAGCTTCATGTAGGCGTCGCCCACATTGTCAACCACGGTGATATCCGCCACGTCTTTAAGACGAACCTCGCCTACGCCGTCAAGATCGACGAGCATCAGGTTCTCAAGGTCTTCGATGCTCGTGATATTCGTGCCCACCTGCAAGAGCCACTGTTCATCGTCGTTCGAATTGCCCAGATAGCCTGCAGGCATCGAGAAATCCTGCGCCTTGATCATGCTCGCAAGCGTGGTCTTGTCTACCAGCGCGTCGATATTGGCCGACTTGATGGCTTTCTCGCGTGCATCTTCATACTGCGCCTGCGCATCATCGAGTTGCTTCTTGTTCTGTTCGAGCATGCTCAGCGCATTCGCGAGCTGCGCCGTTCCACTGCCGAACTGACTTGCAGCGCTCAGCCCACCTGCTTCAGCAACGGCTAACTGGTTTTGATACTCGCTGAGCTCGCTCGTAGCTTTCGTAAGCTGCTCTTGAAGTGACGCTATCTGCTGCTGCAGGGCCGGTTTCATCGCCTCGGGAGCCTGAACGAGCTGAGCTTGCAGCGCCTGGATCTGCGAGGTAAGCGCAGCGACTTGTGCGGTGCCCGAAGAGACGCCCATGGTCAAACCAGAGATAGCCTGCCCAAGTTGATCGGTAGTGGCCTTTTCTTGATCGGCAAGCTTCGTCTGCTGTTCCTTCAGCGACTTCTCCGCAGAAGCCATCTGGGAACGCCCCTCGTCGATCGACTTCTTCGCGTCGTAGAGTTCGGAATTGACGTTTCCGAGCAATTTGTTGTTGATGTCTTCGATCTTCGAATCGCTCAGGCGCACTTCGACGGATTGCTCCGCTGAACCCACCACCGAAACATCAGCAACGCCGTTGATGCGCTCAAGTTCAGGCGAGAGCGTGTCTTCAGCGAACTCCGAAAGCTCATAGATATCCTTGCCTTCATAGTTCGCAGCAACGTAGAGCGTGGCCATCATGTCCATGCTCATTTCCATGTAGTTAGGCGATCCAGCCGTTTCAGGCAACTGCGATTCGACCTCGTTGACCGCCGAAGACACCTTCACCAAAGCCGAATCCATATCGGTGCCATCTTCGAATTCGAGGAACACCATAGAGAAGTTGTTGGCGCTCTGGGATTGGATCTCGGTCACACCATTGACCGTCGAGAGCGTGCTTTCGAGCACTTCGGTCACTTCAGTCTCGACCTTCTCAGCGCTCGCGCCAGGGTCGGTGGTCATGACCATGAGGTAGGGAATGTCCATGTCGGGAAGCAAGTCGGTCTTCATCTTGCTCAGCGAAACGCCGCCTAAGATGAGCGCGATGATGACCGCAACGACGATGATATAGGGACGCTTGACGCTGAATTTAGAGAGCATAGAGGCCACAACACCTTCACGAACACGCAACAATATACAGAGTAGTTTCCTTTATCTGTATACCATAACTTGTGTACACAGCAGCCTTAACGCAGACCCAGATGCAAATAAGCAGAGCCAAACGCACATAAGCCCTCCGATTGATGCAGAGGGCTTACAAAAATGCAATAAAACTATGAGCGCGTGAAGGGAATGCGTGGGCCCATGAAGAGAAGTACGTGGGTGCGTGCATCACGCAAAAGCCACGCGAAGCACTCGTACGCCACCTTGCAACCTAGTCCCCTAGCTAGGCCGCTTAGTTAAAAGTAGCCGTCTAAACTGGCTGATACCCACTCCACCCCGAAGCGATCAGCGTTGCGCCACGAATGACCGCGAAGACCGCAATGAAGATCGCGAGGCTTTCAGGGAAGATGAAGAAGCAGATGCCCACGAGCAAGCTCAAAATGGCCGAGACCAGTCCGAGCCCCCAGATCGAACCCAGTTGCTTGCGCGAGGCGATGATGGCGAATATTTCCACGATGGAATACGCCATGATGAAGGCACCGATGAGCCACGGTATGACATAGGCTGTTGCGAGCGGATGGATGACCAGCATCAAGCCGATGATGATATCCAAGATGCCGTAAGCCACATACCAGCCCGAAAGCCCTGCCGTTTTACGTTCGCGCACGTAGGATATGATGTTCACGATACCAGCGAAGACGAAGCCAGCGCCAGCTACGAAGGTAACGCTCAAAAGCGTAATGCCGGGATAGAACGCGCACAGCGCGCCGAAGAAGATGAGCAGCACGCCCGGTACGATGAGCGACCAATTCTTTTCTGCTTTTTCCTGGGAAGCCATAGCTTGCCCCTTTCTCTTTTTTGTCAGTGTAGCGCCGAGCGTTCAAGGACTCGCATGGAGCATCGCGAAGTTTGTTCCACTGAAAACAAAGCGTTGCTAAAGGGTAATCATGCATCGATGGACGCAATAGATATGCGCGCTATTATAAGGTTGTTCGATCACAAGCACGCACGTTGCGGAAGACGCGAAGGAAGACGCGAGCTTCCCTGCGCTCGATCGTACAAGCGCAATCGTATCAGATCACGCCCCTAGGCGCGATTGAGGAGGAACTATGAGACTTGGTTTCATCGGCTGCGGCAACATGGCGGGAGCCATCATCGCAGGAATCATCAAGAAAGGCCTCGTTTCGCCCGACGAGATCTATGGCTCGAATTCGACGCTTGAACACGCGAACGCAACGCATGAGCGCCTTGGCATCCAAACCACCACCGACAACACCCTTGTTGCCGGAGAGAGCGATATCGTGTTTCTCTGCGTGAAGCCGCAACAGTATGAAGCGGTGATCGACCAGATCAAGGATCACCTGCATGAACACCAGATCCTGGTGAGCATCGCACCGGGCAAGACTCTCGCATGGCTCGGCGAGAAGATCGGCCATCCACAGAAGATCGTACGGGTCATGCCCAATACACCAGCACTGGTGGGCGAAGGCACCACCGCGTTCTGCCCGGGCGATCTTGTCTCCCCCGAAGAGGCGAAGATCGTGAAGGAACTGCTCGAGAGCTTTGGGCTCGCGATCGAGCTTGCCGAACCTCTCATGGATGCCGCAAGCGCAGTGGGAGGCAGCGCGCCTGCGTTCGTCTATATGTTCATCGAGGCATTAGCCGATGGCGGGGTTGCTGAAGGCCTGCCGCGCGCACAAGCGCAAATGATCGCTGCGCAAACCGTGCTCGGCAGCGCAAAGATGGTGCTTGAGACGGGCGAACACCCTGGCAAGCTGAAGGATCAAGTTTGCTCCCCTGGCGGCTCGACCATCGCTGGCGTTGAGACGCTTGAAGAGAGAGCCTTCCGCGGCACCACCACCCGCGCCGTGCGCGCCACGGTTGCAAAAGCGCGCAGCCTCTAGGGCTTCTGATTGCGTTAGCTGAACAACAACATCCGAGAAAACTGTGATGTTTTTGTGCATGTTCTTCACGAACTGCTTACTTTCTTAGCACTCTCTCCCTGAGAGTGCTAACTTTTTTCGTGATAAATCTGCGGCCTGCCCCTCGGTAGGCCGCACGCACGTACCCTCCACAAGAAAGGCTTATGCATGAAGCAATTCAAAACTGAGAGCAAGAAGCTGCTCGACCTCATGATCAACTCGATCTACACGAATCGTGAGATCTTCCTGCGCGAACTTATCTCGAACGCATCGGATGCGGTCGACAAGCTCTATTTCAAGAGCCTCACCGACTCTTCGATCACGGTCGCAAAAGACGACCTGTTCATCACCGTTTCCTTCGACAAAGACGCACGCACGATCACCGTAGAAGACTCCGGCATCGGCATGACGAAAGCCGAACTCGAAGAGAATCTCGGCACGATCGCTCATTCCGGAAGCCAGGAATTCAAGACTGAAAACGCCGAAGACCAGGGCAAGGATCTCGATATCATCGGCCAGTTCGGTGTTGGATTCTATTCCGCTTTCATGGTCGCTCAAAAGGTGACGGTGAACTCGCGCGCTTGGGGAGCCGATGAATCCTGGAGCTGGACGAGCGACGGCATCGAAGGCTACTCAATCAAAAAGGGCAAGAAGCAAACGCACGGTACCGAGATCATCCTCGAGCTTAAAGAGAACACCGAAGAAGAGGACTTCGACCTGTTCTTGAGCGAGCCGCAGCTGAAATCCCTCATCAAGCGCTACAGCAATTATGTGCGCTACCCCATCAAGATGGAATGCGCGAAGAGCGTCGAGCTGCCTAAGCCCGAAGACGCGCCTGACGATTACACGCCGCAGTATGAGACCGTCACCGAAGTCGAGACCATCAACTCGATGATCCCCATCTGGAAACGACGCAAATCAGAGGTGAGCGAAGAGGAATACAACGAATTCTACAAGTCGGATTTTCACGACTATGCCAATCCGCTGCGCACGATCTCGATTCACGCCGAAGGCACGCTTTCCTACGACGCGCTGCTCTTCATCCCGAGCCATGCGCCCTACGACCTCTACAGCAAGGATTACAAGAAGGGGCTCGCACTCTATACGTCGAACGTGCTCATCATGGAGAAATGCGAGGAGCTGCTGCCCGATTACTTCAACTTCGTTCGCGGCGTTGTGGACAGCCAAGACCTCACGCTCAACATCTCGCGCGAAACGCTTCAGCACAATGGCCAGTTGCGCGCCATCGCCCAGAAGCTCGAAAAGAAGATCAAGTCCGACCTGCTGAAGATGCTCGAAGATGATCGCGAAGCCTACGAAGGCTTCTTCAAGGACTTCGGACGCGGCATTAAATACGGTATCTATTCGAGCTACGGCATGGATGCCGATAAGCTCTCTGACCTGCTGCTCTTCTATTCTGCAACCGAAAAGCGCATGATCACGCTCGCAGAGTACCTCGAAAAAGCCGCCGAAGATCAGAAGTCGATCTACTACGCAGTAGGCGAATCGGTCGATCGCTTGACCAAGATGCCCATCGTGAAGACCGTAATGGCAAAAGGCTATGACGTGCTGCTGTGCACTCAGGATGTCGACGAATTCTGCATGATGTCCATGAACAGCTTCGACGAGCGTCCGCTGAAGAATGTCGCTGGTGGCGATCTCGACCTTGAGACCGAAGACGAGAAAGAAGCCGCTGAAGCTATCACAAAGGAAAACGAAGGGCTGTTCAACGCCATGAAAGAGGCGCTTGATGGCGCCGTCACCCGCGTAGCGGTTTCCACGCGTCTTTCCGACACGCCAGCCGCCGTTACCACCGAAGGACCGATCTCGCTTGAGATGGAACGCATGATGGCAATGGGTCCGGATGGCGAGCGCATCAAAGCCGACCGAGTGCTCGAGATCAATCCTCAGCACAGGATCTTCGACGTTTTGAAGCAGGCTCAGGAGGCCGGCGATACGGAGAAGATCGCGCAGTATTCGACCATCCTCTACAATCAAGCGCTCATCGTTGAGAACATGCCGGTCGATGACCCGATCGCCTATGCTCAAGCGGTCACCGCGCTTATGGAATAAATACACAACAAAAGCGCGAGTTTTCCCTACAATCCCTACAAAATGCGAGTAGAATAAAGCGCGTTCATTTCCTTATGGGCGCGCTTGCTCTTTGCAAGCACGAAGCGTCCCAAAGAGCAATGAGGGGATCACGAGAAACCAGCCATGCCTCACGATTATCGACCAGCGCATCACCAGCACGATCACGCTCGCCCGCACCGTCGCAAGCCACAGCGTCGTACGTCCAATCGCGAAACCGTTCAGAGCGATGAGCTTTCATCGACAAACGGCATTCGCATGGTGAAAGACGCACAGTCCTTCAATCACGATCGCAACCCTCACCTCTCTCAAACATCGCTGCCTACGATCGGCGCCGTTGGCACTCCCCATCCGAAGTCTCCTGCGGCTAGAGCGATGCAACAGCAAGCTCGACCAGGACAGGAAGCACCTGGCTTTGGCGTCGAAGAGGCACCTTTTGAAAGCACGGGGGTTCGCACGCATGGCGCAGGCAACCCGCTTTACACAGGCGAAACCTATCCTGTGCGCGGAACGCATACCGATGGTTCGCTCCCCCCTGTTCACGCGCATGACCAACAAACGAACGCTTCTTTTACGGGCTCGCATCGTGCTACTCAGGCGTTTTCTTCCGAATACCCCGCCACTCACGCGAGTCAGTCATCGAGATTCCGCACCGTTCCGCCAACAAGCGACCAGGTAGACCCGCAGGCTGAACAAGCCGCGCGCTCAAGGGCGGCCGATACTGCCAACCCCAGACAGAGATCGTACGCCGGACATTCCGCAAGCTTCGCCGCAGTCGAACACGCGCAAGCCTCACCGCAACCCTACGACTACCAGGACTACACTGCTGCAAGTGGGCGCTACAAAGCATCCAACGCACAAGCCGCTTCACCTGCGAATTTCAAGCCGCTCACTTCCACTTCGAAGCACGCGCGCAAGCGCACTAAAGCATGGCCGCGCGTGATCGCTGCCGTTGCGATCGTGGTCGCACTGGGCATAGGTGGCTTCTTCGGTTACCAGCAGATCGCTTTCGCAGGCCCTATTACGGCCACGGTCAATGGCGAGAAGATGACGCTCGAAGGAAGCGAGCGCTCGATCGAAGGGCTGCTCGATAACAACATCGTGCAGGTCACGCCCGGAAACTTCGTTGCGGTCGATGAATCAGTGCTGCGCGAAGGCGACGGCACTCGTTGTACGGCCATCATCAACGAGCAACCCGTAAGCGACCTCAATGCGCACATCAACGAAGGTGACCAGGTGGTCGTCTCGAACGGCACCGACGTGATGGAAGACTACACCGATTCGACACCGACGATCACTCCAGCGGGCTATTCAAAGGCTGGCCAGTATGGCGCTCTCCACGTTTTCTTGGCTGGCCAGGATGGCGAAACGGTGACCCGCACGGGCTCTGAATCGGGCAAGACCGTTGAGCAGGTCACCAAGGAAAAGATCGATAACCGCCTGGTGTACTACAACGCCAACTCCAACGGCGAAAAGGTCATCGCGCTCACCTTTGACGACGGACCTTGGGATGGCTCGACCGAGCAGATCCTCGATATCCTGAAGGAGAACGGAGCAAAAGCAACGTTCTACACCATCGGCGAACAGATCTCCTCGCACTCCGATCAGATCGCACGTATGGCCAGCGAAGGGCACGAGATCGCGACCCACACCTGGGATCACGCAGCAGGATCGGGCAAGGGCGTTTCGCTCAACCTCATGAGCACGGCGGAGCGCAAAGAAGAAGTTCAAAAGGGCATGGATGCCATCAAGAACGCTGCGAATAAAGATGCGAGCGTCTACTTCCGCGCACCTGGCGGCAACTTCAACGACAGTGTGGCGAACGACCTCAGGGACATGGTCCAGGGCGAGATCGGTTGGAATATCGACACCGAAGACTGGCGCCGGCCTGGCGCGGACACCATCGCTTCGCGCATCAAGAGCGCAGGTCCTGGTGAGGTCATCCTCATGCACGATGGCGGTGGCGATCGTTCGCAGACCGTTGCGGCACTTCGCGAAGCTCTGCCCTATCTGAAGAGCCAGGGCTATAAGTTCGTCACGATCTCAGAGCTTATCGAGGCCTACCCCTACCAAGAGGGCCAGCATTCCTAGTCACCTCGTCAGCATTCTTGATTCGCGGCTTTCTGCCAGCTTGTCTGCCAGCACCCGCTCACGCGCACGTTCCTGATAAAAAAACCTGCCGTAACCGCAACGTATCCGCAGTTTTGGACCAACTTAGCTATATACTAAAAAAGTCTCAAAAACGAAAGGAACGTTATGACTGCAACAATGAAGAAACTTGGCGTAGTTGCTGTGCTCTTCGCCCTGGTCGCGTCTATTGGCTTGTTCGGTTGCTCTTCGAACAACGAATCCAAAGACAACAACGCTGAATCCGCAGACTACACGCTGTTGAACGACGGTAAGCTCGTAGTCGGTCTTTCTCCCGACTATCCTCCATTCGAGAACCTCGAAGGTGACGAAGTGGTTGGCTTCGAAGTTGAACTGGGCAAGGCGCTCGCTGAAGAGCTCGGCCTCGAATACGAGAACAAGAACCTCCAGTTCGACGCTATCATCCCTGCGGTTGTTTCCGGCGGTCAGGTTGACATCGGCATGTCCGGCTTCACCGTTACGCCTGAGCGTGAAGAGCAGATCGACTTCACCGATGCGTTCTACATCGACGACCAGGCTGTTGCGGTCATGAAAGATGAAGGCATCACCGAAGAGAACGCTGCAGAAGCACTGAATCAAGATGGCATCATCATCGCAGTTCAGTCTGGCACCACTGGTGAGACCTATGCTCAGGAGAACTACCCGAACGCCACCATCCAGCCCTATGGCAACTCCACCGACTGCTTCGCAGCGATGCAGTCCGGCCAGGCTGATGCAGTTTGCACCAACAAGGCTGTCGTTGAGAAGATGATCAAAGACGCCTACCAGGATGCTGAAGTTGTCGCGACCAGCGCAACTGGCGAAGAATATGCGATCGTTGTCTCCAAGGACAACCCCGAGCTCACCAAGGCGCTGAACGAGGCACTCAAGAAGCTCAAGGAGAACGGCAAGATCGACGAACTTACCGCCAAGTGGCTCTAATCTTTTAGACGAACCCTCCCCAGCCGCGCGTTGGGGAGGGTTTTTCATTTAAGGACTTCTCATGCAAAAACGCATGCTCTCTTTCATATCCGTGTTCGTCGCGATCGCTGTGGCGTGCTCGGTTTTCTTCGTGGGTCTCTGCGCGCAGCCTGCAAGCGCCGAAGCGCTCGATACAGCAAAATGCACTGCGCGTCCTAACGCTGATGGGTCGAACGAGGTGAAGGGCGCCACTGAAACGCGCATTACCTGGGAAGGCCAAGCAGCCGCCGACGAAAGCGTGAAGGGCATCACGCTCACGATGCCTGAAGGTACTTCGTTCTCAACGAAGAACGCGCGTATCACCATGCTCTCCGGCTCTGATCTTATGACCCGCACCAACATCGCGGCCTCCTTCCAAGTCGAAGGCGATTCGATCGTTGCCACCTTTGATGAAGCGGCTCCTGCTGGCGGATATTTCCGCTTCGAAGTGTACGAGGTGAAGTTCCCCGCTTCTGGTGGCGCGATGGATCTTACAGGCACCTATGAGCTCGCGAATGGTGACTATCACGACATCGGGCAAATTCCAACGATCAACGTCGTGGGTATCGACCCTGCCGAAGAGCTCTCCACCTATTTAGGCGAACAGGATTGGGTGCAAGCATGGAATTCCAACAAGTTCTTGCACCTCTTCCTCGATCCAACAGTCCTGGTAACCAGCTTCCCCGTGGTTATCAAGGGATTTTTCATGGCCCTCGCGATCGTGCTCGTAGCGTTCCCCTGCGCGATTCCTTTCGGTCTCTTGCTTGCGCTCATGCGCATGTCGAAGCTGCGCGTCCTGCGCGGTCTCGCAACCACCTACGTGAACGTCGTTCGTGGAACACCGTTGTTCCTGCAGATCTATATCGCGTTCTTCGGACTTCCGCTTGCAGGCATCCAAGTGCCTCCCTTCCCTCTTGGCGTGGTGGTCTTGGCGATGAACTCGAGTGCCTACTTGTGCGAGATCTTCCGCGCGGGTATCCAGTCGATTCCCAAGGGCCAGTTCGAAGCTTCACGTTCGCTTGGCATGAACGGCGCCCAAACGATGCTCTTCGTGATCATCCCGCAAACCGTTCGTCGCGTGATCCCCACCATGACCAGCGAATTCATCCTGCTTTACAAGGACACCTCGCTGCTTGCTGCTGTGGGTGTCATGGAAGTGGTCATGTACGCGAAGACGATCGTGGCAGCCACTGGTTCGATCACACCGTATATCGTTGCAGCATGTTTCTATCTCGTGATCACGCTGCCGCTCGCTAAGATCGTGGGCAAGCTCGAAGCGCATCTTGCTGACCGCGATGCAGGCAACACCGGCAAGAAGAACAAGCGACGCAAGAACAAGGCACCTCTGCCCGAAGAGCCCGAATTGCAGGGCAACTTAGCTGCTGAGAAACGTATCGGTTATGCAGAGAATCTTCTTGCAAGCGAAGGTGCAGCTGGCCACAAGCCTAGCCATAAAAGCATTTTCGACGGTTGCGGAAGGAGCCTCATGCCGCATCCAGCATCTAGCCCAGAGATTGGCGGCACTACCGCTCTAGCAACGGAAAACGGAAAGGTGGATTAGCAATGAGCACTATCGCTGATTCTAAGACAAGCGAGCCAGAAACCACCGTTCCTGTACAACCTGCGCACGCAGCCAAGAGTCCTACGCGCGCGAACAGCCACATCGTAAGCGATGAGGTGGTCGTCCGCATCGAGAACCTCACGAAGAGCTTTGATGAACTCGAGGTTTTGCGCGGCGTGAACGTGAATGTCCATCGCGGTGAAGTGGTGGTCATCCTGGGCCCTTCTGGCTCGGGCAAATCGACCCTTTTACGCTGCGTGAATCTGCTCGAGACTCCTACTTCGGGCAAGATCTCCTTCGAAGACACCGAGATCACCGACCCGAAGGTCGATATTAACCAAGTGCGCTCCAAGCTGGGCATGGTGTTCCAGAGCTTCAACTTGTTCCCGCATCTCACGGCAAAGAAGAACGTGATGCTCGCGCAGCGCAAGGTGCTCAAGCGTTCCGAAGAAGAAGCGGAGAAGAAGGCGATCGAAGAGCTGACGAAGGTGGGGCTGGCCGAACGCGTCGACTACAAGCCGAGCCAACTTTCCGGCGGTCAGCAGCAACGCGTGGCTATCGCGCGTGCGCTCGCCATGGATCCGCACGTGATGCTCTTCGACGAGGCGACCAGCGCGCTCGACCCCGAGCTGGTTCGTGGCGTGCTCTCCGTTATGAAGGAGCTCGCCCGCGAAGGCATGACCATGATCGTTGTCACGCACGAGATGGGCTTCGCGCGTGATGTGGCAGATCGCGTGATCTTCATGGATGGCGGCGTGATCGTTGAAGAAGGCACGCCAGAAGAAGTGTTCGACCACCCGCAGCATAATCGTACAAAGGACTTCTTGGGACACATCACCGAAGTAGTGTAGCTCTTTGTGCGGAGCTCGCTTTTAGTGGAGCAAGAAGTAGATAAGACCATTTAAGTGCTCATTTTGCCGCTCGTCGCATGCGAATGGCTGCGATCGAAGTACTTCTTGCACTTCAGCGTTATGGCGGCTATTATATTTAACTGTCGCTTTTCGTTCATGAGCTATACCAGATAGCTTGCTAAGAACGAGCGGAACATATAGTGCGGGGTGGAGCAGTCTGGTAGCTCGCCGGGCTCATAACCCGGAGGTCGTTGGTTCAAATCCAGCCCCCGCGACCAAATTCGTAAAAGCCAGACAAAAATGTCTGGCTTTTTTTGTTTTCACAGAAAGATTCGGCGTGACTTCACTCGAAATGGAAAATATCATCGAAGAAGTTGAACATGGTCTTGCCGTGGAGCATATGACTATGACAGAAACAGAAAAAGAAAACCTTCGTCGCGTTGGTCGTGGAGAGCTCACCTATAGCGAACTCATCAAAATATATGTGACTGATGCGAAGCGGTTGGCAGCGTCACATGACTAAACAAAAGTCTTATGACTATCAATACGATTCACAAGACCCTTATGTGTATGCAGGTTCCAAGGTCTTAATCAACAAATTTGGTCTTAGAGATGACGATGAATTATGGGCTGTTGAGCGCGCTATTACAGGTGTGGTAGCGGCAGAATTAGAAGAACATCCACTCAAGGGCACATTCGATCTTGAGTATCTTAGATCGATTCATAAAGCATTGTTTGAAGAAATATACGATTGGGCCGGGTGTATCCGAGAAAAGGGATTCATATCTAAAGGAAAGTCTCTCTTTTGTTCGGCAGAATTCATTCAGCCCTACTCTGATGCTTTGTTTAAAGAGCTCAAAAATGAAAACTATCTCCAGGGGCTTGAACGCTCCTTGTTCATAGAGCGCATTGCGTATTACATGGCAGAGATAAACGCATTGCACCCCTTTCGTGAAGGTAACGGTAGAACTCAGCGCATTTTTATAAACCAGCTCGCACGACAAGCTGGCTGGGAACTAAACCTCAAGAATACAGATCCCGAGAAACTCTGCGATGCCTATATTTCTTCCATGACCGACACATCAGATCTCATCGTGCTGCTCGATAAAACCGTAACGTCCCGCATGAACAGCGACGATCTCCGTGATTAAACCCAATGGAGATGAAGCTCAAAAAGGCTCTCTCTTTCACCCCTAAGCAGCTGTGTCTTCAGCGGCATCGTCACCGGTAAGTGACGAGCGTGGTGGTTGTAGCAACACCAACGCCGGTGCCGCTTGACATGGCAGCATGCTGAACATTCACGATCTCGTCCCCGTTGTCCTTCTTCCAGCGATCGAGATGCGGGAGCAACGTTGCCATGAGTGAAACCGCTTCTTCACGCGAAATACCCATCGCATCAGCCTCCATCTGGGCTGTTGCCTCGATAAATTCATCCATATCGACATCTTTTGCCGTAAACTCACCCTCTTGATAACACCACTTGCAGTAGTGATCGCTCGGCGAGCCATCTGCTTCAGTGCCATACAACGATTCATCGGGAAGGACAAGTTATTCTCAGCTAAAAACTTACAAAACAACAGGCCGACCAAGATAACCCGGCCAGCCTGTACGGTATCTTACTCGTTTAGCTGAGGTTTACTTTATTGCGCCGCGAACCCATTTACCGGTAGCATCGACAAAGTATCTTCCGTTGTCGACCCAAGTTTTGGTAGCCATCACGCCATCGGAGCCAACGTAGTAGTTGCCTACCCACCTACTCTTCTGCATGACACCAGAACCGCTGA
>OGPW01001095.1_pt1 | contig 19533 bp, 16 predicted proteins | sample 1553061 | NCBI WGS metagenome assembly OGPW01 (sample SAMEA2580292, study PRJEB22360) | human gut metagenome | biome: human gut; feature: human-associated habitat; material: faeces | place: Denmark | collected 2008/2010
CGGAATTCTCCGCCGCCGCTAACGTTAACGGTGTAGAACGCGAGCCAGGGGCGATACAGATGTGTCTGACGCCGTGACGCGTTAATGCTTCCAGAATGACCGCCGCCCAGCGTCGGTTAAATGCGCTTACTGACATGAGTTTGTCCGGTATCAATATTGCGGCTAAGTATAAGGAGCTACAAAAATAGATTATTGATATGAATCGGTAATGATGCGACTCATTACTATTCCATTTGTAATAAAGTACGCAGCCCTGCCGCTTTGTTGTCGATTTCCTGCCACTCTTGCTCGGGGTCGGAACCACGGACAATGCCCGCGCCAGCATATAGCCGCACGACATTGCCGCTAATTTTTGCTGAGCGCAGGGAAACGCAGAATTCGCTTTGTTGTAATGAGAGATAGCCCGCAGAACCGGCGTACCATTCTCGGGTGAACGGTTCGTGACGGGCGATAAACTGTCGCGCCAGATCGCGCGGTAAGCCAGCAACTGCTGCCGTTGGCTGCAACTGATGTAAACAGATCACATCATCCGCTTTGTTGAGTGCAGTCCAGATACAGCGGCGAAGATGCTGCACTTTACGCAGACGCAGTACCTGCGGCGGTAAAACATCCAACGTCCGGGTATCGGCCTGCAATCGTTGGCAGATATCCTCCACCACCAACATGTTCTCGCGCTGGTTTTTATCATCCGCCATCAGCCACTCACCCAACCGCTGCGCCTGCTTATCATCAGGATGATTTGCTACCGTTCCCGCCAGCGCTTCAGTACGCAGCGCTTTGTCACGCCGCCGCCATAACCGTTCCGGTGAAGAGCCAAGAAAAGCAATTTCGCCATCAAAGGCCATGTAAAAATGGTAGCAATTCAGATTCAGTCGACGACTGGCAGCCATCATCGCCGCCGCATTGACCGGACTTGCGAAATGCAGGTCAGTTGCCCGAGCAAGCACCACTTTGTCGAGCTCACCTTCGGCGATGGTTTTCGTTGCCAGTTCGATTAATTGCGTCCAGCCCGTTTTGTCCGGCCAGTGTTGTTCTCGGGTGGTGGTTAAATGTAACCCAGGCAAGGGTTTAATACTCACCAGTGTGGCGATAAATTCTTTTGCCTTAATCGCATCATGCTGAAGGGATCTTTCGCTGAATAGCGTCAGCCGCAGCGTGGCTTTACCGCCACAGCGTCGCCATTCGAGGCGTGGTAAAAGTAAATTGCCCTGCGACGGGTCAAACGCATTCAACCCCCAGATGCGTAAGTCGGCGTGTTCCGGGTGTTGGCGAAGAAAACGTTGTGCCTGGTCCAACGACGTAAAACGGGTTATCGCACCCAGGACGGCAGCTTCTTCATCACCATTACGTTGTTGCCAGTAGAATTGCGGATACACCTGCTGACTGGCCAGCCAGCTCAAGGCATCAAAAGCGTCTTTGAGAGGGAAAGGAATATCGATAACCCGAATGCCGGGTGTCGCCGGAATCTCTTGCGACAAATGGCGCAGTAGATTTTCCAGCGCCGTAGTAAGTGATTGCACGCGGACCTCTCCCTGTTAAAAGCCTCACATTATACGGGGTACGACAAAAAAAATGCAGTACCCCGGTGTAGGGAGGTTTTAACGGCGTGCCAGCAACAGTCCTAGTACCAGCCCAACGGCCGCACCCACACCAATTCCTTGCCAGGGTTTTTCGTGGACGTAGTCATCAGCACGATAAACTGCCTGCTTCGCCCGATAGTAATAACTGTCTGAAGCCTGGCTAACCCGTTTTTTCACATCATCCAGCGCTTTTTCTGCACGCGCTTTCAGCTCAACATATTTCTGATCGGCGGGATCGCCAGAGGAGCGGAGCACCTCTTCCAGTGTTTCACTAAGCAGCGTCAGGTCGTCATCGATACGTGTATCACCAAACTGATTAGACATTCTCGTTCTCCATTTGCGTAAAACCTGTCACTAACTATAGACAATGGTTATTGATTACGCCTGAATACCTCGCGTGCCATCCCAATGTGTGGGATACCATCTTCTTCATAGACCTCCGTCACAGGGATAAAGCCAAAACTTTGGTAGAAGTTTTGCAGATGCGCCTGCGCCCCGAGGTAAACAGGCTTATCAGGCCAGTGGTGCGCGCATGTTTCGAGTGTTTTACTCATCAGCTGCTGCCCCACTTTTTCGCCACGCAACGCTTCACTGACAATCACCCGACCAATAACGACCGGTTCAAGATCATCATCACTTTTCAGAATCCTCGCATACGCTACCAGTTCATCATTTTTCCATCCGAGAATATGGCGATTATCTCCCGTCAAATCATCACCATCGATATCCTGATAAGGGCAATTCTGCTCAACAACAAACACCGCGAAGGCATAAAGCTGGGAAACCGATAATTCAGAGTGATGCAGATCTTGCCATTCAATCATAATGCTCTCCTTTTAGATGTATGCCTTATACTAGCCGGAATATTTTTTGAAACGTGATGAACTCATGGAATTAATTTTTTTAGGTACTTCAGCCGGTGTGCCAACCCGTACGCGCAATGTCACGGCAATATTGCTTAACCTGCAACATCCGACCCAGAGCGGTCTTTGGTTGTTTGACTGCGGTGAAGGCACCCAGCATCAGCTACTGCATACCGCCTTTAACCCTGGAAAACTGGACAAGATTTTTATCAGTCACCTTCATGGCGATCATCTCTTTGGTTTACCCGGCTTGCTGTGCAGTCGTTCTATGTCTGGTATTGTCCAACCCTTAACGATTTATGGTCCGCAAGGTATCCGTGAATTTGTGGAGACCGCGCTGCGGATTAGCGGCTCATGGACCGATTATCCGCTGGAAATTGTCGAAATTGGCGCTGGCGAAATTTTCGATGATGGCCTGCGCAAAGTGACCGCTTATCCGCTGGAACACCCACTGGAATGCTATGGCTATCGTATTGAAGAACATGATAAACCGGGTGCATTAAATGCCCAGGCATTAAAAGCTGCTGGCGTACCGCCTGGCCCACTGTTTCAGGCATTAAAAGCGGGCAAAACAATCATGCTGGAAGATGGAAGGCAGATTAACGGCGCAGATTACTTAGCCGCTCCAGTGCCAGGTAAAGCGCTCGCTATTTTCGGCGATACCGGCCCCTGCGATGCCGCACTTGACCTGGCTAAAGGTGTCAATGTCATGGTGCACGAAGCGACGCTGGATATAACCATGGAAGCCAAAGCCAATAGTCGCGGCCACAGCTCTACACGCCAGGCTGCGACACTGGCCCGTGAGGCTGGAGTCGGTAAGCTAATCATTACCCACGTCAGCTCGCGCTATGATGACAAAGGTTGTCAGCACCTGTTACGTGAATGTCGGTCAATTTTCCCGGCGACTGAACTGGCGAATGATTTCACCGTGTTTAACGTTTAACTCTGCTTATTATTAAAAACAGGGCTAAACTTGCCCTGTTATCGCAACCCACGCCACATATATCCACCCACACGGGCATATTGAGCGATTTTTGATATTTATTCATCCCCTTACGCACTATATTCAGAGCAATAAGTTGCCTCTTTTTATCTTCATTCAGCACAACCTTTGCAATTAAAAGGAGCCTATAATGGTTACAGTTGTCAGCAATTATTGTCAATTATCTCAAACCCAACTCAGTCAGACATTTGCAGAAAAATTTACTGTGACCGATGAATTACTGCAGTCTTTAAAAAAAACAGCGTTATCCGGAGATGAAGAAAGTATTGAGTTACTGCATAACATTGCGTTAGGTTATGATGAATTTGGGAAAAAAGCTGAAGATATTCTTTACCATATTGTTAGAAACCCAACAAATGAGACCCTATCGATTATCCGACTTATTAAAAATGCCTGTTTAAAATTATATAATTTGGCACATACCGCAACCAAACACCCCCTCAAATCACATGATTCAGATGATCTCCTGTTCAAAAAACTATTCTCCCCTTCGAAATTAATGACAATTATCGGTGAGGACATTCCTCTTATATCAGAAAAACAGTCGCTTTCAAAGGTACTTTTAAATGATAAGAATAATGAACTGAGCGATGGGACAAACTTCTGGGATAAAAATCGTCAATTAACCACGGATGAAATAGATTGCTATCTTCAGAAGATCGCCGCTAATGCAAAAAATACTCAAGTCAATTATCCTACTGATTTCTACCTCCCCGATTCCAACAGCACTTACCTGGAAATCGCTCTCAATGATAATATTAAGAGCGATCCATCATGGCCGAAAGAAGTCCAGTTATTCCCCATAAATACTGGCGGACACTGGATATTAGTTTCGCTACAAAAAATAGTTAATGAAAAAAATAACACACAACAAATAAAATGCGTCATATTCAACTCATTACGTGCACTAGGCCATGAAAAAGAAAATTCACTTAAGCGCATCATTAATAGTTTTAATTCTGAACTCATGGGAGAAATGCCGAATAATGATAATATAACAGATCATTTAGCTGAACCAGAAATAATATTTTTACATACCGATCTTCAGCAATACTTAAGCCAAAGTTGCGGTGCATTTGTGTGCATGGCAGCCAAAGAAGTAATTGAACAAAGGGAAAGCAATTCTGACAGCGCTCCCTATACGTTATTAAAAAACTATGCTGACAGATTTAAAAAATATTCAGCAGAAGAGCAGTACGAAATTGATTTTCAACATCGACTGATAAACAGAAATTGTTATTTAGATAAATATGGCGATGCAAATATCAATGATTATTATAGAGACTTAGAAATAAAACACTCACAACCCCAAAATAGAGCATCAGGCAAAAGAGTAAGTTAACATCATTGTTAATTAATTCGACCAGTCAGCAAATATGCTGACTGGTCGAACATAGTTTGCTAAAAAGTCATCACTGACTGATGTCAGTCACACCCCCCGCCAGTTCAATCTGCGGGTATTTCCAGCGTATCGCGGCACGCGATTGCTGGTCTGTTGATGTAGTGGATTGTAGTTGCTGACTTTTCTTACCCTAAGATTTCTGCCCCCTGTCAATTCAATCTGCCAATAAATAACATAATTATTTTTTCCTCATATGAATTCCTTTTTAAAATAGCGAACCCACTGTAAAAAAACTTTTTGTATATCTCTGCCAACCGTAATAAAATAAACACTCATTACTCATTATAAATAATTATGAAATAACGCCTTTTATTGATAATTTACATATGAAAAAAAAGACACCTCTTTATTTTATATCATTACTACTATCGCTTACTTTTATTATTTTTTACCAACCCTGGGTCAATGCATTACCGCCAACTCCCCGACACGCAAGTCCTGAGCAATTAGAAAAATCAGTTCGTTATCTTACACAAACTGTGCATCCACGTAGTGCCGACAATATTGATAATCTGAATAGGTCCGCAGAGTATATAAAAGAGGTCTTTGTCAGTAGCGGTGCCAGAGTTACCTCGCAGGACGTCCCCATTACGGGTGGCCCCTACAAAAACATTGTTGCTGATTATGGTCCTGCCGATGGACCGCTGATTATTATTGGTGCGCACTATGACTCTGCCAGCAGTTATGAAAACGATCAATTGACCTATACGCCGGGCGCGGATGATAACGCCAGTGGCGTGGCAGGATTACTCGAACTGGCACGTTTGTTACAGCAGCAAGCACCGAAAACTGGCGTGCAGCTGGTCGCCTATGCGTCGGAAGAACCGCCCTTCTTTCGTAGCGATGAAATGGGGAGCGCGGTACATGCAGCTTCGCTTGAGCGTCCAGTGAGATTAATGATAGCGCTGGAGATGATTGGCTATTACGACTCTGCGCCTGGTAGTCAGGATTACCCTTACCCGGCAATGTCCTGGCTTTATCCCGATCGGGGAGACTTTATTGCCGTGGTCGGCAGAATGCAGGATATCAACGCCGTTCGTCAGGTAAAAGCGGCATTGTTGTCATCCCGGGATTTATCTGTTTATTCTATGAATGCCCCAGGGTTTATTCCCGGTATTGATTTCTCTGATCACCTTAATTATTGGCAACACGATATTCCCGCCGTAATGATTACCGACACCGCTTTTTATCGTAATAAACAATACCACTTGCCCGGTGATGCCGCAGACAGATTGAATTATCAGAAAATGGCTCAGGTAGTGGATGGGGTTATAACTTTGTTATACAACAGTAAATAATAAAAATTTCTCGAGGCGGGTCCAGAAAACGCGACATGTACATTTTATTTTCCCTCGTCTGTTTTAAGATGCGAAACATGAAATTCAACGGAGGAAAATAAAATGGGAATGATTGGCTATTTTGCAGAAATTGACTCAGAAAAGATTAACCAACTTATTGAGTCTACTCAAAAACCTTTGATGGATAATATACATGACACGCTTTCAGGATTACGCCGACTGGATATTGATAAACGCTGGGATTTTTTACATTTTGGCCTGACAGGCACCTCTGCGTTCGATCCAGCGAAGAATGATCCGTTGAGTCGTGCCGTGCTTGGTGAACACAGCCTCGAAGATGGCATAGATGGTTTCCTGGGGTTGACCTGGAATCAGGAGTTAGCTGCGACAATCGACCGCCTGGAAGCTCTTGACCGAAATGTGCTGCGTAAACAGTTTTCCATTAAACGACTCAATGAAATGGAGATTTACCCTGGTGTGACTTTTTCAGAAGAGTTAGAGGGGCAACTCTTTGCTTCGATCATGCTTGATATGGAAAAGCTGATTAGTGCATATCGACGTATGCTGCGACAAGGGAATCATGCGCTGACGGTTATTGTTGGGTGATGGGGTCAGGGCACCAAAAAAAACCGCCGAACATGTCGGCGGCTTTCTGACTTACGAACTGACAGCTTACATCAGCGGCATTGCTAACCGCACAATGCTAATCAGCGGTTGCGGCCATACACCCAGCACCAGTACCAACAGTGCAGAGATCAGCACCACGATACCGCCCGCGCTGTACTGCCAGTTTGATGGTGCATCGCGACCCGGTTGTTCCGGGGCGTGAAGATACAGGCTCACCGCCACGCGCAGGTAGTAGTAGAGGCCGATTGCCGAACCGACAACCACCGCGCCCACCAGCCACCACAAGTGTGCCTGGACACCGACCGCCAGCACGTAGAACTTACCGATAAAGCCCAGCGTCATTGGGATACCCGCCAGAGACAGCATCATCACCGTCATCACTGCCGCGAGGATCGGACGATGCCAGAACAGACCGCGGTAAGAGAACAGGGAATCAGCATCCGGGCCACGGTACGGGCTGGACATCAGGCTGACTACGCCAAATGCGCCGAGGCTGCTGAACAGATAACCGGCCAGGTAAACCCCTACCGCTTCCATCGACATCTCGCCGGTTTGCAGCGCAATCAGCGCCACCAGCAGATAGCCGAGGTGAGAGATAGATGAGTAACCGAGCAGACGTTTGATGTTGGTCTGGCTCAGCGCCATCAGGTTACCGAAGATGATAGAGGCAAAGGCGATAATCGCCAGCACCACGCGAATCGCTTCACTGTCACCCACCGGTGCGTAGAGGAACAGACGCATCACCACACCGAAGATAGCGATTTTGCTCGCCGTCGCCAGGAAAGTGGAAACCGGCGCAGGCGCGCCCTGGTATACGTCTGGCGTCCACAGGTGGAACGGCACCAGAGAGAGTCGCTGAGCCAGACAAACACTCAACAGCCCAAACCCTGCCAGCAACAGCGGCTCGTTGAGCATACCGTCGCCGAGGTTTTTACCCAGCGCGACAAACGACAGGTCGCCAGACTGCGCATACACCAGCGCCATACCGAACAGCAGGAAAGAAGACGCTGCGGCAGAGAGAATGGTGTATTTGATACTGGCTTCCAGCGAACGTTTCTGGCGGAAAGCGTAACCGACCAGGCCAAACAACGGCAAAGAGATCAGTTCGATACCGAGGAACAGAGACGCCAGATGGTTGGCATTCGCCAGCAGGATCCCGCCCAGGGCGGCAATTAACACCAACAGGTAGAACTCGTCCTTGTTGTCGTTATAGCCTTCAAGCCACGGGTAGGCGAAAGTACAGGTGGCGAGGCTCGCCAACAATACCAGCCCGGTGTAAAGCATGGCGAAACCATCAACGCGCATCAGTGGCGTAACGTCCATAGCGCCCGCCTGGCCGACAAACCAGAGCGAAACCAGCGCCGCGTTAAGCCCAATAACCGAGAGCGTAGCGTTGAGGAAATGATTGCGTCGCCACGCAATGGAGAGCATCACCACCACCACCGTCAAGCCGACGATCAGCAACGGTAGCAGTGCGATCAGGTTTTGTGGAGTTATTGTCATGGCGATTTACGGCCTTGTAGTAGTAACGGAATTAACAAACCACTGCTGGATATTGCCAATCGCGGAGTGCGAGGTATCCAGAATCGGCTGCGGATAGAAGCCCAGCAGTACCAGCAGCACCACCAGCAACAGGATCATAAACAGCTCACGCAGCGACATCCCTGGCAGTTCCTGGCTGGCAATCTGGCTTTTCGCTTTACCGAAGTAAGCGCGATGCAACATCGCCAGCGAATAAACAGATGCAAAGACCAGCCCAAAGGTAGAGATAACGGTAATCACCGGGACAACCTGGAAGCTGCCGAACAGAATCATAAATTCGCCGACGAAGTTACCGGTGCCTGGCATCCCAAGCGTTGCCACCGCAAAGAACAGCGACAGTGCTGGCAGCCATTTCATCTTGCTCCACAGACCGCCCATCATGCGCATGTCGCGGGTATGGATACGTTCATAAAGCTGACCGCAGAGAATAAACAGACCCGCCGCCGACAAGCCGTGCGCAATCATCTGGATTACCGCGCCCTGGTAGGCCAACTGGCTGCCAGTGTAGATAGCAATCAGCACGAAGCCCATGTGGGAAACCGAGGTGTAGGCGATCAGACGTTTGATATCGGTCTGGGCGAAGGCCATCCACGCACCGTAGAAGATGCCGATAACCCCCAGCCACATGGCGATTGGCGCGAACTCTGCCGACGCGTTCGGGAACAGCGGCAGGGAGAAACGCAGCAGACCGTAAGCGGCGGTTTTCAGCAAGATCCCCGCGAGGTCCACGGAACCAGCGGTCGGAGCCTGTGAGTGCGCATCCGGCAGCCAGCCATGCAGCGGAACCACCGGCATTTTCACCGCAAACGCGATGAAGAAGCCCAGCATCAACAGATATTCCACACCACTGGACATTGGCGTATTCAGCAGCTCTTCATAGTTGAAGGTCCAGACGCCGGTCGCATTATAGTGAACAAAAACCAGCGCCAGGATGGCGATCAACATCACCAGACCACTCGCCTGGGTGTAAATGAAGAACTTGGTTGCCGCCGTGATACGCGTTTTACCGTCAGAGGCTTTATGCCCCCACAGTGCGATCAGGAAGTACATCGGCACCAGCATCATTTCCCAGAAGAAGAAGAACAGGAACATGTCGATGGCAAGGAACACGCCGATAACGCCGCCCAGGATCCACATCAGGTTGAGGTGGAAGAAGCCCTGATATTTTTCGATCTCTTTCCACGAACAGAGTACCGCCAGCACACCGAGCAGACCAGTCAGCACGACCATCAGCAGCGATAGCCCGTCAATGGCGAGATGGATAGAGATACCAAAACGCGGGATCCACGGCATGTCGAATTCAGACTGCCACTGCGGAATTCCGGCGGATTGCGTCAGTGAATAACCGCCCTGCAACCACAGTTGCAGCGACAGCGCCAGCGTCAATCCCATGGTGATCAGCGCGATCCAGCGCGGCACCTTGACGCCAAAGCGTTCGGTCTGCCAGCACAGGAAGCCGCCGATAAAGGGAATTAATATTAGCCAGGGTAGTAACATGGCGATCTTTATTCCTTGTAAAAGTCCCGTCAGGACCGGATTTTCAACGAATTCTCACGACAGAAAATTCTCTTCGGATTGTGGTTGTAGTGTCGGATGCGCCGCGAAGGCGGCTTATCCGACCTACGTTCTTATATGCCCAGGGGCAAGCCCACAATCCTTAACTCAACGCAGTACCATCAACAGTGCCAGCACCACGACCGCACCGATGCTCATGGATGCCACATACCAGCGCAGATAACCGTTCTCGCTTAACAGCAGACCTTTACCTGCAAAGCGGGAAAGGACAGCCGGGATGTTCATCATTGAGTTCAGCGGATCGCGTTTCAGCAACCAGGCAATACCCAGGAACGGCTTGACGAACACTTTGTCGTACAGCCAGTCAAAGCCCCAGGCGTTGTACCACCAGGTGCCCAGCAGACGGCCCGGCGCACTGTTGGCGATGGAGGTCACCAGAGTACGTTTACCCAGCCACAGCCAGGCAGCCAGCAGAATGCCGACCACCGCGACCACGCCAGAGGTAATTTCCAGGGTCAACATGCTGCCGTGCGCCAGCTCCGTCGTTTGCGGAAGCACGCCCTGCAGCGGCGGTACAATCAGTGCGCCAACGAAGGTGGAAAGGATCAGCAGCACAATCAGCGGCAGGCTGTGAGTTACCCCTTTCACGGCGTGAGCGTGAATTTGTTCTTTTCCGTGGAAGACGATGAAAATCATACGGAAGGTGTAGAGCGAGGTCATAAACGCACCGACCAGACCAGCCACCATCAGATTGATATGACCATTCGCCATCGCACCCGCGAGGATCTCGTCCTTACTGAAGAAGCCCGCAGTGACCAGCGGCAGTGCCGACAGTGCTGCGCCGCCCACCAGGAAGCAGAGATAAACCAGCGGAATAGATTTACGCAGACCGCCCATCTTGAAGATGTTCTGTTCGTGATGGCAGGCCAGAATGACGGAACCGGATGCCAGGAACAGCAGCGCTTTAAAGAACGCGTGAGTCATCAAGTGGAAAATCGCCGCATCCCATGCCTGCACGCCAAGCGCGAGGAACATGTAGCCAATCTGGCTCATGGTAGAGTAAGCGAGAACACGTTTGATATCGGTCTGTACCAGCGCGGCAAAACCGGCCAGCAGCAGCGTAACCGCCCCAACAATGCCCACCAGATGCAGAACTTCCGGCGTCATCAGGAACAGGCCGTGGGTACGGGCGATCAGGTAGACACCCGCGGTTACCATCGTTGCGGCGTGGATCAGCGCGGAGACAGGCGTCGGGCCCGCCATCGCGTCGGCAAGCCATGTCTGCAACGGCAACTGCGCAGATTTACCGACCGCACCGCCCAGCAGCATCAGCGTCGCCCACATCAGCATGTTATTGCCATCAGCAAAGTGCGCTGGTGCCAGTTCCACCATTTCGCGGAAGTTCAGGGTGCCCAGTTCGTTGTAGAGAATGAACAGCGCGAAAGCGAGGAACACGTCACCCACACGGGTCACGACGAACGCTTTCATTGCCGCTGCGCCATTCTTCGGATCGGTGTAATAGAAACCGATCAGCAGATAGGAGCACAGGCCCACGCCTTCCCAGCCGAGGTACATCAGCAGCAGGTTGTCGGCAAGCACCAGAACCACCATGCTGGCGATGAACAGGTTAGTGTAGGCGAAGAAGCGAGAGTAGCCCTCTTCACCGCGCATGTACCAGGAGGCGTACATGTGGATCAGGAAACCCACACCTGTGACCACCGAGAGCATAGTCAGCGACAGGCCGTCCAGCACCAGGTTAAAACCGATGTTAAAGTCGCCTACCGACATCCACGTCCACAGCGGCTGGCTGTATGCCTGCTCGCCGTTAGCGAAGAAGTCGACGCCAATAAAGGCAGTTACCAGCGCCGCCAGGCCTACAGAGCCAACGCCCACGATCGCCGAGACGTTTTCAGACCAGCGCCCACGGGAGAACGCCAGCAGGACGAAGCCAATCAATGGCAAAATAATGGTTAAGGCAAGCATGTTCATCCGCGCATCTCACTTACTGAATCGATGTTCAGGTTCTGGCGACGACGGTGAAGTTGCAGCAGCAGCGCAAGGCCGATACTCGCTTCTGCCGCCGCGAGGCTGATAGCGAGAATGTACATCACCTGACCGTCGGTCTGGCCCCAGTAGCTTCCGGCGACCACAAAGGCCAGCGCGGAGGCGTTAATCATGATTTCCAGACCAATCAGCATAAACAGCAGATTGCGACGGATAACCAGACCGGTTAAGCCAAGAACGAATAAGATTGCCGCGAGGATCAGTCCATGTTGTAAGGGGATCATGCGTGCTCCTCCGTTTTTCTTTTCGCGCTGTCGTCTTTACGATTGCTCAGCACTTCACCCGCACGCTCTTCACGACCAACGTGGAAGGCCACAACCAGACCCGCGAGCAGCAGCATAGAAGCCAGTTCCACCGCCAGTACGTAAGGCCCGAACAGCGTAATACCCACTGCTTTAGCACTGATTGGCGTACCGTCGATACCCTGATCATTAACACCAAGGATGGCGTAAACAATCACCACCAGCATGATGGCCGACAAAATTGCCGGACCAATCCACACCTGCGGTTTCAGCCACTGGCGTTCCTGTTCGATTTCTGAACCGCCCAGGTTGAGCATCATCACCACGAACACGAACAGCACCATAATGGCACCCGCGTAGACGATAATTTCCAGCGCACCGGCGAAGTAAGCGCCCAGTGAGAAGAACACCCCAGAAATCGCCAGCAGCGAAATAATCAGGTACAGCAGTGCGTGTACCGGATTGGTATGGGTGATCACTCGCAAGGTCGCAAGTATGGCTATCAGGCCACAGATATAAAAAGCGAACTCCATTGCCCCTCTCCTTACGGTAACAGGCTCTTGACGTCGATAGGCTTGGCTTCGTTCTCTGCTTCACCCTTATCTTTGCCGTCGATTGCCATACCTGCCATCCGGTAGAAGTTATATTCCGGGTATTTGCCCGGACCGGAGATCAGCAGATCCTCTTTCTCGTAAACCAGATCCTGGCGCTTGTATTCCCCCATTTCGAAATCCGGGGTTAACTGAATCGCCGTGGTCGGACAGGCTTCTTCGCACAGACCACAGAAAATGCAGCGTGAGAAGTTGATGCGGAAAAATTCCGGATACCAGCGACCGTCTTTGGTTTCTGCTTTTTGCAGCGAGATACAGCCGACCGGGCAGGCTACCGCGCAGAGGTTACAGGCTACGCAACGCTCTTCGCCGTCCGGATCGCGGGTCAGAACGATACGACCACGATAACGGGGCGGCAGATAGACCGGCTCTTCCGGGTACATTCGCGTTTCGCGTTTGGCGAACGCGTGCAGGCCGATCATCCAGATACTACGAACCTGGGTGCCGAAACCTACTAACAATTCTTTTAAGGTCATGGTCTTATTGCCCCTTATTGCGCCTGCCAGAGAATGACAGCCGCCGTTACCAGCAAGTTGATCAGCGTCAGCGGCAGGCAGATTTTCCAGCCGAAGGACATTACCTGGTCATAACGCGGACGCGGTAACGACGCACGAATCAAAATGAACATCATCATAAAGAACGCGGTTTTCAGCGCGAACCAGATGAATGGCGGTAACAACGGGCCTTGCCAGCCACCGAAGAACAGCGTCACCATCAATGCAGAGATGGTCACAATCCCGATGTACTCACCCACGAAGAACAGACCGAACTTCATGCCGGAATATTCAATGTGGTAACCATCCGCCAGTTCCTGCTCGGCTTCCGGCTGGTCAAACGGGTGACGGTGACACACCGCCACGCCCGCGATGGCAAAGGTAATAAAACCAAAGAATTGCGGGATGACGTTCCACACATGCGCCTGGCTGTTGACGATGTCGGTCATGTTGAATGAACCGGCCTGCGCCACCACGCCCATCAGGGAAAGCCCGAGGAACACTTCGTAGCTCAGAGTCTGCGCAGAAGCACGCATCGCCCCCAGCAACGAGTATTTGTTGTTACTTGACCAGCCCGCAAACAGCACCGCGTAAACCGCCAGACCTGCCATCATCAGGAAGAACAAAATCCCGATGTTCAGGTCGGCAACCACCCAACCCGGACTGACTGGCACAATCGCAAAGGCCAGCAGCAGCGAGGTAAAGGCAATCATCGGTGCCAGGGTAAAGATGACGCGATCCGAGAATTTCGGGATCCAGTCTTCTTTAAAGAACATTTTGATCATGTCCGCAACCAGCTGGAGCGAACCGCCCCAGCCAACACGGTTAGGTCCGTAACGGTTCTGGAACAGCCCCAGCAGGCGACGTTCGCCAAAGCTCATGAATGCCCCACAGGTGACAACCACCAGCAGGATAACCACCGCTTTGAGGATGGTCAGCAGGATCTCAATCAGTTCCGGTGTTATCCAACTCATTGTTGTGCCTCCTTGAGATCCTCAAGATGCGCGCCAGCCAGCACCGGAGCAATGCCGGACATACCCATCGGCAAGCCCACCTGCCCTGCCGTCAGCCCTTCGGCGATTTCAACCGGCAGCGTGACCGTGTTGCCATCGTAACTAAAGGAGACGCGTGTACCTGCGTTCACACCCAACTTCGCGGCATCCGCTGGGTTGAGTTTAATGTACGGCTGCGGCATACGGCTCTGGAAGACCGGAGCACGCTGTGACAATTCATCGCTGCCAAACAGGTGGTAGTACGGCGCGATACGCCATTTCCCGTCCTGCGGCTGGAAGCGTGCCGGTACGCTGGTGAAGTAATCCAGACCATTTTCGCTGGTTTCAAACAGACGCACGCCCGGATCGCCAAAGCGCAGTTTGCCGCCCACTTCGTCCTGGAATTTGTTCCACGCCTGCGGGGAGTTCCAGCCCGGTGCCCAGGCAAACGGCACTTGCGAACGGTGCGCGGTCGGCTGGTTGTTACCTTCCATCGAGAAGGTGAACATGGTGTCAATATCCTGCGGCTGACGCGGCTCATGAACGCTGATATTGGCGCGCATGGCGGTACGACCGCTGTAACGGTGCGGCTCACGGGCCAGTTTCTGCCCACGAATACGGAATGTCGCATCCGGCGCAGCATCTTTGATACCCGCCAGTTCCGGGATTTTCGCCACAACAGCGTCAATCACATGGTCGAGCTGCGTCCAGTCCACTTCACGGCTCAGCAGGGTGCTGTGCAGCGAGTGTAACCAACGCCAGCTTTCCAGCATGACAGTTTTGCTGTCGTAATAAGCCGGATCGTAAACCTGGAAGAAACGTTGGGCACGGCCTTCGTTGTTAATCACCGTACCGTCGCTTTCAGCAAAGCTGGCAGCAGAAAGTACCAGATGGGCGTTTTCCATAATCGCTGTGCGTTGATGGTCAACCACCATCACCAGCGGCGCTTTAGCCAGCGCAGCATTCACGCGGGTAGCAGAAGCGTGACGATGCAGATCGTTTTCCAACACCACCACCGCGTCGGCGCGTCCGGTTTCCAGTTCGGTTAACGCTTCTTCAAGCGAACCGCCACCCATAATGCCCAGCCCCATGCTGTTGACGGAACGGGCAATCATGGTGATACCAACGTCAGCGCCGCGACCTTTCAGGGCTTTCGCGACGTTAGCCGCCGCCTGAATCACTTCAGCGCTACCAGCGTTCGTCCCGGAGATAATCAACGGTTTCTTCGCACCAGCCAGTGCCTGCACGATGACGTCGATTTTGCTTTGCAGCTCAGGTTCGATACCGTCAACCGCTGGCGCGGAGTTATCCAGCGCATGGGCGATGGCAAAACCTAAACGCGCCTGATCTTCAACCGGTGCGCGGTAAGTCCACGCCGCGATATCATCCAGACGGGTGTCATCAACGTTGGTAACAAACAGCGGATGCTTCGCACGTTGACCGATGTTGAGGATTGCCGCAATCTGCCAGTCAGCCACTTTCTGTGCTGCCGCCATTTCGCGTGCTTTACCTTTCACCGCCTGACGAACTGCCAGCGCGACGCGCGCGCCGGTCTGGGTAACGTCTTCGCCCAGCACCAGTACCGCATCGTAAGATTCAATTTCGCGTAAGGCCGGAGTATAAATGCCGCCTTCGCGCAGAACTTTTAGCGCCAGTTGCAGACGTTCCTGCTCACCGTGAGCGATACCGGTATAGAAGTTTTCTTCGCCCACCAGCTCACGCAGCGCAAAGTTGCTTTCCACGCTGGCACGCGGAGAACCGATGCCGATGACTTTCTTCGACTGACGCAGAATATCTGCCGCGCCCTGCATTGCCTGTTCGGCATTGAGGGTAATGAAATCATCGCCACGACGCTGTACTGGCTGACGCGGACGATCTTTCAGGTTGACGTAACCGTAACCGAAACGACCACGGTCGCAGAGGAAGTAGTGGTTTACTGTACCGTTGTAACGGTTTTCGATTCGACGCAGTTCGCCATAACGCTCGCCGGGGCTGATGTTACAGCCGATGGAACATTGCTGGCAGATGCTCGGTGCAAACTGCATATCCCATTTACGGTTGTAACGCTCGGAGTGCGTTTTGTCGGTGAATACGCCGGTCGGGCAAATTTCGACCAGGTTACCGGAAAATTCGCTTTCCAGCGTGCCATCTTCCGGGCGACCGAAGTAGACGTTGTCGTGCGCACCGTAAACGCCCAGGTCCGTGCCGTCAGCGTAATCTTTGTAGTAACGCACGCAGCGGTAGCAGGCGATGCAGCGGTTCATTTCGTGAGAGATGAACGGCCCCAAATCCTGATTACGGTGGGTACGTTTGGTGAAACGGTAGCGACGGAAGCTGTGTCCGGTCATCACGGTCATATCCTGAAGATGGCAGTTACCGCCTTCTTCACATACCGGACAGTCGTGCGGATGGTTGGTCATCAACCACTCGACCACACTTTCACGGAACTGTTTCGCTTCTTCGTCGTCAATGGAAATAAAGGTGCCATCGGAAGCCGGTGTCATACAGGACATCACCAGGCGACCACGCGTGTCTTCCGCGTTTTGGTATTGCTTCACCGCACACTGGCGGCAAGCACCGACGCTTCCCAGCGCCGGATGCCAGCAAAAGTAAGGAATATCAAGGCCCAGAGACAGACAAGCTTCCAGCAAGTTGTCCGCTCCGTTAACCTCGTATTCTTTGCCGTCTACATGAATTGTAGCCATTAGCATGCTTCCAGTTTTCTCAGTCAGAGACTGAGCGTTAATCGAAATTCGGTTACCAGCGCTCTTTCAGCAGGTTCGGCTGAATCCCATTAATCAAATGGGTATTGCTGAACGGCTGTTTAATTCCCGCCTCAAATTCTTCGCGGAAATATTTGATGGCGCTCTGTAACGGCTCCACTGCACCAGGTGCGTGGGCACAGAAAGTTTTACCCGGACCTAAGAATCGACACAGTTGCTCAAGTGTTTCGATATCGCCCGGCTGACCTTCGCCACGCTCCAGCGCACGCAGAATTTTCACGCTCCACGGCAGACCGTCGCGGCACGGCGTACACCAGCCGCAGGACTCACGGGCGAAAAACTCTTCCAGGTTACGCACCAGCGACACCATGTTGATCTCATGGTCAACCGCCATCGCCAGCGCCGTACCCAGACGGCTTCCCGCTTTACCGATACTTTCGAATTCCATCGGCAGGTCAAGGTGCGCTTCAGTCAGGAAGTCAGTACCAGCACCGCCTGGCTGCCAGGCTTTGAATTTCAGACCGTCACGCATACCACCGGCGTAATCTTCGAGGATCTCGCGTGCGGTGGTGCCGAACGGCAGTTCCCACAGGCCCGGATTTTTCACCCGACCGGAGAAGCCCATCAGCTTGGTGCCAGCATCTTTACTTTTCGAGATGTTCTGATACCACTCCACACCGTTAGCAAGGATCGCCGGAACGTTACACAGGGTTTCGACGTTATTGACACAGGTCGGTTTGCCCCATGCACCGGAGGTTGCCGGGAAGGGGGGCTTCGAGCGCGGGTTAGCGCGACGCCCTTCCAGGGAATTGATTAACGCTGTTTCTTCGCCGCAGATGTAGCGCCCTGCCCCGGTATGGACGAACAGTTCGAAATCGAAACCTGTTCCCATAATGTTTTTGCCAAGCAAGCCCGCTTCAGTCGCTTCGGCAATGGCGCGGCGCAGATTCACTGCCGCTTCGATATACTCGCCACGCAGGAAGATGTAGCCACGGTACGCTTTCAGGGCAAACGCGGAGATGAGCATACCTTCCACCAGCAGGTGCGGCAGTTGCTCCATCAACAGACGGTCTTTATAGGTGCCCGGCTCCATTTCATCGGCGTTACACAGCAGGTAACGGATGTTCATGGATTCGTCTTTCGGCATCAGGCTCCACTTCAGACCAGTCGAAAAGCCCGCGCCGCCGCGCCCTTTCAGACCAGCGTCTTTTACCTGATTAACGATTTCGTCCGGAGACAGCCCGGTCAGCGCCTTACGCGCGCCTTCGTAACCGTTTTTGCTGCGATATTCGTCCAGCCACACTGGCTGTTTGTCATCGCGCAGACGCCAGGTCAGCGGATGCGTTTCGGGAGTACGGATAATGTTTTTCATTTATACCGCTCCAGCAGTTCAGGGATCGCTTCCGGGGTCAGATGTGCGTGAGTATCCTCATCGATCATCATGTTTGGCCCTTTATCACAGTTCCCCAGGCAGCAAGTTGGCAGCAGCGTAAAGCGACCGTCAAATGTCGTTTGTCCTGGTTTGATGTTCAGCTTTTTCTCGAGCGCCGCCTGGATGCCCTGGTAACCGTTGATATGACAGACCACGCTGTCGCAATAACGGATCACATGGCGGCCAACCGGCTGGCGGAAGATCTGGCTATAAAACGTTGCCACACCTTCGACGTCGCTCGCCGGAATACCCAGCACATCGGCGATCGCGTGGATCGCGCCATCCGGCACCCAGCCACGCTGCTTCTGAACGATTTTCAGAGCTTCAATGGACGCCGCACGCGGGTCTTCGTAGTGGTGCATCTCGTGCTCAATCGCTTCACGCTCTGCCGCACTCAGCTCAAAAGCCTCGGTTTGTGGTTGTTGATTCTCGTGCATAATTAGCGGTCCACATCTGACATAACAAAATCGATACTGCCCAGATAAACAATCAGGTCAGACACCAGGCTGCCGCGGATCGCCGCCGGAATTTGCTGCAAATGCGCATAACTCGGCGTACGGATACGGGTGCGATAACTCATGGTGCTACCGTCGCTGGTCAGGTAGTAACTGTTGATCCCCTTGGTCGCCTCAATCATCTGGAAGGATTCATTGGCAGGCATCACCGGCCCCCACGACACTTGCAGGAAGTGGGTGATCAGGGTTTCGATATGTTGCAGCGTGCGCTCTTTCGGTGGCGGCGTGGTCAGCGGGTGATCTGCTTTGAACGGGCCTTCCGGCATGTTGTTGAGGCACTGCTCAAGAATGCGCAGACTCTGGCGCAGCTCTTCCACTTTAAGCATTACGCGGGTGTAGCAGTCAGAAACACCACCACCCACCGGGATTTCAAAGTCGAAGTTTTCATAGCCAGAATACGGACGCGCCTTACGCACGTCGAAGTCGATCCCGGTAGCACGCAGGCCCGCGCCAGTGGTGCCCCACTCCAGTGCCTCTTTCGCGCCATAGGCGGCAACGCCCTGGGAACGACCTTTCAGAATGGTATTTTGCAGCGCCGCTTTCTCGTAAGACGCCAGACGTTTCGGCATCCAGTCGAGGAACTCACGCAGCAGGCGATCGACGATGATCTCGAGGTGCAGCTCGCCCATG
>OGPW01001107.1_pt1 | contig 19373 bp, 10 predicted proteins | sample 1553061 | NCBI WGS metagenome assembly OGPW01 (sample SAMEA2580292, study PRJEB22360) | human gut metagenome | biome: human gut; feature: human-associated habitat; material: faeces | place: Denmark | collected 2008/2010
CGCATCCCCACCGGCAACGGCCAGACCGTTCGTCTGCGTCAGGGCGCCTCGCTCGCCGATCTGGCGGAGAAGATCAACGTCAACCCGGCGGCCTTGGTCACCGTGCTGTTCCATCTCGGCGAGATGGCCACGGCCACCCAGTCGTTGGACGAATCCACCTTCCAGATCCTGGGCGAGGAGATCGGCTGGAACATCCAGATCGTCTCCGCCGAGGAGGAGGACAAGGAGCTGCTGCAGCAGTTCGACATCGACCTTGACAGCGAGGAGCTGCAGGAGGACGAGGACCTGAAGCCGCGTCCGCCGGTCGTCACCGTCATGGGCCATGTCGATCACGGTAAGACCCGACTGCTCGACACCATCCGCAAGACCAACGTCATCGCCCGCGAGGCCGGCGGCATCACCCAGCGTATCGGCGCCTATCAGGTGACCGTCGATCTGGAAGGCGAGAAGCGCAAGATCACGTTCCTCGACACCCCTGGCCACGAGGCGTTCACCGCCATGCGTGCCCGTGGTGCCGAGCTCACCGACGTCGCGATTCTCGTGGTCGCCGCCGATGACGGCGTGATGCCGCAGACCGTCGAGGCCATCAACCACGCGCAGGCGGCCAAGGTGCCGATCGTCGTGGCCGTCAACAAGATCGATAAGCCGGGCGCGAACCCGGAGAAGGTCCGTGGCCAGCTCACCGAGTTCGGCCTCGTGCCGGAGGAGTACGGCGGCGACACCATGTTCGTCGACATTTCCGCCAAGCAGGGCACCAATGTCGACAAGCTGCTCGAAGCCGTGCTGCTCACGGCCGACGCCGACCTCGACCTGCGCGCGAACCCGGATATGGACGCCCGAGGCGCCACCGTCGAAGCCCGACTCGACAAGGGCCGCGGCGCTGTGGCGACCGTGCTCGTGCAGCAGGGCACCCTGCGCATCGGCGACGCCATCGTCGCCGGCACCTCGTACGGCCGCGTGCGCGCCATGCTCGACGAGAACGGCAACCACATGAAGGAAGCCACCCCGTCCACGCCCGTGCAGGTGCTGGGTCTGACGTCCGTGCCGACCGCCGGCGACCTCTTCCTGGTCGCATCCGACGACCGCACCGCCCGCCAGATCGCCGAGAAGCGCCAGGCCACCGAACGCGCCGCGCAGCTCGCGAAGCGCCGCAAGATCGTCTCGCTCGAAAGCCTCAAGGAGCAGTTCGCCAAGTCCGAGGTGGACATGCTCAACATCGTCATCAAGGGCGACTCCTCCGGTTCCGTCGAGGCGCTGGAAGACTCCCTGATGAAGATCGAGGTGTCCGACGAGGTCGGCATCCAGGTCATCCACCGCGGCGTCGGCGCGATCACCCAGAATGACGTCAACCTCGCGACCGTCGACAAGGCCGTCATCATCGGCTTCAACGTGCGCCCGAACCGTCAGGTGGCGGATCTGGCCGACCGTGAAGGCGTCGAGATCAAGTACTACTCGATCATCTACAAGGCGATCGAAGACATCGAGGCCGCCCTCAAGGGCATGCTCAAGCCGGAATACGAGGAGGTCGTCACCTCCCACTCCGAGATCCGCGAGATCTTCCGCTCCTCCAAGTTCGGCAACATCGCCGGCGTCATGGTGCAGGACGGCGAGGTCAAGCGCGGTACGAAGTGCCGTATCCTGCGCAACGGCGTCGCCACGGTCAACGACCTGGAGATCTCCTCGCTGCGTCGTTTCAAGGACGACGTGCAGTCGGTCAAGGAAGGTTACGAGGCCGGTATCAACCTCGGCACTTTCAACGACATCGAGCTCGGCGACATCATCGAGACCTTCGAGATGCAGGAAGTCGAGCGCAAGTAAGGCGCATATATACATGGGCGGCGGGCGCTTTCGGGTGTCCGCCGCTTTTTCGCGGACGGGCGCAGCGAACCATTCTCATTACGGTTCGTGCGACCCCCCGTTTTTCGCCAATGAACAGTATTCGCTGCTGATGGCCGGAACTCCGGGCTTTTCGGTTTTGTTCGATTGTGCGCTAATGTGCGCAATCCCCGCATGTTTCTTATTGAGAACGATTCGCTGTGAGCCTTCGAGTAGGGGATGTGCGAATATGATACGAGTGATATTGTCAGCGGTTCGCCGCGCAATCGAGGAAAAGGATTTTTATGGCAGGAACGAACCCGCGCGCCGCACGAGTCGCGGCGCTGATCCAACGGGTGATCGCGTCGTCGATGGAAGCTCAGCTGCACGACAAGCGGCTTGCGAGCGTGACCATCACCGATGTGCGCGTCACCAATGACTTGCAGATCGCCAAGGTGTACTGGACCCAGCTTGGGCATGATGGGCGCGAGCAGGGGGAGCGCAAGCGCGCCAAGCAGGCGCTCGATCAGGCGAAAGGGCGGCTGCGTTCGCTGGTCGGCTCCAAAGCCGGCCTGCGACTGACCCCGCAGCTGCAGTTCATCTATGACGAGGTGCCGAGCGAGGCGCATGAGATCGAGGATATCCTGGCTGTCGCGCACAAGCGTGACGAGGAGATCGCCAAGGCGCGCGAGACCGCGCAGTACGCGGGCGACGCCGACCCGTACAAGCATCCTGAAGAGCGCGATGACGACGAGTTTGACGATGACGACGAGTACGACGAGTACGACGAGTACGCGGACGACCTCGACGATGACGACGTCGAAGGTAACGGCATCGGCGTCGAGACCCTGGAAGATGACGCCGAGAACGCGGTGGACGAGGCAACGGGCGACCGCTGAGCCGCATATCAGCGGTTCTGCGAGACGGGAGAGGATTCACTGATGGGGACCGTACCCGAAGCCTCGGGCGGCGAGCAGGCTCCGATCGTGGCTGGCTCCGCCGCGCCGGCGACTCCTACGTCGGGATTGTTGGTCGTGGACAAGCCGCGTGGCGTCACCAGTCATGACATCGTCGCGGCTGCGCGCGGCGCATTGCATATGAAAAAGGTGGGGCACGCCGGCACCCTCGACCCGATGGCCACCGGCGTGCTGGTCGTCGGATTCGGCAACGCCACGCGGTTGCTGAACCATATCGTCGAACACGACAAGACCTATGAGGCGACGATTCGCCTCGGCCAGTCCACCACCACCGACGATGCCGATGGCGAACTGCTGTCGGCTACCTCGCCCGAGCGCTGGCAAGAGCTGCTGGCATTGCCGGTCGCCGGTGGGCCTCAGTCGGCTGGCGAGAATGGGCCTGTGAACGCGGCCAAGGGTTCGGCCGTGGCAGCCGCAAAGGTCGCGGATGACGGCTCCGCGTATCATCCGCATCAGGAAGCGTTTTTGCCGGATTGCCAGCAGCTGTGGCGCGACCGTATCGATGACATCATCGCATTGCAGCTCACCGGCAGCATCGAGCAGGTGCCGAACACGTTCTCCGCAATCAAAATCAACGGTCAACGTGCCTATGATCTGGCCCGCGACGGCAAGGACGTGCAGCTCAAGGCGCGTCGGATCACCGTCAGCGCGTTCGGTGTGCTGGATGTGCGGTTCGGCTATGCCCCGACGCGGCAGCTAGGACTTCCGCTCGTCTCGGCGGCGGACGGGCGGGCGACGACGGAACGGGATGACGCGGAGGCGACGCCGGTGATCGACGTCGATGTGTGCGTCAGCTGCTCGGCGGGCACATATATCCGCGCGCTCGGGCGCGACCTGGGTGCGGCGCTGGGAGTCGGCGGGCACCTGATACGGCTGCGGCGCACGCGGGTGGGCGGTTTCGACGTCTCCTCGCCGAATGTCATCACCGCGCACGTGGAGACACGCGAGTACACCGACCGCAACGGCAACCACCAGTCCCGCAACCGCGCCGTGCTCGATGTGATTGGCGACGAGCTCGCAGGCAAGGCGCTGACGATGCTGGATGCCGCGCGAGGCACCATGCCGCTGCTCGCCATCACCGATCAGGACGCCGTCAACCTGCGGTACGGCCGGCGTATCCCCTATGACATCCACGGTACGGCCGCCGCGTATCTGCCGCAGAGCGGGGAAGTGGTGGCGCTCGTCGAGCGCGCCAAGCGTGGCGAGGCCAAGCCGGCCACCGTATTCGGCGCGTAATGCGTCACTGTGTGCGAGGTGCGTCACGCTGTGCGTCCACGCACACCGTGACGTAATGCCAGAAATCCTTATTTTCCAATGGTTTTGGGGTATGCGTCACGCTGTGCGTCCACGCACACAGTGACGGCGCCCGCACACAGTGACGGCATCGGGACGGCATGATGCAAATCAGTTCATCATTCGGTGGCGCAGCCGCACTGGTGGCGGGTATCATGGAAGGCCGGAACCATGCCCACAAGCCGCATATACGGCGCAACACGTGAAGGAACACCATCACCCATGAAAATCACGACTCTTGCCCCGGACGCCTCCGGGCTGGTCGAATGGCCGACGCTGAGTGCCAACAGGAAATCCGTGGTCACGGTCGGCGTGTTCGACGGCATGCACCGCGGCCATCAGGCGGTCATCCGCCGAGCGGTGGAACTCGCCAAGGCCGACAAAGCGTTTTCCGTGGTGGTGATGTTCGACCCGCGTCCCGGTGTCGTGCACGCGTACGCGGCCGCCCATGACGGGCAGGAACCGGGCGACGGCTTCCGCGACTCCATGGCGCTGACCAGCGTCGACCAGCGGCTGCGGACGCTGGAGAACCTTGGCGTGGACCATGTGCTGATCGTGCGCTATACGCTGGCGTTCGCCACGAAATCATATCGGTTCTTCCTCGGCCAGATGGTCGGCAAACTGGGCATGCGCACGCTGGTGCTGGGAACGGATGCGGCGATGGGCGCCAACCGCGCTGGCGATGTGAAGGCCATCGGAGTCCTCGCGCAGGCCACCGGCGTGTTCGAGCTTGAGATCGTCGACGACCGCGGCCCAGGTCATGTGCGTGTGCCGGCCGACGTCACCCCGCAGATGCCGAGCGAGCCTGGGGAGCCTGTGGATCCGACCGAAGGCATGACCAAGGCGCAGCTGCGCGCGTGGAGCAAGAAGCATCAGGGGCGCGAAGTGCGCGTGTGGAGCTCGACGAACGTGCGATACCTGCTCGCACATGGTCGTATCAAGGCCGCCGACGAGATCCTCGGCCATGCGCACGCCATCGAGGGAACGGTGGTGCACGGCGAGGAGCGCGGCCGCACAATCGGTTTCCCGACGGCGAACCTGGGGAGCATGATTGACGGTTATATTCCGGTGGATGGCGTGTATGCCGGCTGGCTGATCGATTTGGGCGCGGCGGGAGCGACCGCCGGCTCCGACGAGAACGCCTCCGACGACAACAGCGGCAGCGGCAATGCCTCGGTGATTCCGCGCGTGTATGATTCTGGCTCATCCAAGGCCAGGCTCGCCGCCGAATCACCCTACCGGTGGCCGGCAGCGATCTCCATCGGCACGAAGCCGACCTTCAACGAAGAGACCGGTCTCAATGAGCGGGTGGTCGAGGCGTACGCGGTCACCGACGAATGGCTGGACCTGTATGGTCACGATGTGCGCGTCGAATTCGCGGGATTCCTGCGCCCGCAGGTGAAATTCGACAGTGCCGATGCGCTCAAGGACGAATTGACGCGCAATGTCCAGGAGACCAGGGAACTGACCTCCGCGCGTTGAGCGCGGCAGGAGCGCCCGACAGACGCCGGTCTCTCCACCTGCGTCCGAACGGTATCGGCATAGGCTCGCATGCGCTGAATCGCGCCGCTATCGTGCCTCGCGTATCTTGCGCGTGCCGTGTCGTCACCGTCACCGTCACTGTCAGACGACGCCCAGAGACTCCAGCGCGTCGCGCAGATGCGTCACCTCTACGATGCGCAGCCCCTCGATGGTGACACGCTTGCGCATCGGCGGCACCACCGCCGTGGCGAACCCGAGCCGCGCGGCCTCGCGCAGCCGGTGCTCCAGCCGCGGCACCGGCCTAATCTGCCCGGTCAGGGAGATCTCGCCGATGGCGCACGTGTCTCGCGCGATTGGCTTCGACCTGGCCGCACTGGCCAGCGCCGACACAATCGCCAGATCACAGGCTGGTTCCTTCGCCAGTCCTCCCGCGATCGTCGATACATACAGGTCGTTCGCCAGCAGGTTCACCTTGCCATGTCGGTACAGCACGGCGGTGAGCATAGCGATGCGGTTCGTCTCGACCCCCACCACCGCCCGCCGCGGTGTCGGCAGCACGGAACTGGTCACCAGCGCCTGAATCTCAATGGGCAGGCTGCGATGGCCGTCCAGCGTGAACGTCACGCACGTGCCCTCCACACGTTCGTCGGCGGACGACAGGAACAGTCCCGAGGGATCGCTGACCTCCTCGATGCCCTCGCCACTCATATCGAAACACCCGACCTCATCCGTAGGCCCGAACCGGTTCTTCACCGCCCGCAGCATACGCAGCGCCGTTTCCGGATCGCCCTCGAACTGGCATACCACATCCACCAGATGCTCCAACGTGCGCGGGCCGGCGATGGACCCGTCCTTGGTGACATGCCCGACCAGGAGCACGGGGATGTTCAGCGTCTTCGCCGTGTCGATCAGCGCGCTCGCCACCTCGCGCACCTGCGTGGAGCCGCCGGAGATGCCATCAACGTCTTGCGAGACGATGGTCTGCGCCGAATCCACGATCGCCAGTGTCGGCCGCGTCCTCTCGATCAGCCCCAGCACGGTGGCGAGATCGGTGGTGGACGCCAGTAGCAGGTTCTGCTCCATCGCATTGACCCGCGACGCCCGCAGACGCACCTGCGCCTGCGATTCCTCGCCGGAGACGTACAGCACCGAGCCGTTGGGCTGGCCTGCGGCGATGTTGCCGGCAGTCTCCAGCAGCAGTGTCGACTTGCCGATGCCGGGTTCGCCCGCGATCAGCACGACCGAGCCGGGCACGATGCCGCCGCCGAGCACACGGTCGAACTCGCCGAAACCCGTGGACAGCCGTGACGCCGTGGACGTGTCTATCTGGGTGATGGGCGTCGCCGCGCTGACGATGGACGCGGCCGCCTGCGTGCGTGAGGTGCGGCCCGGCGCCGCGGTGCGCGACGACGATGCGGCGGGACGGGCCTCGTGGAATTCCTCCACGGTGCCCCACTGCCCGCACTGCGGGCAGCGGCCCACCCATTTGAGACCATCCCAACCACATTCGCTGCATACATATCGCGTCGCCGACTTCACCATACCGCAGACCTTAGCACAAAGCGGCACGCCGACGTCGCCGGCGAAACGATGCCGTTGCGTCGTATGCGCGTGAGAGAATCACAGCATGGCAAAGACTCAATCCCCTTCCTATCCGCACGGTAGTTCCGCATCGCGCGGCAAGCTGATCGTCGTGATGATCGTCGCCGCGCTGGTCGTCGTGCTTGCGCTGCTGTCCGCGTTCGTATGGCCCGGTTGGGCATTGAACAAGACGGACGAAGTGACGAAGGTGCAGCAGCAGACCGCCACCGAGCCTACCAAGCCGAGCATCAAGGCCACCGCGCTGCCGGATGACGCATCCGAACTGCTCAAGGCGATGCCGGACAGCGTGCTCAACTACGCGCGCACCAAGGCGGGCGCCAGCGAGACCTGGAAGTCCGCGTCGCCGCTGGAGGAGTACACGCTCACGTACTCCACGGGCAAGTCGGCGAAGGACGTGACCGTCATCGTCGCGCAATGGTCGGACTCCGACACCGTGAAGAAGCAGTACGACGAGCTGGCGAAGAACCTGACCGGCAAGGAGCTGAAGTCCGGGGACGTCAAGGTGTCGGGCAAGAGCACCGGCAGCTACACGGTGAGGGCCGACAGTGAGGATGGCAAGACCGCGACGGCGTTGTGGCAGAACGATACCGCCGTGTTCGAGGTGACCGGCTCCAAGGAATCCGTGCTGCGGTTCTACGAGCCGTTCCCGCTGTGATTTCGTGATAATTCGGGGTGATTTGCGGATTCATGGCGGAAATGGAACGCGCGGATGCGTAAGTCCCTCAATACGTGTACTATTGGGCAAGTTGCAATCTTTAACGTACTAAGGGAGGCTGACGATGGGTTCGGTCATCAAGAAGCGCCGCAAGCGGATGAGCAAGAAGAAGCACCGCAAGATGCTGCGTAAGACTCGCCACCAGCGCAAGTAGTCGTTCGCTCGCAAGCGCGCACACAAAGCCCCGCGACCCTGTCGGCCGCGGGGCTTTTACATCCTCGTCCCCGCTGGCGGAAGCGAACTGGATATGACAGCGCCGGCAGACTCCGATGGGGGGGGGCTGCCGGCGCCGGGATTGAGGCGGCGATTCGCCGCGTTAGGTCACTTGTTGCCGTTGGTCATTACGCGTGGCCCGTTGGGGTCGCCGACGATGACCTTGTCGACCATGTTGAGGAACAGGCCGTGCTCGACGACGCCGACCGTGTTGATCAGGTCCTCGGCGAGATCCTGCGGGTGGTCGATGCGCTCAAGATGCAGGTCCACGACGAAGTTGTTCTCGTCGGTGCGCACTTCCTTGCCGTCGGCGTCGAGGCGCAGCACCGGCTTGTAGTTCTTGGCCTCGAACTGCTTGATGACGTGGCCGGCGCCGAACGGAATCACCTCGACCGGCAGCGGGAACTTGCCGATGGTGTCGACGACCTTGGACTCGTCCACGATCCACACGATTTTGTTGGAGTTCGTGGCCACGATCTTCTCCCACAGCAGTGCGGCGCCGCCGCCCTTGATGCCGTTGAAGTTCTTGTCCACCTCGTCGGCGCCGTCGATGGTGATGTCGATATGATCCACATCATCGATGTCCACGATCTTGATGCCGTAACCTTCGGCCTGCTCCTGCGTGCGACGGGAGGTCGTCACGCCGGTGAACTGCAGGCCCTCCTCCTTGACGCGGCGGCCGAGCTCATCGACCAGGAAACGCACGGTCGAACCGGTTCCGAGACCGGCGATCATGCCGTTCTCGATCAGCTTGGCGGCTTCGATGCCGGCCGCCTTCTTCAGTGCATCCTGCTGTGCCTTGTCCATCATGTACTCCTTGAAATGTCCGTGCATTCCCCTTGGAGGGAAACATGCTTCAAACTTTGGGATTGAAGTCCACCTCTATAGTATCCGGTTCGTGGAACGTCACCGCCGTTCGTCCGGGTTTTGGGAGGAGAACCGTCGCCATTCGGCTGCTATCCCTGCTTGTCCGTATAGAACGCGGCATTGTCGAGGGTGATGGTGCCGTCGCCGTTCACATATCCGTCCACGCGAACCAGTCCGTGGATGATGCGCGGCCGTCCGTCATATGTCGGGCTGGTGGATGGCGGGGGAGTAAAGCGCAGCGTGCCCGACGCGGTGAGGGCGGTCGGTGAGAGCCGCGGCGCCGCAGGTTCGGCCACAGAGCGTGTGAAGCTGCCGGACTGTGTGCCTTCGGCCTGTGCCGAATTCGATGACAGTGCGACGGTCGCGTCCGATTCGGTCGTCATAGGAACAGTAGGAGTTGACATCGCAGTGGTGGATGATGTGTCCGACTGGGTCTCGCCGTAGTCGGGCACGCCTTCGGGTTCGGCAAGCAGCTCCGCCAACGATGGCTTGCGGATTCGCTTTGCGACGTTGTCGCCGTCCGATTCGTGCTCGGCTCCCGCTTCACCCGATTCCCCGCCTCGCCCGAGATGGTACTCCTGCGTGGAAATCCTGCCGTCCAGCAGCATCTGCGCATCCTCCGGCACGTCGGTTCCCTTGGCATACTCCGAAGCCAGCAGCGACTGCCATCCCTCCTTCGGCAGATATCCCTCCTGCACGCCGCTGCGGCAGTCGCCGGCATACGTGCGAGCCAGGTCGTCCACCTTCTCGTTGCCGGCGTTGCCCGCGTGCCCTTTGACCCACACGAACTTCACCGAGCCGGCGCGGCGCGACAGCTCGGCGTCGATCGCCCTGATGAGCGCCGCGTTCTTCACAGGCTTCTTCTGCGAGTTCTTCCAGCCGTTCTTCTTCCACCCGTGCACCCACTTGGTGGAACAGTTGATGGCATACTGCGAGTCGGTCTCGATGACCAGCGGCTCCGCGCCGGGATGTGCGCGCAGCGCCTCCAGCACTGCGCACAATTCGCCGATCTGATTCGTGCCGTTCGTGGCGCCGCCGGCATCGCAGTCGCCGCCGTGCTCATGGCCGCCGGAATGTGCCATGTTGAGTTCGTGGTCGGCCCAGGCCCAGCCCATTGGGCCGTTCGGATTGCCCAGGGCGCTTCCGTCTGTCGATACGGTGATGGTCATGACAACAACAGTAACGCACGCCGTGTCGCGGCCATGAATCGCCGGTGGGCTGCGACACGACCGAAAACGTCGCGATATTTTGTTAATTATATATACTGAATACTGACCAATGATGAACTCACACGAGTCCCCGTCGTCACGATGATGCAAAGCAGCATGGTGACGAATAATTCAATGATGCGAGATTCAGCCGGCGCGTCCCCAGTGCCGGACAAGGAAAGGAACCCCAGTATGCGCAGTAAGGCATTAGGAGGCCTGCTTGCCGCGGCTCTGTCGTTGAGCCCGGCAGTGGCCATCGGCGTGCAGACGGCGTACGCGGCAGGCGGCGATACGGCGGCGACCGAATACACGCTGTACCCCAAGCCGCATTCGATCCGTTATGACAGCGGACAGTACATTCTTCGCGACATCAACGTCATCTATGACGATGACATCGATGAAGCCACCCAGGACCGACTGGACGAAGTGGCGGCGCTCAAGAACCTGAACGTCACCGAATCCGACGCCGCAGTCAGCGGCAAGACCAACGTCTATGTGGGCGTGAACGGTTCCGATGGCAAGGCCGAGACTGCCATCGAAAGCAAGTACAGCCCGGATTCCGCCATCTTCGACAAGACCGACTCATACTTCCTCAAGTCCGACAACGGCACGATCTCCGTGCTCGGCAAAGACACCGACGCCAGCTTCTACGGCCTGACCACCCTGTACCAGGTGCTCGGCCAGATCGATAGCCTGACGATCCGCAACTTCACCGTCACCGACTACGCCGACGTGGTCAGCCGCGGTTTCATCGAAGGCTACTACGGCAACCCGTGGAGCACTCAGGACCGCATCAACCTGATGAAGTGGGGCGGCTACTACAAGCTCAACTCGTACTTCTACGCCCCCAAGGACGATCCGAAGCACAACTCGCAGTGGCGTACGCTGTACACGCAGGACGAGCTCGACACCAAGATCAAGCCGCTCGCCGATGCCGGCAACGCCTCCAAGACGCGTTTCGTGTTCGCTCTGCACCCGTTCATGAACAACGCGATTCGGTTCAACTCCGAGGCGAACTATCAGGCCGATCTGAAGGTGCTGCAGGACAAGTTCGCGCAGACCATCGGGGTCGGCGTACGCCAGATCGCCATCCTGGCCGATGACGCGGCGAACGTGGGTGGTAACAATTACACCAAGCTGCTCACCGATATGGTCGCGTGGCTCAAGGAAATGAAGAAGACCTACCCGGACCTCAAGACCACGCTGCCGTTCGTCACGCAGGAATACATGGGCAACGGCATGAGCTACTTCGCCAACTTCCCCAAGGAAGTGCAGATCGTCATGACCGGCGGACGCGTCTGGGGCGAGGTCTCGCAGAACTTCACCGACACGTTCACCTCGAACGTCGGCCGCGGCCCCTACATGTGGATCAACTGGCCGTGCTCCGACAACTCGAAGAGCCACCTGATCATGGGCGGCTACGACACGTTCCTGCATCCGGGCGTCGACCCGTCGAAGATCCAGGGCATCGTGCTCAACCCGATGCAGCAGTCCGAGCCGAGCAAGGTCGGCATCTTCGGCAACGCCACCTACTCGTGGAACATCTGGCGGAGCAAGAGCGAGGCCGACCAGGCATGGCAGGATTCGTTCTCGTTCGTCGACCACAACTCCGCCGTGCCGACCGCCGCGTCGAACGCGCTGCGTGAGCTGTCCAAGCACACCATCAACCAGAACATGGATTCGCGCGTCACCGCGCTGCAGGAGTCCGTGGACCTGGCTCCCGCACTGACCGCCGCCAAGGCGAAGCTGGCTGACGGCACCATCACCGCCCACGACCTGACCGACATCAAGGCCGCGTTCGTCACGCTGCAGAAGGCAGCCAAGACCTACCGCGCCAAGGGCGATGCGAAGATGCTCGGCGACATCGGCAAGGACTACACCGGGCAGGACGCCAACGAGCAGATCGCCCCGTGGATCGACTGCTGGGATGACACCACCAAGGCCGCGCTCGCCTACATCGCGGGCATCGAGGCCGCGCTGAACGGCGACACGTCCTCGACGCTCAAGGAGTACTCCGACGCGCAGTCCGCGTTCGCCGCGTCCAAGAAGCACGGCTTCTACTACGTGAACCACACCGAGTACGCCGAGGTCGGCGTGCAGCACATCGTGCCGTTCATCAAGGCGATGGACTCCTACCTGTCCAACAAGGTGCAGCAGGAGGCCGACCCGAACGTCGTGACCAAGACGTACATCAGCGACGTGTTCACCACGCCGACCTCCGGCTCGATCGAAGACATCTTCGATGGCAAGGACAGCACGGTCACGGTGTTCCAGAACCCGAACTACCTGCACAAGGGCAACTACGTCGGCGTGAAGTTCAGCAAGGCCACCACGCTCAAGAGCATCCGCTTCGCGTTCAACGGCGGCAAGAACCACTTCTACCACTCCAAGCTGCAGACCACCACGGATGGCGAGAACTGGACCGACGTGCCGGATGCGACGTTCGAGCGCCCGAAGGGCTCCGAGGAGCCGATCAAAGTCACCGGTCTGAACATCACCGGCGTCACCGGCGTGCGACTGATCGCCACCGCCGACAACGGCGATGACCTGTGGCTCGGCATCAAGGGCATCGACGTCAACAAGGTCGAGAAGGAGACTCTCGCTCCGTACACGGCGACCGGCGTGCAGCTGGAGAACCTCAACGCCACCTACAGCAGCACCAAGGAGCAGATGATCGACGGCAACCCGTCCACGATCACCTACCTCAAGGACCCGAACGGCGACAAGATCGCGGCCGGCGCGGCCGTGATCGTCGATCTGGGCTCCAGCAAGCCGATCGGCGAGGTCACGATTACCGGTCATGCCTCCAGCCCCGACGACCGTCCGAGCCAGGGCGTCGTCGAGGTCAGCGATGACAAGGCCACCTGGACCAAGCTCGGCGACCTGAGCGACGACGTCACCTCCACGGTGAGCGGCAACGTGACCGGGCGCTACGTACGCATCCGCAACACCGCCGCCAAGAACGTGTGGTGGCGCGTGGCCGAGATCACCGTGACCCCGCCCGAGACCGCCGATCCGCTCAAGTCGGTGTACACGAACAAGACGCAGCACGGGTACACCGCCACGCTGGGCGCCAATACGGCGGAGCTGTTCGACAAATCGCACACGATGCTTGACGGCGGCCAGTACGCCGGACTCGATCTGCTGGCGATCCGTGATCTGACCGACGTCGAGCTGAACACCGGCAACGCAAACCCCAGCCTGCAGATCTCCGACAACGGACTCGTCTGGACCACTGTCGAGCCGGGCAACCTCACGGGCAAGACCGCCCGCTACGTGCGCGTGATCAATGACACCGACGGAGCGGCCTTCTCGGTCGACAAGCTCAAGGTCGGCTTTTCCACGGTCGGCAAGTTCGGCAAGCTGGTCTCGTCCGACATCCAGAAGCGCACCGATTGGGGAACCGACACCCGCGAAAGCGGCAACGCGTTCGACGGCGATATGACCACGGTCATCAAGTTCGCCGGCCAGCCGCGACAGGGCAACACCGCGGTGTTCGATCTCGGTCAGCCGATCGACATCACCTCGCTGCGCATCTACACGCAGGACACGCAGTACGACTACATCCGCGACACCAAGGTGCAGATGTCCGTCGATGGCAAGACCTGGGTTGACGCGTTCGAGATTGGCGACGGCGTGTCCGACACCGACACCACGACCGCGTTCGGCGACATAAGCGACACGAACAAGAAGACCGATTCCAACTACCCGAACGTCTTCTACTACGGCAAGGACGACATCGCCAACGGCACCGGCATGCGCTACCTGCGTCTGCTGACCACCGCCGACTACCCGCAGCGTGCACTCGCGTTCAACGAGTTCATGGTGAATCAGGGCGCCTACGTCTCCACCGAGGCGAACGCGGCGTTCTCCGCCACCAAGGTCGAGGAGCGCGGCCACGCGCCGAGCAACATGATCGACGGCGACCTGACCACCACGTACAAGCCGAGTGCGGCCGATGGCTCCCTGACCTACAAGATCGATGACCCGAGCGACATCAAGTCGTTCCGTATCGTGCAGTCGGGGGCCGCCAGCGGTGCGACCGTCACCGGTACGGTGTACGACGCGGCGACCGGAACCACTGCCGGTGTGACGGCTCGTGCAGCCGCCCGCTCCACCTCCGAGGTGACGTTCGGAACGCTGGAACAGGCGATCAACGAGTTCAAGGTGCCGGACGGCAAGCAGCTGCTCAGCGTCAAGATCGCGTGGGGCGACGCCATCCCCGAGATCTCCGAGTTCATCACGCTCGACTCGGCCGACACCGACGCCGACATCACCACGGCCAAGGCGGCGCTCAAGGAGAAGATCGACGCGACCGTCGACACTTCCGCCTGGACCGCGAACGCCAAGACCGCGTATGACGAGGCCAAGGCCACCGCCCAGGCTGTGTACGGCAGCCCGCTGGTCGGCAAGGCTTCGATCGACGCCGCAGCCAGCGCCGTGCAAAGCGCCATCGACGCCGCGCAGACCAAGGCCGACGCCGCCGCGGTCGCCGCGCTGCGCAAGCTCGTGGACGCAGCCGTCACCAACGACGGCCACTTCTACACGACAGTGACGTTCACCGCGTACACCGACGCGCTCGACGAGGTCAAGGAAGCGCTGAAGGACACGAACAACCTGTCCACAGCAGACGCCGCAAGCCTCAAGAAGGCCGTCGATGACGCTCTCGCCGCGCTGAAGGACTCCACCTACCAGCGTGAGCTCGCGACGATCGCCGTCGACAGCTTCGCCACGATCGACGAGGCCGACTACACCACGAACTCCTACGCGGCTTTCAAGGCCGCTAAGGAGGCGCTCGACACCCTGATCGCCGCCGACGGCACCAAGCCGGCCGCGTTCAAGACCAAGACCGCCGAGTACACCACCGCCAAGACCGCGCTGGTGAACGTCGCCGCCCTCAAGGCCCAGATCGCGCACGAGAGCAACTACGTGGAGGCGAACTACACCGCCGACTCGTGGAAGGCGTACTCCGACGCGCTCAAGGCCGCAAAGGCGGAGCTGGTCAACGGCACCACCGATTCGGTGGCCGCCGCGCTGACCGCGCTGACCACTGCCGAGAACGCGCTGGTGCGCACCACGACGCCGCCCGACACCACCGTGCTCGACGAGACCATCGCCGACATGGAAAAGGTTAACGGCAGCGAGTACACCACCGACAGCTACAAGGTCCTGACCGACGCCATCGCCAAGGCGAAGAGCGACAAGGCCAAGGGGGATGCCGGCCTCAACCAGCAGAACATCGACGCCATGAAGGCGGCGAAGGAGGCCCTGGTCTCCACCGTCGAACTCAAGGCGAAGGTCGCCGAAGCCGGCAAGGTTGACTCGTCCAAGTACACCACGGCCAGCTACGAGGCGCTCTCCAAGCTGCTCGCCGCGAAGGACGACACCACCTCCGACCCGGTCGTCAAGGGTCTCGACACGCTGTACAAGTCCGGCACCGTCAAGGAGCTCGCCGAGCGCGTCGCCGCCATCGACGCCGCGGTCGCCAAGCTGGATGCCCGCGCCACCGGTGTCAAGGACTACGTGGACGGCATCAAGCTCAAGGACAACGACAAGGGCTACTACACCGACGCCAGCTACAAGGCCTACTCCGACGCCTACAAGGCGCTGAAGAAGCTGGCCGCCGCCGGTGAAGGCGAAGTCGGGATTGCCGAGTTCACCGAAGCCAAGGAGGCGTTCGAAGCCGCCGAGGCCAAGCTTGCCTACAAGTCCGCGGACTACGGCAAGATCGATGACCTGCTCGCCAAGGTCCCCTCGGACCTGAGCGGCTACACCGCCGACTCGGTGGCGAAGTTCGAGGCGGCCAAGAAGGCCGTGAAGCGCGGACTGACCATCGACCAGCAGAGCAAGGTCGACGCGATGGCCGACGCGCTCGAAGCCGCCATCAAGGGCCTGACTCTCAAGTCGCAGGCACCCGGTGACAACAAGGGCGACGGAACCCAGAGCGGCACTCATAAGGGTGACGACATCTCCAAGACCGGCGCCGACGTGCAGGTGTTCGCGATCATCATCGCGCTCGCCACGTGCGCTGGCCTGGGCGCCGTGGCCTACGCCCGTCGCCGCCGCGAGGCGTGACGGCAGGCTGACTAGCCGATAACCCAAGGGGCTCCCCTCCAATCCAAGGAGGGGAGCCCCGATTTGTTGAACGCTGTGTAAATGTATCGCGGCCACGCGCGATTCGCGACCGTTACGCGAACAGGTCGTTCAGCGCTTCGGCCATGGTCGGATGCGTGAACATCATGTCGCGCAGCGTACTGGCCGGCGCGCCCATATCCATCGCCAGCTTGACGATGTTGATCACCTCGTGCGATTCGGCGGCGAGCAGCATCGCGCCGAGAATGCGGTCGGTGCCGTTCTCGACGAGCGCCTTCATCATGCCCTCCGGTCGACGCATCACCTGGGCCTTGGGCACCGTGGCCACCGGCAGTCGCTTGACCACGTAATCCAGTCCCGCCGCCTTCGCCTCGCGCTCATTCAGGCCCACACGCGAATACGGCGTGTGCAGGAACGTGCTTGACGGCACGTTGCGACGGTCGCTCAGCGTGTACGGGCGCGCGGAACCGTTCAGCTGAGACCATACTACGCGGTAGTCGTCCAGCGAGATGTACGTGTGCTGCGGGCCGCCGTTCACGTCGCCCAAAGCCCAGATGCCGTCGGCGGTGGTACGCAGCAGGTCGTCGACCTTCACGGCGCCGCGTTCGGTGAGTTCCACGCCCGCCGCCTCGAGATTCAGGCCCTCGACGTTCGGCGTGCGTCCGGTGGCCACCAACACCGCGTCGGTGGACAGGCACAGACGCGCTTCGGAGCCGACGTCCGACGTGCCCCTCATCGAGACGGACAGCCTGATGCCGTCATCCGCCGATGTGATCGCCTTGGTGTCCGCGCCGAACAGGAACCTGACCCCCTGCGATTCCAGCTGTGCACGGATCGCGGCCGCCACATCCTCGTCCTCGCGTGGCAGGAACTCGTCGCTGTGCTGCAGCACGGTGACCGCCGTGCCGAAATCGGCGAACATCGAAGCGAACTCAAGTCCGATGAATCCGGCGCCGATGATCACCAGCCGTTGCGGAAGCTCGTCGACGTCCATCAGACCGGTGCTGGTGTATACGCCCGGCGTGGTGCGAATGCCGGGAATGTCCGGAATGTGCGGCGTGGCACCGGTGTTGATGAACATCATGTCCGCGGCCACGGCGACCGGTCCGTCGGCGGTGGTGATTTCCGCACTGTGGGCGCCGGTGAAGCGCGCGCGGCCGGTGATCACGGTGATGTTGTCCTGGTCGGCCAGCTTATGGTAGTTCCTGTCGCGCAACATCGCGGTGATGCGCCGCTTCTCCCTGATGGCGGCTTCGAATGCCGCTTCGCGGGTTTCGGCGGTACGGTTCGCGCCCTCTCGCCGCGCCCGATCGGCGGAGAGGATCAGTGATTTGGACGGCAGGCATCCGATATTGATGCAGGTGCCGCCGTACATGTCGGCGCTCGCTTCGGCCACGACGACCGTTCGGCCCGTTGAAGCGAGCTTTGCGGCCAATGTCTTGCCTCCCTTGCCGAATCCGATGATGAGGGCGTCCGCGGAAATCGCGGATGGAACGTCGGTGCTGCTGGTGCTGGTCATGGTGATGTCCTTACTTATGCGGATGGTGGTGCGCCCAAACCGAGGTGTATCCGTCTTTCGTCCCCTTCCTTGGCGACGATGGGACCGGTCGACGCGAGTGGGCGCACCACTGTACGCACGCGCGCCGAAGTCGGAGCCGTAGTCCTGTCCTATGCGGCTACGATACCGTCATCATATCAGATGCGGTGGGTGGAGCGAAGCGTGAATCGGACTTATCCACATGGTTATCCACATCCGAGGTGGGTTCGGTCACGGCGTTCATCCAGACGGCCCATGGGTGTAATGCGAAGGCCCTTCGCGGAAGCTGATCCGCAAAGGGCCTCGGGGTCGGTCGTTTGGTGGCTAACGGGCCGCCAGCCCGGCCATGCGTTGCATGGATCTCATTCGCCCAATGCCTTGTCGACGACGAGCTTGGCCTCGTCGAGCACCTTGTCCAGGGCCTCGGGGGAGACGAAGGATTCGGCGTACACCTTGTAGATGTTCTCGGTGCCGGAAGGACGCGCCGCGAACCAGTTATCCTTGGTGGTGACCTTCAGGCCGCCGATCTTGGCGTGGTTGCCCGGCGCCTCGGTCAGCTTGGCGGTGATGTCCTCGCCGGCCAGCTGCGTGGCGGTCACGTCATCGCCGGTGAGCTTGGCGAACTTGGCCTTCTGTTCCAGCGTGGTCGGGGTGTCGACGCGCTTGTACCAGCTCTCGCCGAAGCGGGCCACCTGATCCTGATGCAGCTGCGCGGGGTTCTTGCCGGTCTTGGCGGTGATCTCGGCGGCCAGCAGGTCGGGGATCAGACCATCCTTGTCGGTGGTCCACACGCGGCCGTCGCGGCGCAGGAAGCTCATGCCGGAGCTCTCCTCGCCGCCGAACGCGACCTCGCCGCTGAACAGCGGATCCACGAACCACTTGAAGCCGACCGGAACCTCGACGAGCTTCGCGTTGATGGACGAGGCCACGCGGTCGATCAGGGAGGAGGAGACCAGGGTCTTGCCGATGCCGGTGCCTTCCGGCCAGCCCGGACGGTTGCCGCCGAACAGGTACTCGACGCACACGGCGATGTAATGGTTCGGGTTCATCACGCCCCAGTTCGGGCAGACGATGCCGTGGCGGTCGGCGTCCGGGTCGGTGCCGCCCACCAGGTCGTACTTGTCCCAGGCACCGGCGTTGAGCTGGTCCACGAGGCCCTTCATCGCGTACGGGGAGCTCGGATCCATGCGGATCTTGCCGTCGTGGTCGATGGTCATGAAGCGCCAGGTCGGGTCGACCTCGGGGCGCACCACGCCGATGTTCAGGCCGTACTTCTCGTTGATGAGCGGCCAATAGTTCACGGAGGCGCCGCCAAGCGGATCGATGCCCAGGCGCACGCCGGAGTCGCGGATCACGTCGAAGTCGATGACGTTGCCCAGATCGGCGACGTAGTGCTCGCGGAAGTCGAAGCCCTCGACGTACTCGGACTTGATGGCCTCCTCGTAGGGCACTCGCTTGATGGACTTGAAGTCGCCGAGCAGTTCGTTGGCGCGGGCGGCGATGGCGTTGGTGGTCTCGGCCGGTGCCGGGCCGCCGGTGACCGGATCGTACTTGAAGCCGCACCGGCCCGC